>Ga0315294_10003442_pt1 | contig 17219 bp, 13 predicted proteins | sample YL17G13_40_MG_FD_203626 | JGI IMG/M metagenome (GOLD analysis project Ga0315294, IMG submission 203626) | Sediment microbial communities from Yellowstone Lake, YNP, Wyoming, USA - YL17G13_40 | ecosystem: Environmental > Aquatic > Freshwater > Lake > Sediment | place: USA: Wyoming | collected... | reverse complement strand
GTCAAGTACGATGACCAAGTCACCGACGAGGAGCTCCGGTCATCTTCGATTTTGTGCCTCGGTTCTCCGGTCTACAATTCCGTTGCCCGGGGACTCGCAGGCGAAAGCGAGCAGTTGGGCATCGGCGACGGCAGCTTTTCGGTTAACGGCACTGAGTATGCAGGCGAGGGAATGTCGGCGCTTGTCACGATCAGGAATCCATTCAACGCGGATCGCGACGTGACCTTCCATTTTGGCAATTCGCCCCAGGCGGTTTTCAAGGCAAGCTACATGTTTTTCTATAGCTGGGACTCGTACGTTGTCTATGACGCCGGGAACATGCTCGATCGCGGCGAACGGGACATGGGGAAGGGCCCGCTGTATTACGAGTTATAGGCAGAACTCTTCCGAACCGCGGCGGGTTGGGACGGTAGAAGTAGCCCGGCATCTCCTTTGCCGGGTCTTGTGTAATATCGCACATATCACAAAAATGAAACCCGGCAAAGGAGATGCCGGGATACGCAGAGCAGACAAGTCAGTCGGTTTGTGGGGCAGGCTTTCCAGCCTGCCATTCGTGGAGCTTCCAAAGCGGCAGACTGGGAAGTCTGCCCCGCGTTTCTCACACGCTCGTCGCGCAGCTGGGAATCATGGAACCTTCCGGGTTGATGGCCTTCCCGAACGAGGGGATGTACTCCTCCCCCTCGAAGGGTCCGTGCAGAACGATCTCCGGGGGAGCGTTCGTGATGTACGTGATCGTGAAGATGAGCTCCCCGTCCTGGTAGCCGTAGATGATAAAAACGTTCCTGGGGCTCTCGAGCTTGATGTTCTGACCGTCCAGAACGGCCAACGCATTGTAGCCGATGCGTCCGGCGTCAAGTCCGCTGCCGACGCCCTTGACGACCAGGTTGAATTCCCCCGGCTCGAGCGGGTCGAAACTCACGACATGATCGTCGAACAGGTCCTTGCGAAGACCGATCTCTTTCATGGTCATGTTCGCGAGCCGCGTGTCGACCGTCTCCTGGGATGTGAAGAGGTAGTTGTAGACAACGATGCCTCCCCAGACGACGGCCAGGGCGACAACGATTAGAATGAGGTTTCTAAGCACAGTAGTGTCCTCCTGAAGGATGGTGACTTTCTCAATCATTAAGAGAATGGGGAAGGGGGTGGAGGTTCGATTGTGAAACCGGGGAATACTGCGTTAACTACACCATCGTAACCGAGCCGCGACCGTAAGGGAGCGGTCACTGTTTTGCACAACTGCAACAGCGACCGTCAGGGAGCGGCCATTACTCTCCGTACTGTTCCTCGATCCATTTCCGGTACGCGGCCTGCTTCTCCTTCACATTGCGCCACCAAGTCTCGTTGGCTTTGTACCACTGGATCGTCAGCCTGATATTCTCCTCGAAATCGTACCTCGGCCTCCACCCGAGCGATTCCCCGATCCTGGACGGGTCGACCGCGTGCCTGGTGACATGTCCCGGGCGATCTTCGACATGCTTGATGAGCGATTTCGGCTTTCCGAGTGAGTCCAGGATTATGCCGGTTATTTCCAGGACTGATTTCTCGCAACTCGACGAGACATTGAAAACCTCGCCGTTCACTTTGCCGTCGTCGGAGCGGAGGAGGAGGTCGATCGCGCTGCAATGGTCGAGGACATAGATCCAGTCGCGCGTATTTTTCCCGTGCCCGTAAACCGGCAGGGGTTTGTCCTCGAGGGCGTTGGTGACGAAAAGCGGGATGAGCTTTTCAGGGTACTGGAACGGTCCGTAGTTATTGGAGCATCGGGAGATAGTTACCGGGAAGCCGTAGGTCGCCCAGTAGCTCCAGGCGAGACGGTCGGCGCCTGCTTTGCTCGCGGCGTACGGGCTTTTCGGCTTGAGGTCGTCCCCCTCTTTCGACGGGCGCCGCTCGGCCTCACCGTACACCTCGTCAGTGGAGATATGTACAAATCTCTTGATTCCGCGGCGACGTGCGGCTTCCAGCAGAATGTACGTGCCGAGGACATCGGTCTTGATGAACGTACCGGCTTCCCGAATCGAGCGATCCACGTGGGTCTCCGCCGCGAAATGCACGACCGTGTCGACTTCATCCATCAGTTCCGTCACAAGCCGCTCGTCCAGGATATTCCCATGGACAAACCGGAATCGCGCGTCGGCCCGGATTTCATCGGAGAAATTCTCGAGATTGCCCGCGTAGGTAAGGGCGTCGAGGACGACGACCCGGTCGTCCGGGTGGTTTTCCAGCGTGTATCGTACGAAGTTGGAGCCGATGAATCCGGCCCCGCCGGTAATGAGTATTCTCATCAGGAGTCTCCCTTACGCGCCCGGAAGAGAACATTCTAGACAGAGCAAGATGGAAGGGCAAGGCAAAAGGCGAGTCAAACGGGGCCGAAGCGAAAGGGTCGGAAAACTTCCCGTAACAGTAAAATAGACCGGGTCCGATAAGTATGATATACTCAGGTAGCCCTTGGGGGGCACGGGTTTGAGTGTGTCCCGACGACGGCTCGTATCCGAATCTGCGGCCCATGTGCCGCATGAGCAAGGAGCCTGGACAGGTTATGCCGAAATTTAACTTCTCAGTACGCGACCGCGGCGGCAAAACGATCAATGGCACGGTGACCATGGACAGTCGGGAGCAGCTTATCGAGCGGCTGCGCGACCAGGGTTATTTCGTCAACAAGATCACGCAGATCGGCGAGAACACGCTGTACGAGAGGCTCGACAGGGCCCTTCAGAAAATGACGCCGGTCAAGCTGAAGGACCTGTCGATATTCTCACGACTGCTGTCCACGATGATCAACGCAGGTCTGCCGATCCTCCGATCGCTGAGGATCATCGTCAAGCAGACGGAGAACCCACACCTTGCGGAAATCCTGCAGGAAGTGGCGAAGATGGTCGAGGAAGGCTACTCGCTGTCGTACGCCATGGGTCAGCACCCGAAGGTGTTTAACAGCCTGATCGTGAGCCTCATCAAATCCGGTGAGGAGTCAGGATCGCTGGACATCGTTCTCGACCGAATCGCCAAAGACTTCGAGCGGGAGATCGAAATCCGTCAGAATGTACAGGCAGGCATCAGGTACCCCGTGATCGTCATGAGTGCGACGGGCATCATCCTCACTTTCGTTCTATGGTTCGTGGTTCCGCAGTTCGTCGACATTTTCAAGAGCATGAACGCCACATTGCCGTTGATGACGCGTATCCTGGTCAGGATTTCGGACGCCGTCGTGCACGGCATGCCTTTCATAATCGCAGCATTATTCATCATGTTCGTGGCCGTGAAGTATGCGACCAACTTCCCTGTCTTCAATCGTTTTGTCGACGCGGTTCGCCTCAGGCTGCCGGTCTTCGGATTCCTCCTCAGACGTATTGCGCTTTCCCGTTTCGCAAGGACCTTCTCCATCCTCCTCAAGTCCGGCGTGCCGATCATCAAGAGCCTTACCGTAGTAGAGGAGACCGTCGGAAACGCGGTCATCGCGGCTGCCGTGGCGAAGGCGAAGATATCCATCAAGGAAGGAGAGCGAATCAGCTACCCGCTTGAGGAGACCGGCGAGTTTCCGCCCATGGTCATCGACATGATCGCCGTCGGCGAGGAGACCGGCGCGCTCGACGACATGCTTCAGAAGATCAGCGACTTCTACGATCGCGAGGTCGACTACACGGTCGACGCTTTCACGACGATGATCGAGCCGGTTCTGATCGCCAGCATGGGCATCATCGTCGGATTTATCGTCATCAGCCTCTACCTTCCGCTGTTCAGCGCGATCCAGAACATGACGGATTCGCAGACATCTCAGTGATCCCCGTTTCGCCGGCGTCAAAAAAAAATGCAGCCGACCCTCACGGGTCGGTTTTCATATCCCGGCGGTCGCGGGTCGGTGAGCGCTTGGGCGATCGCTGCGACAGGACCCGTCGAAGCTCCACAACCACCACGCAGATTCCGAACCACAGAAGAGCCGTCCATCCCGGAAGCGGCTCGATCGTGACGCTGGCGTGCGGGATGTTTGCGAAGTCATGGGCGATGGTCATCAGTGCGGTCGCGAGATGCCCCAGGATTCTGTTCAGGAACATCGATACGGCAGGGCTCGCGAAGCCTGCAAGTCCGCTGAGGGCTCCGAGAAACAGGATTACCTGCGCGATCGGGACCGCAAAAAGGTTCGCGACGAACCCCGATATCGAGACGCGCCCCACTGTGCAGGCGAGCACGGGCAGCACGCCTATCTGGGCGGAAATGGTCACCAGCGTCCAGTCGGTGAGCAGTCTCAGAAAGGCGCGGAAATGAAAAAGCGCCGCATTCGCAAGAGATGATAGAGGTGCGCCAGGTTTGGAGCGAGGCTTTGGAAGGGGTTCCCGCGACGAGAACGCCTCGAACATCGGCGGACCCAGGTACACGATCCCGAAACTCGCCGCGAACGAAAGCAGAAAGCCGGTGTCTCGCGCGAGAAGAGGGTTGTCGATGAGCCAGAACAGGCCGGCCGCCGACAGCGTCGCCAGACCGTAGGCTCTTCTTCCGATCCCCACCGCGATCAGGAGCACGCATCCCATTACCGCAGCGCGGAGTATCGACGGCTCGCCTCCCAGAAGTTGCGCGAAGCCGATCAGCATGGTGCCAAGCAGGACGAGGAGCGCCCATTTCACGGGCTGCGGCATCCGGACTCGTCCAAGGAGGAAAAAGACGGGAAGAAAGAGCAGGCTGACCTGTGCGCCGGACGCAACGATGAGATGAGAAAGGCCCGCGCGGTAGAAATCCTTCGCCCATTCGCCCCCGAGACGCCGTCCCTTTCGTCCGAAAGTTATCCCGGCGACCAGCTCGTCCTCCGGCTTCTCGAGTCCCCATGACAGGTGGCTGATGAGGAGGTATCGGAAACTGTTGACGGCGGACCGGGTGGGGGAGGGGTCGCTCATTCGGTCGAGACTCACGCCGGTGGAAGGGGGCGCGATGACGGCGCGTGCGCGGTACCTGAGGAGAATCGGGCTGTGAAGCTCCCCTGAATCGCAGTCGAGTTTCCCATGGACCTGGTAACGGGCGCCCGGGACCCCCACGAAATCGCGCCGCACCACTGCCAGCACGGTACCTCTCTCGGGTTTCCATTTCCCCTGAAATGCGGCTCCGGTTCGATCGAATCCCTCGGCCCTGACGAGCTCCAGGTCGAGCGGCAAAAACCTCCCGCGGGCGCATTCGAAAGCGTCGCCGGTCGCTCGACCGACCACGGTGCAGCCCGCGTCGAACGGAAGACCCTCCACTTTGAGCGGCTCCGGCCATGTGGGTAACTGCGTGATCCAGAGATTCCCGACCTGGAAGGCTGCGACGCAAGCCAAAGTGAATAGGGCCCACGGGTATTTTCTCAGGGGGAGGAATGCGACCAGTATGGCGGCCAGGAACCCAAGGTCGGGCCATAGAGATTCAGGTCGCTGGGCGGGTGAGCCCGTGAGGAGCCCGAGCAGGAAAGCCGTAAACAGAACAGGGAATCGCACGTTGACATCGACCGGCGCCAGGGATTTGCCAGTATAACGAACCGCGACCCGCATAACTGACGGGTCGCGGCAAGAAAGGGGAGAGAGGGGGGAGATCTTAGTTCTTTGAGGCCGGGCCGCCGGCTATGTGTAGCGCGAATACCGGCTCCGGCGAACCGTCGGGCTGTCCTGAGTGGACCTGCCCGTGTGAATCAAGCCGCAGGCATATCTCGCCCGTTGCGGCGTCGATAATGTCGAAGGCCACCGTGCCCGTTCCGGTCGGCCAGCCGTACGCGCCCAGGATGTAATCGTCCGCGAAGCCGTCACGGTCGAAATCGTACGACTTGTAGAAAAAGCAGCCCGGCACGCAATCGGAGCCGTTCATGTGATAGAAAGTCGACTCAACGGTCTCCCGGACCGACGGATCCGACAGCCCGTTGGCGCACAGGAGCACATGATCCGGGTCGCCGAAGCGTGAATCCCTTTTCAGAATGGGAAACCATCGGACCTCCCATGAGCTTGTGGGCTGGTCCAGCGCGACGAGTCGAGTGGGGGCGCCGAAACCCGTCAGCAGAAACATCGGATTGAAAAGCCTTGAGCGCAGATGCGGCGCGTACGGATTGGGCGGATATGAGCTCAGCACGCCGCTCGTTATGAGGGGGTCACTGCTTCCTGATTCTCCTTCAACCGTTCCGGAGCGACCTCCGGTTAGTCCCTCAGGATAGTATCCGTTCCGAACATAATATTCATCGATAGCATTTCGAACCGTCGCCAGGCCCCTTGCCAGCTCAAGATCGTCGGAGGCCGAGGGTGGAGGGGCGGGTATGACCGTCGGCGCGACCAGGGCGAACGCGATGATGGCGCTGACGGCATTGGCGACCGCCACTCCGGACAAGATTCTCTTGACCGGAGGTTTTGCGAGCATACATGCAAACACCGCCGCTTCGATCACGGCCGCTCCCAGCGCAAGGGGTCCGATCGGAAGAACCGGCACGCCATTCATCCTCGCGAAAAGCAGGGCCACGAATCCGGCGAAGCCGGATATCGCGTTCGCCATGAGACCGACGGCGATTATCTCTGCCAGGGGCCTCCGTATGAAAAGCGCGAGGACGAGAATCTCCACGACCAGACCTGCTGCGAGGACAGGCCACACCGAACCGCCCGTGACGGCGGTCTCAAGAAGCATCGGGTCTGCGTGGACCGGGGTAGCGGCCAAGAGGAATCCGATCAGCGCTGTGAGCGGGATTGCTCTCCCTGCAGTGGACAGCCCGGCAAATCGATTATAGGCGAGAGCTTGAGCCCTCATGGTTTCTCCTCCACAGGCCCTCAACCGTACAGTTGGCGTCGATTGGGGGTCGGCATCACCTTTTGATCAGTCAAAATGAGCTTGCCAGGCGATGCGCTCCGAAAGAGAAACGCCGGGTCCGTCGCGCTCTATGCTATAATCGGTCGTCCGTTACTCTTAATAAAATCTTATCACTCTAATTCTACTACGAAAAGTCGAGATATCGTGTCGACATCGTGGTGGATTCGACAGGCGGCGTGATACTGGATGATAGCCGTCTGAAAGGCAATTCCTGAGCCATACGCACTGTCGCGGTGAGAAGACTCGTCGGACGGAACGGCCCGCCGTTTGGGTAGACGGATTTTTCTCTGCAAAGGTTCGCGGCCTTGCGCGACAGGGTGCGCATTTGGTTTCATAATACTGTTGGAGACTGGTGCAGTCAGCAACAGGGCCCTCTTCGCGATGGTGCAACATGGGACACGCTTGAAGGGGATCCACTGAAAAGAACTGGAGGAGCCGGAGTGTTTATTAGCAGACACCTCAAATCAGCCGCAGTATTCGGGACGGCAATCCTTTTGTGCAGTCTCGCGTGGGTCTCCCGTGCGACCGCCCAGGAGGAGATTGTCCGCACTCCCGAAGAGATTCTGGCGGCAAGCGGCGGGACGCCGACGGTGGACGCCATCGTTGAGCTGTTTATTAATGTCAGCGAATGGGATGAGGCGCACAGCGCGGTCCAGGAAGCCAGCAGGAAGGCTCTCATCGATCTCGGTCCGGTGGCTGTCCCGACGCTGCTGGACAAGTGGCTGAGCTCCGTGGACGTCCGCAGAAGGGTTGAGCTGGACGCCGTCATCGGGGCGATAGGTTATCCCGCAACGCAGTACCTCCTGCCATATCTCGACAGCTCCGACACCGAGCCGCGACGTCATGCGGCCTACCTCATCGGCGACACATCGTACGCCAAGTCCGTGGAGGATCCCGCTTTGGTCGGGCCGTTCAAGCAGGACCTTGCGGCAATCGAAAAGCTCGGCCAGGCGCTTGCGGTGGAAACCGACTGGCACGTGATTGCCCAACTGCTGGGTTCGCTCGGGAAAATGCGCGACCCGTCCCGGATCGATACGCTGGCGTCCCGCCTGACTCATGAGGAGCAGTCGGTGAGACTGGCCGCGGCGATCGCCCTGGGTCGCATTCCGGACCAGAAGGTCGTGCCGCACCTTATCGATGCCTTCAACGATCCGGTGATGAATGTCCGGCAGGCCGCAGTGCTTGCGATCTCGACCAGGACCGTCGGAAATCTCGCGTTCGAGGCCCTGCTGGGAACCGGCGTTTTGTCTCCGCGCGGCGAGGTGCCGAGAATCTGCGCTCTCGAATCGCTCGGCAGGTATCTTCAGACCATCGGCACGGAGCGGACGGATCGCGCGGCTTCGCAACGAGAGCGGGCGTTCGACACGATGAAAAACGTGATCGACTCCGCCCAGTCCGACGACATGTGGGCCGTCAGAGGATTCGCGGTCAATGTCATAGGATTCACCTGTGAGACCGATGCGAAGGCATACATAGAAGCCCTGGCCTCAAAAGAAAAGAACCCATTCGTGATCGGCGAAATAAACGAGGCCCTCGACAGGCTTGCGGCAGGACTGCCCGAGCCCGCAGTGGAGTAGATTCGTCAATTGCAGCGCTCCTTAACATCGAAGGGACTACGGTGACATCATGAGAGTCTTCCATCATATTCCGAAAGCGACACCAGGCAGCATTATGGCGGTTGTTATCGCTGGAGTTCTTCTCCTGCCGATCGCGCCGTCGGCAAAAGAGGAGGAGCCCTGGCCCCATCCCGCACCGGCGCTGGAGAAGGGATCGCTGACCCAGGAGGAGCTGCAGTTGATCGATCTCGGTCTGAAGTCGATCAACATGACTTGGTCGGACATGGGTTTCCGCAAGGATTATGTTGACGACGATTTCCGGCTTAAGATTGCGCAGCGGTCGCTCGACGATCCGTATTTTCTCGTTCTCTGGAACTACGAATGGGACGAGTTTCTGCTGGAGCCCAAACCCGCATCCGATATTCTGCTTCGAGCGGCGTCCGACCTCGACAGCGACGCCTATAACAGCGTTCCACTGGTCCCCACCCTTGCGGAAACCGGGAGACCTGGGAGCTTCCCCCTCCTGCCGGAAAGCTGGCAGGGTCCGGTCTCACGTCTGGACCAGGCTGTGAAGCTCGCGCAGATCCGAATGGAAACCAAGGTTCTGGCAAGTCTGTCGGAGGAGGATCGGAGCTATCTGCCCTGGTACCTTCTGTGCCATTTCACCGGGGACGAATACGAGGACTGCACCAAAGAGGAAGAGTACTCGCCTCCGCAGGAATTCCTGGATGCCATCAAGCGGTTCGATTTGAGCGCGCTTGTCGCGACATCCAGGGAGCTTTCCTCCACAGTTGATGCGGTTGTGAGCGAGCTTGTCGCCGCCGGGTCGGACGCGAATTTCCGGCAGCCATTTGCGATCCAGGGATTGTCCGGGACGATTCTGATCGGCTCCGTTGGGGATGATGTCTGGTACATGGACCAGTGGCCGGTCCCGTCGATCATCATCGATCCCGGCGGGAACGACATCTACTACGGCCAGGTTGCGGTTGCGGGAAATCTCAGGGACGAATCGAACGATCTCGCGTCGGTGGCGATTGACCTCGAAGGCAACGACTGCTATTTCTCCGGCGGCAAGAGGTCGTGCGGATCGGGGGTCCTCGGGGTTGCGGAGCTTGTCGACGTGAGCGGTGACGACACGTATCGTAACGGCCATTTCAGCCAGGCATGCGGGCTCTTCGGGGCAGGGATACTTCTCGATAACAGCGGTCGGGACCTGTATGATGCCGGCCTTCTCGTGCAGGGCGCGGGCGCGATCGGGGTGGGGCTCCTCGTGGATTCGAGCGGAAACGATTCCTACAACGCCGCGCTTTACGCACAGGGCATGGCCTACACCCGCGGATGGGGGATGCTGAGCGATCGCGACGGCTTCGACTGCTACTGGGCGGGCGGACGCTACCAGGATTTTCCGAGATTCCCCGAGGGCAACCTGAGTCTCTCGCAGGGATTTTCGATCGGCATGCGTCCCGCCGCGTCGGGCGGAGTGGGAATTCTCCATGACAGAAACGGCAATGATTTTTACAGCACCGAGGTTTACGGGCAGGGTGTGAGCTACTGGTTCTCGATCGGCGCTCTTATCGATGACAACGGTAACGACTGGTACCAGTCGCAGCAGTACGCGCAGGGGTCCGGCATCCATCTCTCGTCCGGCATTTTGCTCGATCGCGGCTCCGGTTATGATCGCTATTCGTCGAATGCGTGCGCGCAGGGATTCGGGCACGATCTGGCTGTCGGATGGCTGATCGACGAGGGCGGCGATGACTTCTACACGGCGGACGGCGTCTCGCAGGGATGCGGAATCTCGAACGGGGTCGGGGTGCTGATAGACCGCGGCGGCCGCGACGGGTATTTCGGACGGACCGCATCCACGTGCACCGGTCACGGGATTGCGTCCAGGGACTACGGGAGTATCGGAGTTCTCATCGACATGGGCGGGAGCGATACCTACACCGAGCCTTTGGCGGGCGACGGAAGATGGTGGACGCAGGAAGCGTGGGGTGTCGGGATCGATGTCGGCGACGACTGGTGGGACATCGAGGTCGACGAGAACGGCAATGAGATAAGTCGGAAGCTGGTAATTCCGGGGATACCCGCGGTGCAGGGGAGCGGTGAGATCCCATAGGAGACACTAGTATCCGGAGACCCTCACCTTAGAATATGCCATCGCATTCCGAGATCGGCAATGCTCTCAGGGGGAAGGCCACAAAAAAAAGAAGGGCCCGATGGGCCCATCTCTCCTTAGTACCGATTCCCGGTTTTTGCCGGGCTCACCCCTTGACCCGGAACTCGACTGTCTTGCCCTCGGTTGTGAGGGTGTACTTGCCGGACTTCAGCCCGGAGAAGACGAACTTCCCCGTCGCGTCCGTGCAAGCGACATCCACGAATTCCTTGCCCTTGAAGATTCTGATTGGGTAGAACTTCAGTTTCTCGCCGGCGTTGTTGTAGATAAAGCCGATGACCTTGTCGTCTTCCACAGTCTCAGTCTTGCTCCTCATCGTGCCGTCTTTGTTGAGAAGGCGGGAGGAGAGATTCTGGGAGGAGTTGACGAGAAGGATGTCGGCGATGGCCGATTCGTCGGCCTTGACCTTTTTGCGCTTCCGCTTCGCTCCGAGATCGTCCTCATTGGGGAAGATCTCCTCGACCGGATAGCCAAGCGCGTTGGCAAGGCGCTGTCGCGTGAGATAGGACGGCGTTCGGTTGCACGACTCGATGTTGGAGATCGTGGCCTGCGCCACTCCCGTCATTCTGCTCAGCTCGATCTGCGACTTGTCGGCTTTTACCCGGAACTCTCGTAGACGATTTATGGCTCTTCACCTCTGCTTAAAAATGGTGATCTAATATGCCTGCCCGTATAATGTAACATACTCGCTATTACCCTGCAAGTATGTCATATAGGAAAAGGGAGCCTGATATTCGAAATTTCCTGCCGTATCAGACTATAGCGTTTCTTTCAAGTAATACAATATAGTAAAATTACGTGCGCTTGTCAAGTCCCCCGGCTTTCGCTTTCACAACCCTTTTCTTCGACAACCGTACCCCCGTCTGAAGTTCATTCCGATCCCTCTGAGCGATTCCTCGTCAGGACCGGATTCGCGTAGCAGTAGAGACAACCCCCCCTGCAGACCTCGTTGTACCATCCTATGTCCCAGCTTCTCGTGCAGGAGCATCCATCCCTCTGACCGCGGGCCCTGTCGATCGGAGCGGGCCTCGAGTGGGGATGAAGATCGGACAGAGTCTTTCCGTCGATGCATCCCGCCGGACGCTCGCCGGGTTCGCAGCACCAGGACAATTCCATCCCGAGCCTGGATGCTTCAGAGCTTATTCTTGCGCGGATTTCGGTCCTCAGATCGGTCGACAGTTCGACCGGCGCGAACCGGCCGTGATACCTAAATCGCTTCCGCACTTTCGGATATAAGAGGCAGATCGAGGTTATCGCGCGGGTCACACCGTTAGAGAGGAAAGCGCCGGCCATGTCAGGGAATTTGTCCATATTGCTGAACTTCTCGTTCCCGCATTCCCACACGAGGATCGGATCGAAGCGCCATCGAATCCTCTGCGGGTTTCCCAGAAGGCGGACCAAAGCAGGCAGATGCTCCGTGACCGCGTCGGGAGGAGGGACTCCCGGCTCAAGCTCGCTTCCGCCCAGACCGGTGACGGTGAGATGCAGGAAAATCTGGTCCAGGGAAGACAGCATTTCGTTCAGGCGCTTGTGCCTGAGCATGTTGGACGGATCCTTGGTCCAGACCACGAGCGTGTGGATTCGGTCGGGGCCGATCCTCTCCAGTTTGTCGCAAAGGACCTCGGGAAACCATGCCACAAGGTCGGTGCGTCGAGAGGCCGAGATGACGAGTGTGGAACGCGACGACATGTATGACGAGTCAATTATACTCTGCGCTCATGGTTTGACACTCCGGAATCATCATCCTATTATTCCCAAAAGAGTCAAAGGAGGCGCTAAGAGATGAGCTCAAACGACAAACGCGGCAATGACGGATTCGGACAGCAGGCGGAATCACTGTCCGGGAGGTTTGTGCAGGTTGAAGGTCGTAACAAGCGGATTCAACAGCGAAACAGCCGATGGATGATCCCGGTATGGGCTCTCATGGCGGTCATCCTGTTGTCGGCGTCGTGCGCGGCGTCCCGCGGCACCGATGCGACGCCGACCAGGCCGTTACTTGCGCAGGAACTCGGGTCGGACAGTAAGCGCATAATGGACGAGAACGGGCAGCTCTGGGCGGAGATCAGTATCGGTTCAAGCGCCGGCGTGGTGATTCGCGTTTCGGATGAGAACCACAAGTGGAGTTTTCAGAAGCGGAACCCATCCAACTTCACCTCGCCCCTGACCATAGACAGCCAGCCGTACGGGCAGCGCTGGACGCTTTCGAGCGGGACATCGGGGCTCAGAGTCCTTTTCTACACGGAGCTGTGGGGCTCCAACCTTGAGGTCAGGAAGGGCGACGAAGTCCTGTTCTGGATCGGATTGCCCGACGAAGCCATCACCGAGTACGTACCCACCGATACGGGGCATCTCGTTGTCATCCAGCGGTAGCCGGCTGCCGAGAGAGTGAACTAAACGGAAGCATTCACAGTCTACGCAGGCAGGATTTCGGCGGTGCGATCGAGTGATGATGTCGAGGATCGGAGGAAAGCACATGTCAATCAGATCAGCCTTCGCGTTGACGGTTGTCCTTGCGACCGTTTTCGGATCGGGCCTCGCAGCCGGTCCGTCGCCGGCTCAGGACGAGACGGCGCCGTCGGCGGATACCGGATACCTTCTCAGATGGAGTCCCGAGCTCCAGGCAGCCTACGCCTGCATGCTCTCGACATCAGGAACCCGGGGAGAGAGCATCGCGGTCAGGACGGAGAACTTCACGATCGAGGTAACGGGCGATCCCGGGGGGCCGTTCACGTTCACCGCGAAGGGTGAGCCGGTTCCTGAAGGAGCGGCCCTGGCGCTGAGATTCCAGCGGGCATTGTTCCCGGAGTTCCGGTGGACGGTGGATTCCCTTGGCCAAACCGAGACCGAGAAGTCTCAGCCGTTTCCGCCTTTCTGCAACATCCCGATTTTTCCCGAGGACAGGGTACGGGAAGGGTCGAGCTGGTCGGGAGGACCTGTGGCTGTGCTTCCCGACGCGAACGTGTCTGCGATTCCGTTTACGTTCGAATCCACATTGATCTCGGTGTCGGATTTCCAGGGCGAGAGATGCGCAGTTATCGAAAGCACATATTCCGTGTGCCTTCCTGAAGGCGCGATATCGTACATGCCGTTCCTGGGACTTGTCGAGGGGGACCCGCCCGAGCAGGCGGGCACCGGGGCATCGGTCGGGGGAGTGGTCGAGAATTCCCGGGGCTATCAGGCGGGAATCCGGCCCGGAGACCTCATCATTGAGGCCGAAGGACAGCGCATTCGAGGCTGGGGCGGGCTTGAAGACCTTATCCCGATACTTGTCCCGGACCTCCCCGTCGAGTTCAGGTTGCTTCGCGGTGAAGAGGAGTTGTCGGTCAAGATAGCCCCGGAACCGATCCCGCTTGCCTACATCGCGGGGACCGGCGGACTGAAATCGACCTGTTATTTCAGTCTCGATCGGGGAATTCCCCTGAAAACGGATCTGAATTCCGAAAACCTCGTTTTCACTCTCACCAATTCGACCGGTGAGCAGGAAACAAGAGAGGTAGATATCCGCATTGTGCTGGAGTACCGGTACGGGGGACGCTAGGGTTGCTTTCTGGAAGTCGGGCGAACACTCCCCCATGGGGGTGACATTTCGGCCGATATGTGGTAGTCTTCCATTTCACGTCTCCGGATTAGACGTGATCTTTCACTGTGTCATTGCGCAAGCGGATTCGGGCGAGCGCGAGTCGCGTGCCCGTCAAGCACTACGTTCAGCGGAGGATTTCCAGCGTGTCTATCAACCATCAAGCGTCTCAAGAAAAACCTAACTCGGTTCAGTCTCCCGAAACATCGGGAGAAGGGACCACGGAGCAGGACCGAGCGACCGGCGGTCCAACGGAGCGGCAGGCGGGGACAAGCACGACTGCGACAACCGGCACCATTGAAGCGGAGGCCGTGAATCCACAGGAAGCGGCGCTCGCCGAGATGGGCGCCATGAAGGTCTACCACCGGGGCGACCTCGTCGAGGGGACCATTGTGCAGGTGGGCGACGATTCGCTCATCATCGACATCGGCACGAAGACCGAGGGAATAATCAAGCGCGAGGAGATCAGTATCGGTCCGAACCCGGACATGTCCGAGTTTTCGGTCGGCGACGGGATCAGCGCGGTCGTGATCGCCGAGGAAGACGAAGAAGGCCAGTACCAGTTGTCGAAGCGACGCGCGGACCAGAGGCTCGTGTGGGACATTGTGGACATCTCTTTTACAAAGGGAGCGCGCATCCAGGCCACGGGATTCCGAGCAGTCAAGGGCGGACTTCTCGTCGACATCGGCACCATTGCGTTCCTTCCGCAGAGCCTCATGGACATTTGTCGCGTGGACGATCTCGAACCGTTCGTGGGAGAGAAGTTCGAGGTCAAGGTCGTGGAGTATGAGCGAGAGGCGAAGCCGCACCCGAAGATCGTCGTCAGCAGGCGAGCAGTCATGGAGGAAGACCTGACGAGGGAGCGGGACGGGTTGTACGATTCGCTGTCGGTCAACTCCGTCGTGGACGGCAGGGTGGTCAAGCTGACCAACTATGGGGCGTTCGTCGATGTCGGAGGTCTCCAGGGGCTTCTGCACATCTCGGAGATGAGCCTCGGACGGATCAAGCACCCCAACGATGTCATGAAGGAAGGGGACACGATCAAGGTCAAGATACTCAAGGTCGACAAGAAGCGGAAGCGCATCAGCCTGGGTCGCAGAGAGCTTCTGCCCAACCCATGGGAGAACATTCATGAAAGGTACAAGCCGGGCATGGTCGTCCAGGGAGTAGTTGTCCGAACGGCCGATTTCGGCGCGTTCATCAGGCTGGACGACTACTTCGAAGGCCTTGCTCACATCTCCGAGCTTGTCGACAACAAGATCTCGCATGCGAAAGAGGTCTTCAACCAGGGCGACAAGGTCAGCGTTCTGGTCATGAACGTCGACCGCAAGAACAGGCGCATCAAGCTCTCCGTGCGTCGCGCTGCGGACGCCCAGAGAAGAACCGAGGTCGCGGAGTTCATGAGGAGTCAAGGCGACCTTCAGAACGTGTTCGCCGCTCAGCTTCAGGCGGCGTTGCAGGAGAGCGAGCTCGAGTTTCCTTCGGTCGGCGAAGCTCCAGCGGAAAGCGAGCCCGTGCAGGAGACATCTGAACCTGCGCCGACAGTCCAGGAAGCTCCGATTGAGAGCGCCGCGGAGCCGGTTTCGCCCGAGCCTGTCCAGGAGATTTCTGAACCTGCGCCAACAGTCCAGGAATCGCCGGTTGAGAGCGCCGGGGAGACGGTTTCGCCCGAGCCTGAGTGCACGGAACCGGAGCGGACGTCTTCCGAGATGAATGGAACTCCGATAGATTGAAATAGTCAAACGAGCTTAACTCGGTTAATATAGGGCCCACCATCCGGTGGGTCTTTGTTTTGTCTGCACGCCGGTGGGACCAACATGGCTCCCCAGAGAAAATACAGGATAGTCGGAATCACAGGGGGGATCGGATCGGGGAAGAGTACGGTCGGAAAACTGCTTTCCGACCGCGGATTCTGCGTCATCGATTCGGATTCCATTGCCCGGGAGCTCACGTCCGCCGGGTCGCCCGCTTTGGCGGAGATTGTCGAGCGATTCGGCGTCGATGTCCTGAGTCCGGGGGGCGAACTTGATCGGGTGAAGATGGCTGCGATCGTGTTCTCCGACAGCCGCAAGCGAGAAGTCCTGGAACGAGTCCTGCATCCGAAAATCGTCGAGGAGCTTCACAGACGCGCCGTCGAGTGCGGCGACAGGTGGGTTTTTGCGCTGATGCCGCTTCTGTTCGAAGCCGGCCTGGAAGACTCAGTGGACAGGATATGGCTCTGCTACTCGCCGGCAGAGATCAGGCTGGAGAGGGTCATGAAACGCGACGGGGTCTTGCGGGAAGCGGTTTGGGCCAGGATGAGCTCCCAGAAGCCGGACGAGGAGAAGATCGAGCGATCCGATGCCGTCATAGATACGTCGGAGACTCTCGGCGATGTTGAACTCCAGGTGAACCGGGCCCTGGAGGAACTGGAAAGCGGTGACTGATGGTCTGGTCATTCGAAGAGGCCGAGGCCTATCTCAAGGATACTGCGCCGCAGGGCAAGAGCGTTTACGGTCTTGGCCGGATTAATCGTCTCATCGAGCTTCTCGGAAGACCTCAGGACGGCTACCCATGCGTGACCGTCGCGGGCACGAACGGGAAGGGGTCGGTGCTTGCGTTCATGGAGTCCGTCCTCCGGGCTCACGGACTGAAGGTCGCGTGTCACATAAAGCCTCATCTCGAATCGGTCACCGAGCGAATAAGGCTGGACGGGTCGGACAGCACGCCGGACGAATTCGCCGAGGCGCTCCGGGAAGTGAAGCAGGCGATAGACGCGGGGTGGGACCGTGAGGACAAGGCAACATATTTCGAGCTCATTTTTGGCGCGTTCCTGTGCGCGGCGAGATCAAGCGAGTCCGACATGGCTCTGCTTGAGGCCGGCCTGGGCGGGAGGCTTGACGCTGTGAATGCTGTAGATGCGCCGATGCTGGTTTTGACATCGGTCGGGCTCGATCATACGGAGCTTCTCGGGGATTCGCTGGAATCGATCACGAAAGAGAAAATCGCGATTGCGCGTCCGGGCGCTCTGCTTGTCTGCCAGGTCAATCCGCCGGAGGTAATCGCCACCGTGCGGGCATACGCGGCCGAGAAGAATGTGCGGCTTGTTGAGGCCACCGGCGATTGCGAGTTGGTG
>Ga0315294_10003441_pt1 | contig 17220 bp, 11 predicted proteins | sample YL17G13_40_MG_FD_203626 | JGI IMG/M metagenome (GOLD analysis project Ga0315294, IMG submission 203626) | Sediment microbial communities from Yellowstone Lake, YNP, Wyoming, USA - YL17G13_40 | ecosystem: Environmental > Aquatic > Freshwater > Lake > Sediment | place: USA: Wyoming | collected... | reverse complement strand
CGGCCGTGCCACACCGCATTAGAAACTATCTCAGAACTGTGGCACAGCCGCCCTCGGCTGTGCTCTGTGGCCAACCTGCACGCCCGGGGGCGGGCGTGCCACAGTTCTGAGATAGTTCCTTATTCACTTCCTGCCGATCCTGGCCAGCCGCTCGCTCTGAAAATACTCGCTCGCCCGGTCGATGGCCACCGCCACGACGATCGCGACGCCGATGATGATCTTCGAGTACTCCTTCGACACCGGCAGGGTGAACAGGCCGAAGTCGATGTGCTTGAGGATGTCGATGCCGTTCTCGATGAGTTTGATCACGAGGGCGCCGAGCATGGCGCCGAGGGCCGACCCGCGTCCGCCCACGAGGCTCGCCCCGCCGACCACCGCCGCCGCGATGACCGTCAGTTCGTACCCCTCGCCCGTGGCGGTGTTGGCCGAGGCATAGTACCCCGCCGAGACCATCCCGGCAATGCCCGCCGCAAGGCCCGACAGGGCGAAGACCCTCAGCCGCACCCGGCCGACCGGCACGCCGGCGAACCGGGCCGCCTCCTCGTTGCCGCCGACCGCGTAAATCTGCCGCCCGGCCGCCGTCTGGCTCAGATATATCCATGCGGCGATCACGCACACCAGCATGATCAGCATGGGCACGGGCTGGAGTTTCATCCACTCCAGCGGCCCGTACGTGATCTCGTACGAGACGAAGTCCTTGGTGAACGCCAGCGGCAGGCTCCGGTCGCCCGACGGCAGCGACTTGGTCGCCACCGACACCAGGCCGATGCCGCGGAAGATGCTCATCGTGCCCAGCGTCACGATGAACGGATGGATCCGCAGGCCCACCACCAGGAGGCCGTTCAGCACGCCGCAGCCCAGCCCGATGCCCAGGGGCACGACGACGGCCAGCGGGATGACTGTCCAGGCGCTCGCCGTCTCGGGAAACCGCTGGAGCACGGCGGCCGCGCCCAGAGCCGAGAGGCCGAAGATCGAGCCGACCGAGATGTCGATGCCGCCCGCGATGATCACGAACGTGACGCCGATCGCCATGATGGCCATCCACGACATCGGCGTCGCCACGTTCGGCAGCAGGTTATCGACCCGGAAGAAGTTGTTGACCGTCTGGCCGCGCACCGTGACCGGCTCGGAGGCCACCGTGAGGAAGACCATGATGAGGGCGATCACCAGGACCAGGCCCGCTTCCTGCATGTGCGGGATGCGCCGGCGCCGAAAGAGGGGCGGCGCGGGTTCCGCGCGCGGCACGGCCGCGCTTGGGGGCGCTGTCTGCGGGGAATCGCGGCCGCCATCGGCTGTCATGGGCACGATTCAAACGGAATGGCGGGCGGGTGTCAAGCATAAGGGCCGGCTTGTCCGGCCGTGGGGAATGTGGCTGGTGCTCTGCCACGGCCGGACAAGCCGGCCGCGGCACCCCCCGGGTAGCCCTCAAGAGAAGGTCATTGTCCCGGTCTGCACGCCGCCCCCGTAATCGTCGGTAAGAACGTACCTCGCCGTATTAGGGCCAGTAAATGTGACCGATAGGTGGCCAGTCCCCGCCTGCGAATCAAAGAAAGTCGCGGTGGGTGTGCAGGAACCCGTCTTAAATGTGTTGAGCAGCACGCGGGCGGAACCGTCGATCCGAAGCGTGCCGTTTGTCAGCAAGTTGAGCAGCACGGGGGCGGAACTCTCGAGCGTGGCGTTTGTCAGCACGTTGAGCAGCCCGGGGGTGGAACCCCCGAACCAAATCGTGGCGTTTGTCTGCAAGTTGAGCAGCCAGGGGATGGAACCGTAGATCCGAAGCGTGGCGTTTGTCCGCAAGTCGAGCAGCAGGGTGGCGGAACCATCGATCCGAAGCGTGGCATTATCATCCGTGTAAGTGCCGAAGGTCACCAGGTTCCCGCCCTCGAAAAGGATGCGTCCCGTGAAGAGGTTGGCATCCGAGAGTACCAGGGTGCCCGGGCCCGTCTTGATGAGGCCGCCGCTGAGGCTGCCGCCGATGATCATGTTATATGCACAATCTAGTGGGCGCAGTACAGATTGCCCAAGCATGACCAGTGGCCCATTCGTTTTGACTGCCACGGCGTTGATCGATATCCGCCGCAAGTCAAGAATACTCACTGTCGCCGTCCGGTTTGCCGCCATCGGGTCCAGATGATAGGCCGTGTTGGTCGCCAACCTTAGGGTCACTGTCTCCGTGGGTTCCGCCAGCAGGTTGTCCACGGGCGTAACTGCCACGTCCACGTATGCCTGGCCGTCAGGGATGACGACGCTTGCGGTTGTCGCGTTCTGGCCGTTGACCTTGAGGGTGTAATCGCGCGTGGGACCGAAGAGGGCCGTGCCGGTGCGGGTGAAGTTGACGGTGAGTTTTCCCTTCGTGGTATCGCGGCTGATGCGGAAAATGCCTGTGTTGGTGTCTTTGCCGGCAGCGGTCTCGGCCGCCTGGTTGTCGATGGCCTGGACGCTGACGATCGGTTCGGAATCCAGGATGCTGACGGTAGCGGTCCCGTTGGCCTTGACGGGGTCCAGGCTGTACTTCGTACTCCCGCGAAGCGTCAGGATGACCGTCTCGGTCCGCTCGGCGGCCGGGTTGTGCAGAGGGACCACGGTAATGTCGACGTGGTCCTGGCCATCCTTGATGACGACGCTGGTTCCCTTGAGGTCGGCTCCGTCCGACCGAAGGATGTAGTCCCCCGTGGCGCCCGCCGTGGCCGTGCCGCCGCGCGTGAAGTTCACCGCCAGGTCGCCGGTCGTGGCCGTCCGCACGATCGTGAAGACGGCCGTGTCGGGCGGTTGGCCGGGATCGGTCTCCGCCGCCGTGTTGTCGTCCTGCGACGTGATCGTCAGGACCGGCTTGACGACCGCTGCGGCGGCAACCGCCACGCCCCCCTGCCCCAGCGACTCAAAGAGTCCGGGGGACACCGGGCCTGCCAGCAACAACCTGGGCTCCAGCGATTCCAAGGCGGGTACGCGCTTCGGAAAGATGCTGAGGCGCGTCATGCAGGTCCCTCCTGGCGGCAGGTCCGGCCTGGCCGCCGGGGTGGACGGCCTGCGGGATCATGCGCGCCTAATGTCCGCACAAGGCACGAGACATTATACGATATTATAGCACGAGCCGGCATAAGAAAAACTTTCGGCGGAATCTTCACACCGCCCCAGACGCGCTGCCCCTCACCACTCATCCGCGCGGCGCCACGCCCGCCCACGCGGCCACCAGGTCCACCAGGGCGCTGTAGTCGTCGTCGCCGTGGCCGAGGTTCTTGGCCGCCGCCAGCATCTGCCTCGTGACGGCCGTCAGGGGCACCGGCACATCCAACTGCCGCGACAATTCCATCGCCAGGTTCACATCTTTCAACATGTGCCTGAGGTAGAAACTCGGCCGGCCGCCGGGGTTGACCACGGCCTGCTCGGCGTAGCGCAGGATCTGCGAATCGAGCGGCCCGGCGTGCAGGACCTCCATCATCTTCTCGAACGGGACGCCGCTCTTGCGGGCCAGCACGAAGTATTCCGTGAACGCCAGCATGCTGGTCGCCACCAGGAGGTTGCAGGCGAGTTTCAGGGTCGCGGCCTTGCCGATGTCGCCGATGTGATGGATGTCGGAGGCCAGGGCCTCGAGGACCGGCCGGGCCTTGGCGAAATCGGCCGGGCTGCCGCCGACGAGCATCTGGAGTTTGCCCTCGCGGGCGGCCTGGACGCTCCGCATGACGGGGCACTCCAGGTAATGCACGGAGAGGCTCCGCAGGGCCGTCGCGGCGCGGAATCCCAGGCCCGGACTCGTCGTCGAGCAGTTGATGAGAATGGCGCCGCGCTTCAGGCCGCGGCTCAGGCCCTCTTCGGAGAACAGGACCGCGTCGAGCGCCGCGTCGTCGGCGACCATGACCACGACGAAGTCGGCCCCGCGCGCGGCCTCGGCCGGGGTGAACGAGCGCGTCGCGCCCTCGGCCGCCAGCAGTTCGGCCTTGTCCGCCGTCCGGTTCCACACCTGGAGGGGGTAGCCCGCCTTGAGGAGGCTGGCGGCCATCGGCGCGCCCATCAACCCCAGTCCCACAAAGCCGACCTTCGTACGCTTCTTCGCCATCGTGTATCTCCTTTCGCGATGCGGGCAAATCACACGTACACTGACGCGTCCGCCGCGGCGGACGGCTAAATGGCGCTCGGCCATCACGCTACTCGATAATCAGCGGCAGCACCGTGCCGCACTTCTCGCAAGCGGCGCCCCGCAGATGGCGCTCCACGACGCTGAAGCCCTGCCGGGCAATCGCCGTCGTGCCGCACGCCGGGCACACCGTGTCTTCCATGCCGCCGACGTTTCCCCCGTACACGTAGCGCAAACCCGCCTGCCGACCGATCTCGACGGCCCGTTCAAGCGTCTCGATCGGCGTCGGCGGCGGCTCGCGCATCTCGAAGTCCGGATGGTACCGCGACACGTGCCACGGCATGTCCGGCGAGATCGAGGCCAGGAACTCCGCGATCCCCTTCAGGTCCGCCGGGTCGTCATTCTGTCCGGGCACCAGCAGCGTCGTGACTTCCACCCAGATGCCCATCTCGTGCATCCGGCGGATCGTTGCCTTGACCGGCTCGAGGCGGGCCTTGCAGATCTTGCGGTAGAAACCGTCCTGCCACGCCTTCAGGTCCACGTTGGCCGCATCGAGCCACCCGGCCATGGCCTCGAGGGCCTCGGGCGTCATGAAGCCGTTGGTGACGAAGTTGTTCCTCAGTCCGGCCTGCTTGGCCAGGAGGGCCGCGTCGCGCGCGTATTCGAAGAACATCGTCGGTTCGGTATACGTATACGAGATGGACGCGCACTGGTGCCGCCGGGCGGCCGAGACGATCTCCTCGGGCGCCAGCGTCTCGCCCGGCATGGCGCCGCCGGCGGTCCGCGGCCACTGCGAGATCTGCCAGTTCTGGCAGAAACCGCACTGGAAGTTGCACCCCGCCGCGGCGATCGAGTAACTGCGCGACCCCGGCAGGAAATGGAAGAACGGCTTCTTCTCGATCGGGTCCACGTGGCGGGCGACGACGCGGCCGTAAACCAGCGTCGCCATCGCCCCCTCCACGTTCTCCCGCACCTGGCAGATGCCGCGCTTCCCCGGCGCCACGCGGCAGCGGTGCGCGCACAGGAAGCAGTCGACATGCGACCCGGCGGCCGGCTTCCAGAGCGCGGCGTCCTGTCGGCCCGCGGGCATGCCACGGCCTCCTTGCGCCTTCCAGCCCCTCTTCGGCGTTCGATGGACTACACCCGAGGCCCGGGCGGCGCGCGGCCTCCCAGGCCGGTCTTGAGTTGGAGCAAGGTCAACATGTCGTGGCGCGTCACGATGCCCACGAGCCGGCCGTCCTCGACCACGGGCAGGTGGCCGCGGCCCTCCTCGATCATCTTCCGAAGCGCGATCTCGAGGTCCTCCTGGGGATGGACGACGGCGTCTCCCCGCGTTTCACGCATGGCGTCCCGGACGGAGCGCCGCGGCCAGTCGGCCCGCGGCACGTCCTGCACGTCGCGGAGCGAAATCGTGCCCACCAGACGGTCCGCCTCCAGCACCGGGAAACTGTGGAAGCGATATTGATAGAAATACCCATCCACAAGCCGGTCCAGCGGCAGGTCCGGCGGCACCGCCACCACGCCCGTCTGAAGGACGTCGCGGACCGTCAGCCCCGCCAGCGCCGCGTGCAGCGCCACCTGCCGATACCCGGCCTCCGCCGCCGACCACAGGAACAGGCCGATCACGATCAGCCACAGGGCGCTCAGGTCGAGCGCGCGGAACCGAAAGATCAGATACACGCCCGATAAAATGAGAAGGCCCGCAAAGGCCTTCCCGCAGACCGAGGCGATCGCCGTCGCCCGGCGCACGTCGCCCAGGAGCGCCCAGAGCGCCGCCCGAAGCACCCGGCCCCCGTCGAGCGGAAAGCCCGGCACCAGGTTGAAGAAGACCAGCGCCAGGTTCATAAGGAAGAGGTAGCCGAGCAGCACCCGCGCCTGGGCCGGGAGCCACGCCCCCAGACCGTAGTACATCCCGCCGCAGGCGGCCGCCAGGATCAGACTCATCAGCGGCCCGGCGATGGCCACCTTGAACTCCACGCCCGGCGTATGGGCCTCTCCACGCAGGCGGGCGACGCCGCCGAACACAAACAGCGTGATCCCCTCCACGCTGATGCCCGCCCCGTGCGCCACGATGCTGTGCGCGAGTTCGTGCGCCACAACGCACGCAAAGAACCCCACCGCGCCGATGACCGCAAGCACCCACACCTGCAAGGGCGACCACTCCTCGACGGGGATGATCTGGGCGCCGAGGCTGAACGTGAGGAGCACGAAGATCACGATCCAACTGGCGTGCACCCGGATCGTGATACCGAAGATCCGGGCGATCGGCCAACCTGAAGCCAAGCCACCGTGCGCCATCCACCTGCTCCCACGCACAGACATGCGTAAGATGCATTATAGCGTGTCGGAATTGCAGAAGGAATTGAAATCTGGGCCTGCAATTCACAGGCCCCACGGGATGGGGGTGCGGCGGCCATACCCCCAAGGGCTTGGGACTTGGCGGCGATGGCTTTTCTCGGGTCCCTGCTACGGATAGGCCCTGAAGGGGTCGCGCACGGCATCTCGGCCCGCCCACCTGCCGCCGTCGGCCGAAAACGCTAAGTGCCTTTGCCGACGAGCCCAAGAAACGCCTTCTCGTCAAGAATGGGCGTCTTGTGCTTCTCGGCGGCCCGCATCTTCGTGCCGCCGGGCTTCGCGCCGACGACAAGGTAATCGGTGCCGGCGGATACGCTGGAGGCGGCCCTGCCGCCCTCGCGGCGGACCAATTCCCCGGCCTCGTCGCGGCTCATCGACGCCAGTTCGCCGGTAATCACGAGCGTCTTGCCCGCCAGGCGCCCCCCCGCGGCCTCCTTCTTCTTCATCCGCGGGTCGATGCCGTGGGCTTTGAGTTTGGCCACGAGCCGACGGTTCTTCTCATTCGTGAACCACTCGCGGATGGCGGCGGCCACTTCCGGGCCGACGTCGGGCACCTGGAGCAACCGCTCGGCGTCGGCCGCCGCGAGGGCGTCCAGAGCGCCGAACTCGCCTGCCAGCGTCTCGGCCATCGCGCGGCCGACGTGGCGGATGCCCAGGCCCAGAATGACCCGCGCGAGCGTGGCCTCCCGGCTCTTCGCGATCTCCTTGACGAGGTTCGACGCGCTCTTCTCCGCCATCCGCTCCAGGTCGGCCACCTTCTCGACGGTCAGGTCGTACAGGCCGGCCACGTCGTGCACCAGGCCGCGGTCGACGAGTTGGTCGACGATCTTGTCGCCCAGGCCGTCGATGTCGCAGGCCTGCTTCGACCCCCAGTGCTTGATCGTCTCCTTGAGTTGGGCCGGGCACGACACGTTGGTGCAGCGCGAGATGGCCTCCCCTTCCGGCTTGGCGACCGGCTCGCCGCAAACCGGACACTTCGACGGAAGCCGATACGGCTTCTCGCGGCCCGTGCGCTTCTCCTTGTCCACCTGGACGACGTGCGGGATGACGTCGCCGGCCCGCTCCACCAGGACCGTGTCGCCCACGCGGATGTCCTTGCGGTCGATCTCGTCCTGGTTGTGCAGGCTGACGTGCGTGACCGTGACGCCGCCGATCTGGACCGGCTCGAGCACGGCCACGGGCGTGACCGCGCCGGTGCGTCCGACCGACGCCTGGATGTCGCGGATGACGGTGGTCTGCTGGCGCGGGGTGAACTTGTAGGCGACGGCCCAGCGCGGGTTGGCGCTGCGTTCGCCCAGGCGCTCATGGTCGGCCAGGCTATCGACCTTGAAGACGCAGCCGTCGATCTCGTACGAGAGGTCATCGCGGCGGGCCTCCAGGTCGTGGTGCCAGCGGATCGCTTTCTCGATCGTCCTCAGACGCGTGGACTCCGGGCAGGTTTTCAGGCCGAGGGCCTTCATCGCCTCCAGGCACTCCCACTGGGTCGGCGCCCGCCAACTCGACGCGGCCGTCAGTTCCCAGAAGAAGATGCGGAGCGGCCGGGCGGCGGTGATCCGCGGGTCGAGTTGCCTCAGGCTTCCGGCGGCGGCGTTCCGCGGGTTGGCGAAGGTCTTCTCGACGGCCTCCTCCTGCCGGCGGTTGAGTTCCGCGAACTCCTTCTTCCGCATGTACACTTCGCCCCGGACGACGAGGTGCGCCGGGACCGGGATGCCGTCCCTGCGCAGGCGCAGCGGCACCTCGGAGATCGTCCGCACGTTGGCGGTCACGTCCTCGCCGGCGACGCCGTCGCCCCGCGTGGCCGCCGAAACGAGCCGGCCGTCGTCGTAAGTAATCTCGATACTTACGCCGTCGTACTTCGGCTCGGCAACGAGCGGCGCCGCCTCCCGGCCCAGTTCCTCCCGGCAGGTCTCGTAGAACCGCCGCATCTCATCCTCGCCGAAGATCGACAGGAGGCTCCGCATGGGCAGCGGGTGGCGGATCTTCGCGAAGCCTTCGCGCGGCTGGCCGCCGACGCGCTGCGTGGGGCTGTCGGGCGTCACGAGTTCGGGGAACCGCTCCTCGATGGCCCGCAGTTCGAGCATGAGGGCGTCGTACTCGGCGTCGGAGACCTCGGGCTGGTCCACCACATAATATAAGTAGTTGTGGCGCTCGATCCTGGTGCGGAGGGCCTCGGCCCGCGCGGCGGCCCCGGCCTTGGTCATCGACGCGACGTCCTTGGGCTTCATCAATTGGGGCATCCTTGTCATATGTGCCACGGGTTGCTTGCCAACCCGTGGTTGATGTGGCTTCTCTTCCATATGGCGTTAAGCAGCAAGGACAGAGGACCGCTGCAACCACGGGTTGACAAGCAACCCGTGGCACATGAACGGCCCCCGCGCGGCTACGCGCGAACCTTTTCGCGGCCCAGGCGTTTGCGCAGCGCCGCGGCCGTGAGTGTATTCAGGATGTCGGCCTTTTCAAGCCATCCCCGCCGCGCGACGCCGACGCCGTATTCCATCAGGTCGAACTCCGCGGTCCGGTGCGCATCCGTCGCAATGACCATCGTCAGGCCCATGTCGCGGGCCCGCTTGCAGTACACGTCGGGCAGGTCCAGGCGGTCCGGCTGGGCGTTGATCTCCAGGCACACGCCCGCCTCCTTGCAGGCCTCGAAGACCTTGTCGGCGTCGAAATGGATCGACTCGCGCCGGCCGATGAGGCGGCCGAACGGATGCCCCAGGCAGTGGACCACGCCGGACTTCACCGCCGCGACCAGGCGGGCGGTCATTTTGTCCTCCGGCATCTCGAAGAGGCTGTGGACGCTTGCGACGACCCAGTCGAGGTCCGCCAGCACTTTCTCCCCGAGGTCCAGCCTGCCGTCCTTGAGGATGTCGACCTCGACGCCGGCCAGGAGCGTGAACTTCCGGAGGCCCGCGCCGACCTTGCGGATTCGCTCCGCGTGGCGGCGCAGCGCGTCGTCGTTGAGGCCGTGCGCCACCGTCACCGCCTTGGAGTGGTCGGTGATCGCGAGGTACGCGTAGCCGAGGGCGCGGGCGGCCTGCGCCATCTCCGCGATGGAGCCCGCGCCGTCGGTCGCCGTCGTGTGGGCGTGGAGTTCGCCGCGAAGGTCTTTGCGCGTGACGAGCGTCGGCAGCGCCCCTTGTGCGGCGGCGTCGATCTCGCCGCGGTCCTCGCGCAGTTCCGGGGGAATCCAGGGCAGGCCCATCGCCTTGAAGACCTCCTCCTCGGCGGCGCCGGCGATCCGCGCTTCGCCGCGGAACAGGCCGTACTCGCTCAACTTGAGGCCGTCCTTCTGTGCCCGCTTGCGCAGCGTGATGTTGTGGGCCTTCGAGCCGGTGAAGTACATCATGGCCGCCCCGAAGGACTCCGGCTCGATGAACCGGAAATCGACCTGGAGCCCGCCCGCCAGCGTGACCGCCACCTTCTCGCCGCCGCGCGCGATCACCTCCTCAATCGGCTCGTAGGCAAGGATGCCCTCGGCGGCCTTGGCGCGGTCATCGGCCTCGACCAGGACGTCGAGATCGCCGATGGTCTCACGGCGCCGCCGGAAACTCCCCGCCACCTGGAAGCGGCGGACAGCCGAGACCGTCTTCAGGTGCCGGATGATGGCCTCCACCTGCTCCGTGGCCACGCGGATGCCGATCCGCCCGGCCTCGGCAGCCAGGAAGGCCAGGCCCTTGAGGATGTTCTGCTCGGTCTTCTCGCCCATGCCTTCGAGGTCGCGGATCTTGCCGGCCTCGGCCGCGGTTTTCAGTTCCTCCATGTTCTTGACGCCAAGTTTGTCGTAGAGCGTCTTGACCGTCTTCGGTCCGAGCCCCCTGACCTTCAGGAGGTCCGGCAGGTGCGGCGGCAGGCGCCGGCGGAGGTCCTGGAGCATCTGGCACGTGCCGGTCTTGAGGACCTCGTGGATCTTTCCGGCCAGGCTCTCGCCGATGCCGGGCAGTTCCGTGAGGTCCTTGCCCGCGGCCACGAGGTCGGCCAGGCGTTCCGCCAGGTCGCCGATGGCGCGGGCGCCGTTGCGGTAGGAGCGGATGCGAAACGGGTTCTCGTCGAGGATTTCGAGGATGTCGGCGATGTCCGCCAGCACGGCCGCAACCTGGCTGTTCTCCATGGTGGCCTCCCCCGCCAGCGCCGGCGTGTAGCACAGCCGCCCTCGGCTGTGAGCCTGCCGCTCGAGGGCGAGCGTGCCACACCTGCACCTCTTAGTAGCGCATAGGCGTCCGGCCGCGTCAAGCGCGTATTAGCACTCCAGCGCCACATAAGTTTTTGCGCGGTGGGTCAGGAGACCCGTGCCTGTTTAGCGTGGGTGGCACGGCCACGCGCCGTTGCGTGGCCGTGCGCTTCCCGATGCAGCGCACGGCCACCCAACATCGGGTGGCCGTGCCACCCCCCGAAACTGACGCACTACCAGCCGCACGAAGAAGTGCTTGTCGTTGCCATGGAACGCGTGCTATAGTCTGACGCCTACGCACCCGGAGGACTCCTCATGGACATCGGACGCCTGCACCGCGTGCTCAAGATGGTTACGATCCTTCAGACCGGCCGGTCGTACGACGCCGGGCAATTGGCAGCGGAGTGCGGCGTCTCACGGCGCACCATCTACCGGGATCTCAACATCATCGAGAAGGCGGGCATCCCCGTCTTCTTCGAGCGCGACAGTCGGCGGTACCAGATTCACCCGACCGGTCTCATGCCGCCCATCAGCCTTAACTTCGACGAAGCGCTGGCCCTCGTTTTGCTCGCCTCGGAACTCGGCCGTGCCGGCCGGCTGCCGCTGTTCCAGCCCGCCCGCGATGCGGCCGCGAAACTCGAGGCATCGCTGCCGCTCGGCATGCGGGCAGCGCTCGGCGCAATCATGCCCCACGTGGCCGTGCGCACGGGGCCCACCGCCCGGCACAACGCCCTCCAGGACATCTACCGGACCCTCCAGCGCGCCATCCAGAGGCGCGAGCCGCTGGAAGCGGTCTACATCTCGTTCCACGACGCCGGCCAGATCCGCACCACGCTCGAGCCGTACTGGCTCCTCTTCATCGAACGGGCGTGGTACGTCATCGGGCGATCGTCGCGGCACGGGGGCGTGCGCACGTTCAAACTCGGCCGGTTCAAGAGCCTTCAGCCGGCGAAGGGGCGCTTCACGGCGCCCGGCGGCCTGACGCTCGAAAAGCACCTGGGCAACGCCTGGCGGATGATCCGCGGCGCGAAGGCTTACGAGGTCCGGTTGCGGTTCAGCCCGCTGGTCGGCCCGAACGTGGCCGAGGTCAACTGGCACAGGACGCAGCGCGTCTCGTGGGACGAGGACGGATCGCTGCACTTCACCGTCACCGTGGACGGCCTGGACGAGATCGTGTGGTGGATCCTCGGCTACGGCCCCGAAGTGGAGGTCCTGGCGCCGAGCGAACTGCGGGAGCGGATGGCCGACCTGGCGCGGCGGATGCTGGACGCCTACAAGCGCGGTTGACGGAGCCTCCCCCGGGGCCGCGCCCCAAGGCCCGACCCGGGGTTTCCTTTGCTTTCTACTGCGAAATAGTTATACTCTGTTAACCTTCTCTCTCAGGCGGGGACACGCAGCGGCTTCGGCCATCGGCAGACTATGCACACCCCATGGGCACGTGATCGCCAACGGCAGTCAGCGGGCTTCCGGCCGGACGGCCAAGGTCGGGGAAACACGGCGGCGCTCTCCGCCCCTCTCGTTCTCCTGCTCGTCACGCTCAGTTCGCCGGCGATCCTGGGCGGGTGCGAAGGCGCCAGCCGGCGAAGCCTGGAGGAGGCCGGGAACGTGGTGGCGGCACGCTTTGACGAGAAGCAGTCGTCCGCCGGGTCGCCGGCGCCGGAAAAGGCGGCGCCTCCCGCCACGCGGTTCGCCAACCTCCCGAAACGGCCGCCCGCGGCCTCCGAAGGCAAGCCTCCGGCCGGCCCCGGCGCCGGACAGCCCGCCGCACCCGCGAGGAGGCTGGCGGGATTCGTCGACCCGCTCACGAAATCGTCGCAGCGGATCCCCGTGACGCTCGAGTCCTGCCTGCGCCGGGCCCTCGCCAACAACCTGAGCATCCAGATCGCCCGGTACGGGCCGGCCATCGCCCGGACGGTGGTGCGGGAATCGGAGGCCATCTTCGACCCGTCGTGGTTCCTGAACGATGCGCTGAGCCGGGTCCGCCAGCGGTCCGGCAGCATCTTCACGGGCATGGGCACGTTCGCGGCCACGCAATGGGATTTCGCCACGGGCGTGAGCGCGCTCCTGCCGACCGGCGCCAGTGTTCAACTGTCGCAGGATTGGACCTATCTGCGCACCAACCAGGCCTTCATCTCGCCGAATCCGCAGTACGACGCCGACCTCGGCCTGACGCTCCGCCAGCCGGTCCTGCGCGGCGGCGGCGTCGAGGTGACCCGCAGCCCGATCGTCCTGGCGCGGTTCGACCAGACGGTCAGCCTGGCGGAGTTCAAGGCCCGCCTCATGGGCGTCCTGCTGGACGTCGAGCAGGCCTACTGGGACCTGGCGGCCGACGAGATCCGGGTCCAGGCGGTCAGCGAGGCGCTGGACGCCGCGCGCGAGTATCTACGCATCGCGACGCGGCGATTCGAGGAGGGCAAGGACAAGCGGGTGATCGTCAGCCTGGCCGCCAGTGCGATGACGTCGCGCCAGGCGGACCTCGTGGCGGCACGGCTGCGGCTGGTCCAGACGAGCGACCGCCTGAAGCGGCTGCTCCACGACCCCGAACTCCCCCTGAGAGAGCCGACCGTCCTGGAGGCGGCGGAACTGCCTGTCGCCACCCCGATGCCCGTGGGCCGCGAAACCCTCCAGGCCGGCATGGTGGCGGCGATGCAGCACCGGCCGGAGATCGAGCAGGCCGAGGCCCGGCTCTCACAAGCCGATCTGCGCCAGCGCGTCGCCGACAACGCCCGCCTGCCGCAACTCGACGTCGCGGGCGGCTACACGCTCAACGGCCTCAATCGCCGCCTGGACCGGTCGCTCGATGAGGAGTTCTCGACGAACTTCTACGACTGGTCGCTGGGCATGGAGTTTCGCGTGCCCATCGGCAACCGCGCCCGCGGCGCGGCCTATGAGCGGGCCCAGTTGGAGCGCTGGCGCACCCTCCGCGAGCGGGAAGATACGCACCAGCGGGTCCTGCTGGAGGTCAGCGAGGCCGTGCGGAATCTGGCCGCGGCCGAGGAATCGGTCCTCGCCACCCAGGCCGCACGCCGGGCCGCCGAGCAAACCCTGCATGACGAACAGGCGTTCTTCGAGGCGGGCGCCGCCCTCGTCAAAGACCTGCTCGACGCCCAGCGTGATTTGGCCGATGCCAAGGTCCGGGAGGTCCAGGCGATGGTGTCCTACATGGTCGGCCTGGCCGCCCTCGAGCGGGCCAAGGGCACGCTCCTCGACTACAATAATATAGTCGTCATCTCCGACGAGACGGACCCGGCCGGTCTGACAGGCAGGAATTAGGCATGGTTCACAAGCCCCCGGCACTGCCTGGGGAGTGGCGCCGCCGCCACATTATTTAGCCCCCGGCACTGCCGGGGGAGTGGCGCCGCCGCCGCCATATTTAGCCCCCGGTGATTCACCGGGGGCAAAGTAGAGTCCCCACGCGGTGCGTGGGGCTTGTGAACCATGCCGGAATCAGCAGAATCTTGCTGAGAGCCGACTGGTCTTTGTGAATCTCGTTCGTATACTCTCTGGGGTAAGGTTGGGACGGAAACCTGCAAGACTTCCCCTGGATGACCATGAAGGCTTGGATGGGCAATCATCTGAACTTGGCGGTGGGTTTCTGCATCCTTATGGCCGCCCAAGCCGCCGGTGAGATACCACCGGCGTCCGGCGCCCCTGGGCCTCCGTCTACACCCGGCACAACGACGGCAACCCAGGCCCCCCCGACCCTGACACCCGAACAGGCGGTCGCCCTCTGGCGCGACCTGGCGTCGGACATCAACCCGGTCATGACGGCCAGCCGGCGCGTGCTCCTGGGCAACCGCGACCCGAACGGTCCAACCTGCGCCTGGGTGCGGTGGGACCACGACAAGATACTCCTGGCCGGCAACCGCTTGGGCGGACCCGGCACGATGCTCGCGTCTTTTTACTTCGGCCGCGACCGGGGAAGGACCCCCAAGCCCGATTTCGCGTGGCACCAGACGGTGTTCCGGCCGGTCCTGGAAGAACTTGCGGCGAAGAACCAGACGGCCTTGCCGAACGCCGTTCGCCTGTCGGAGCAGGCGGAGCAACTGGCCGCCGCCATCCGAGGCTGGACGGAGTGGCCGAAGGACTTCCCCGTCATGGGGTTGGCCTCCCAGACCCACTGGTCGGGCTGGTGCGCCAAGGGGCTTGATGACGCCATCGGCCGAAGGGACCCGGCCGCCTGCAAACGCTGGGCGGACGAACTGGCCGCCGCTACGTTTGCCGTGGCCGACCTTCACCGCTGGACCGATTTCCTGGTCAGGAATCATCTGGCCGCCCTCGCCTTCCAGGCCCAGTGCGAAGAACTCTTCAGCATCTCGGACGACGGTTACCCCGACGGATATGATCCGAACTGGTACATCACGGCCTTCCCGGCCGGCCGCCTGGGCACCGCCGGCATCCTCAACTACATCGAGGTCGAGCGCCAGGCCGAAGGGTTGTTCCGGGTCCCCCGGGAAGACTTCGAGTTGATGGTGGACGGCACGCCGGTGGTCAACGACGACGGGAGGCCCAAGGTGCCGGCGGCCGTCCGGCTGCCTCCGCACGTGCGTACGACCTTCATGGCCCTGCGCGGCGGCCTCTCGCCGCCCAACCAGCAAGTCTGGGATTCGCTCGCGTATGCTCCCTATGACCGCAGTTGCCTGGCCAGCATGCTCTACCGGATCTGGCAGGCCGACCTGGGGCCGCAGGTCGGGGTTGTCCTCCAGCGGTTCGACAAGCGCTCGCCGCAGGCCGACAGGCCCGCCCTGCTGAGCGTCATCTTTCTGCGAGCCGGAGACGCGGCCGGCGGCGCCGAGTGGGGCGATCGCTATCTTCCCCAACTCATGGAGGCGTCGGGGACTTTCGGCGGCAGCAACTCGCAGGTCCTCCTGGCCGCCCAGCGATTCACCCGCGCCCTTTTCGGAGACTGGCAGAACCTCGCGACGGTCGTCACGCTGCGCGAGGCCCTCAGCACGCGGAAGATGGATTGTATTCGGGCCACCGACATGATCGGCAGCCTCTACCGCAACGCCGGGCGCACCGGGTTCGGCTTCGTCCGATTGTCCGCGGGCGTGGCCGGTCATTCCGTCGCGGCGGCGCCCGAGACCGACGACCGCCCCGCGAGAATCCTTCTCGCCGACGGCCTCGATGGGTCCGAGGACCCCCCGCAAGAATGGCCCAACGCCTACTTCCAGGGTCACCCCTGGCCTGCCGGCTACCCCGCCCAAGCCGCAGACTTCTATGCCGCCGAACTCTATGTTCCCGGCATCGACAGTTATGTATGGGCCGAGGGTTACGTCATCCGCGGACCCAACGCCGGCAACCTCACGCGCGCCGCGATTCCGTACCTGCCCGCGCGCTCCCCGGAAGGCGTGACCAGGATCTATCGCGGCCCGTACCCCGGTCCCTCCGCCAATCCGCGCAACTGAGTGCCCGCCGCGGGTGCACCTCATGTTTGTGGCGGGGGTGGCATGCCCACGCCGCTGTTGCGTGGGCATGTTCCCGGCATGGGTGACAGCATGCCCAGCGAACGACGCGCTGGGCATGCCACCCTCGACGAACAGGGCTTGCCACAAAATCTCGGCACACCCCCCGCCGCCCGCCGCGGCGAAAACGCTTTTCAGCCGGGGCGGCTCATGGTAGTCTGTCCGGGCCACCCCCCGGAGGCGCGCCGTGCCGGACCCGGACCCGAGGCGCCGGTTTTTTATATCGAGCGAAGAAGATACATCGGCTCCCGCGGCCGGCCGCGAAACCGGGCCGCCGGCTTTCGCGGCGGGCCGGCGCCTTCCCCTCGACGCCACGGAGGCCCACCATGCGGCGCGCGTCCTGCGCCTCCGCGCCGGCGACGCGGTCGAACTCTTCGACGGCGCCGGCGGCACGGCCCAGGCGCGCCTCACGGAAGTCCGTCGCGGCTCCGTCACGGCGCAGGTCGAGGTGGTCCGCCCGCGGCGCGAGCGCCCCGCGCCGATCCTCCACGCGGCCTTCGCCGTGCCGAAGGGCCGCCGCCTGGCCTGGCTTCTTGAGAAGGCCACCGAACTTGGCGCGGCGTCGCTGCGGCCGATCCTCTTCGAGCGGAGCGTGGCCGGGGGCGGCGAACTATCCCCCGGCCAGCGGCGCCGCTGGAGGAGCCACTGCATTGCCGCCGCGAAGCAGTCCGGCCTGGACTTCCTGCCGGCGATCGAGGCGCCGGCATCCCTGGCGTCGTACGCGGCGGGGCCGAGGACCGGCCTCGGGCTCTACGGCAGCCTGGCGGAGGATGCCCGACCGCTCTCGGCGGCGGTACCCGGCGGGGGAGGCGAGCGCCCCGTATATTATGTGGTGGTCGGCCCGGAAGGTGGGCTGACCGCGGGCGAGCGGGAGGCCCTGCGCCGGGGCGGTTTTTCTCCCGTAAGCCTCGGTCGCAGCGTTCTTCGGACCGAGACGGCGGTCGTGGCACTCATTTCCGGCATCCTGGCGCTCCACGGACAGGCGTTTTCCGGCCCCTGAACGCCGATTTTCGGCCGCTTCCCGCCTCGCCGGCACGTCGACAGATCCCATAAGAGGGGTAGACTGCGCAAGACACGCGGTCCAGATTGGGCCATAAAATTTCTTATGCAATTTGACTTCACCGCAATCATGGGCTATATTTCCAGTATCTCTAGGCTCG
>Ga0315294_10003440_pt1 | contig 17222 bp, 13 predicted proteins | sample YL17G13_40_MG_FD_203626 | JGI IMG/M metagenome (GOLD analysis project Ga0315294, IMG submission 203626) | Sediment microbial communities from Yellowstone Lake, YNP, Wyoming, USA - YL17G13_40 | ecosystem: Environmental > Aquatic > Freshwater > Lake > Sediment | place: USA: Wyoming | collected... | reverse complement strand
TCCCGGACGTCAACACGAAATCGAATGCAGTTGGCCCCCGTCGGCTTCAGAGCATCCCACACCTGCTGGAAAGTGGCATTGACTCCGAAGTTCGGGTGGTCTGCGGACTGGCTGGGGAAAGAGGACCCATCCACCCAACTCTGGTCGAAGGAGAAGTCCACACCGTAGAGAGGAAGGAGCCCAGTCTGAGGCACGACTTCCGCGGGCTGCGCGGCGGCCGCAGTCTCGGTGGGCTGAGCAGTTCCGTTGTTCTGAGCCGGCAGGTAAGATGCGGCGGCCATCACCAGCAACGCCGCGAGCGACCAAACTGCCGGACGCTTCTTCGCTCTCATTTCCTTTCGCCCTCCTTTGCTGGCGCCGGAAGCAGTACCGGCGTCCAAGCTCTTTCAAATCATTATATCATGCCTGAAAAGGGTTGTGTCGGTTTCTTGATGTTCTTGTTGCACAGACACTTGCCAAGCTGAACATTGGAGAGTATACTGGGTCATCCGGTGAATGCTTACAAAGTCAGATTCCCGATCTTGCGGGAGAGGAGGCAGTGAGTTCAAATGAGAGCAAAAGCATGGCTGCTCGTAATGCTCGCGCTAACGGCTACTTCTGCTGTGTGGTCCCAGGGAGCGGTCGGACCCGTACTGGAGTACAGCGATCCACTTGATGGTTCGAGGACGAACAACCGCGGCGTAACGATTCTGCTCAACTTCAGCCAGGTCGTAGAGACAGGCGGAGTCATTGTCACCAGGTTAGGCACTCCTGTGACCGGCACTACCATGTATGGCGCTGACCAGAGCATCCTCGTCTTCACCCCGGCACAGCTTCTCGCGGACGGAACGTATATGGTTGACTTCAGCGGCGTGCGCGGGGCAACAGGGTATCCGGTGGAGGGTGCTGCGTCGTTCACCTTCACCGTTGACGCGACGCCGCCCCGGGTGACCTCTAGCAGTCCCGCCGGCGGACAAGCCGGAGTTCCGGTGGACACTCAGATATCTCTGACGTTCTCCGAGGCGCTGGAACTGGGAGCGGCGCCGGCCCCGTTCACCCTCACCGGGCCGAGCGGGCCGGTCCCGCTTGTATTTGTATCCGAAAACGCGAACATGAACACCTTCACCTATGCGCCTGCTTCGCCTCTTGCGATGGCAACCACCTATACAGTTGACTACTCAATGGTGTTCGACCTTGCGTTTAACAGCCCGACTCCTCCCGCGACATTCGTTTTCACCACGGCGGCACCGCCTCCGCTTACACTCCGAAGCAGCATGCCGGCGAACGGCCAGAGCGGAGTCTCATCTACCCAGCAGATCATACTGGACTTCAGCAACGATCTGGACTCACAGGCTTCATCCATTACTGTTCGAAGCCGAACGGGGATGATGACCGGGACGCTTTCGATAGCGGGTTCGGTGGCAACCTTTACTCCCGCAACGCCCTACAGGTACGGCGTGCAGTATACGGTTCAGTTCTCCGGTATACGGGACATCTACGGCCAGGCCCCTGTCGGACTGACTGAGATCACATTCACTACCGAAGTTGGCGAGCTGAATGGGAGCGTTGACCCGCAAATGGTTTCTTTGACTGCCGGGGAGCGGACAGGCGTGGCTTACCTGATCCAGAACCTGACGGATCAGCAAGTGACGCTGCGGAGCTCCGTAGCCGAGTTCTTCGTGGACGGCCGGCTCGTCGCCACGGTGCCGGTTCCTGCTGAAGTGAACGTGCCGGCAAACAGTGTCGCGACTCTTGCCTCTGATGCTTCGATCAACGAGCAGATCCAGAACGCCGCAAAGGAGGCCCTGACCGACCGGGTTGTGATGGTGCGGACATTCACCAGCCCGCCTCAGCAAGTCGGGCAGGCGGCTGTAAGCGTAAGCATTCCTCTTGTGATCAGGATAGGCGGCAGTATCGCGGGACCGGCGAGCGTGACTGAGGTCATCCTGGACGTCCCGCCGGACAGCAAGACGGTCGGGCAGTTCGCGGAGATCAGGGGACACGCGTTCATACGCGGGACAGGAACGGGGCCGGTGGTCGGAACCTGGTTTGTGGACGACCAGCCGGTGGAGACTTTCCAGGTGAACCTGACGGCGGGGTTCACACAGGAGGTCTGGACCCGGATGTCACTCCCGACAATTAACCTGGGCGAGCACGACGTGGAGCTAAGGATCGCAAGGCCGCATCCGGTGGATTCCGGGCCGCGCAGGTACGTTGTCATCCCCAGGGATGTCGGCAGCCAGAGCGTGTTCCTGGTCGCGCCGGCGACGGGAGTGGCCTTGCTGCCGGACGCCGTGCGGACACGCTTCGCGTGGGCGCCGATGCCGGGGGCTTCAGGATATGAGATCGCCTTTGCCCCGAGCCTGACGGCGCTCGGGTTTGACGAGACTGGCGGCGCTCCGGGTGGTCCCTTGGGCAAGCTGGTCTGGACGGAAGCTATGGAGGTCTCCGGCGACTTGCTGATGCTCGCGAGGGTTCCTGCCGACGCGGCGGCCTGGACGCCTTTGCCGGAGCAGTATGAGCGGCTATTCGTCAAACCACCAGGAACCTGCTACTGGGCTGTCCGCGCCGTTTATCCGGCACAAGTTCACGGCGACCCAACGACTACCTCCAAGCCTCGCTCTTTGCTGCTGCAGCCGAAGCCGGCGGAACTTGCGCTCATCTCTCCGATGGAAGGTGCTGTGGTCAATACCGCCTATCCGTCGTTCGAGTGGGAGGCTGGCCCAGCCGGATCGATTTATGAGTTCGCGCTGATGTTCGGAGGCCGGACAGTCTTCACGGCCCTGACGCCGAAGACGAGTTACACTCTGAGCGAACTGTCGAGACCCCGGCTTACAACCGGCCAGTATGAGTGGCGAGTTTCCGCAATAAGGCCGGCTGAGGGGATAGTGGCGGCGAGCAGTCGGAGGACACTCGTGGTGCACCCGCCTGCCGAAGCCGAAACTCCCGGAAGCACGGAAGCGGCCAACGGCAGGATATCGCAGGCTGTGCTCATCGCCTCAATAGGGCCGGTGATTCCGCTGCCCGGCGAAGTGAGCCAGGTCACGATTTCCCCACCCAGCGGAGCGGTCGTTGCCACCCAGCAGCCGCTGATCAGCGCTACTTACCCTGAGGCTAAGCCCGACGGGGTGCTGGTCACTCTGAACGGGGTTGACGTAACGGCAATTGCAGCCATCACACCTACGAGCCTCAGCCTGCAGGCCCCCGGCGTCTTTTCCGAAGGCGATCATACGGTGACGGTGGTCGTCAACACGACTGCTGGGATGCAGCTTCAGGAAGCAAGCACGTTCACGATCGCGCTGCCGGGCGGTACCGCGGCTGCCTCTGCGGCCCCGGGCACTCCGGACACCGACCGACCCCGCGCTGCCCGCCCGCTTGAGTTGGACTTCAACTGGAATTGGCGGGCATCGACGGAAGGCACATCCGGCGACGATCTGGCCTTAGACCTGAACCTGCGCGGCCAGCGAACATGGGTCTGGAGCAATGACTCGTATGCCGCGTTCAACTTCCAGCTTTCCAGGCCGGGAGGGAAGGAGATCGATTTGTCCAACTTCCTGGCTCAGGCTGCGTTTCGGAAAGACAGATACAAGATTATAGCCGGGGACATCGGAGCTGCGGAGAGCGAGCTGACCGCTCAGGGCCTCACCCACAGGTCGTTCAGCTTCGTAAGCAGTGCAGGTCCGCTTCGGCTGAGTGCTTCACACACGCTTGGCAAGGCGATTCAGCGATCGAGCATCGGACGCGCGCCGGACATGCTGCTCGTTACGGTGGAAACGGCCAGGTCGACGCCGCAGCGAGGTATCAAGCTCGCCTTTGTGGACAGCGAAAACGACCTGTCCGGCACTTCCAGCTTCGCAGGTGCGACCAGGTCGCGGGTACTTTCCCTCAGCGGACGAGCGCCGCTCGGCAAGACCGGCCTGAACTTGAGGTCGGAGGTTGCGAACAGCGACTCGACCGTGGTTACGGCATTCGGCAACCAGGACACCAGTGGCAACGCCTTTACGGCTGCGGTGGACGGCGTCTGGGCGGGCGTCGGCCTGTCAACCAGCTACCGCAGGATAGGAAGCGACTACACGAGTGCGGCGAGCAATACTCTCACAAACGATACCAGGAGTTGGACGTTGAGTGCGAACCGGCCACTCGGAAAGTACGTCAGCACCGCTCTCAATTACACCACCTACGACAATGTGGGCAACTCAAGCATACCGGCGTCGTCGCTCGTATCGCGTTCGCTTGACCTGACCATGGCCTACCCGAAACGTCCGTCGCTAACGCTGCGCTTCGCGCGCAACGATGCGTCTAGCGCCCCGTTTGTCGAAGGCGGCTGGCCGGCCGACACTGAGGAGAGTGTTTGGTCGGCCACTGCGAGCTACACCGGCCGTAAGTGGAACGGGTACCTGACATACTCAAAGTCGAACTTCGAAGACTTCTTCGATTTCGTGGAGCCCGAGGTTGACACACCGAACGACCGCGATACGGACACGTGGTCGCTTGGATTCAGCGTGCAGCCTGTGCAATCGCTCAGACTTCGGGCTGACTGGGGAGTGAACAACGTGGATCGCTGGTTCCGCCCGCTGTTTGGCGGATTGCCAATAGCGGGAACCGACGACTCCCACCAAGCCAGGTTGCAGGCCGAGTACATTATGAGCCAGCGGCTTTCGACGACCATGGCCTGGTCGCGCTCTGACTACAAGGATGCGCTCGGAGCGTTCAGGAGCGATTTTCGGGACTTCAATGTCAGGCTCAATTACTTCCTGAAGCTCACGACCGCCGGCGGCGGGGTTGTGCTGACCGGCGAATATCGGAGGTTCAGATTCGGCGGGACCACCGCAGGCAATAGCGATGATGCTTTCAGCGTATTGATCAATGACAACAGACTGCTAAACTTCTAGCGACGGGATGCATAGATAACCAAAAAGAGCGGATTACGAACACGAACCGCATTACCGCTAGGCTGTTCATTGCAGGCTGTGCAGTCGTGCCTGGCGCGACTTGCGCGGTGGCCGAGGCAGTCGGCCAGACCAGGCGGGTTGGGCAGACTGCTGCGGCGGCAACCTGCATGGGGGTGACATAGGCATTGCGGAGCGATGCCAGGGCATATCAGAGGTCTGAAACGGAGGCGGCACTGATCGTGAAGAAGGCCTTGGCGCAAACGGCGATGGCACCTCATCGAACCGCCGGATGCAGACCCGCATGTCCGGTGGTGTGAGAGGTGGGGCCGGTGACGACCCCACCTCTCGATTTGCCTTGCCGTGGGGCGAGTATCAGAGGGACGTTGCCGCTCCTAGAGTGCCTTCTCCGCCGGCCGGCATCGCGCCGGTGTGTGACGGCTTCACGCCATTGTCTTCATAGTATGGCGTCTCGGGCCTGGTGTCGTGCGAGCGGGAGAAGTTGTATGCCTCCAGGATGGATATCTTCCCGTTGCCATTTGCATCTGCGTTGACGGAGCCGCTTCCGTCGGGCTTGTTGCCCGTGAGAGCGGCGAAGTACCAGTATGTGAACTCGCCGAAGTTCAGGGAGCTGTGTGCCCATGACGGCTGTGTCGGCGACGCCGAAGCCATGATTATCCGATTCGGCTTCGTCAGGTCAGCGGTGAAGCCGCCGCAGAAACACTGCTTCATCTGGATCGTTATCTTGGCGACGTTCTGAATCTTGTTGAGCTCTGCGGCGAACTGGTCGTCGGTGATGTCCTCGTACCAGAGGCAGAGCGTCTCGTCAATCTTGACGGTATCGCTCTTGTCGCCGTCGCCGTTCAGGTCTTTGTTCATGGCAGCTTCGGAGTAGGACTCGCCAACCTCATCGCCATTGGTATCAATGGCGCCGCTGTAGTTGCCCGGCGGGTAGCCGCCGGTCGCGACGGTCATCACACCTCCGCCATGGTCGTTCATCATGATGTACAGCGTGTCCAAGCTGCTCATCTTGGCGGCCAACTGGTTGAACACGGTCGAGATGTTCGCCCTCGTTGCGCTGTAGTTCACCGGCATCGAGGCGTCTCTGCCAACCCCGTCGGCATAGATGACGTAGATATTCGCGGCGTTGTAGCCGCTCGCCTTGAGGATGTTGTACATCGCCTTCAGGTCATTCCAATACCTGTGGTGATTGTTCGCGGGGCTGCCGCCGCCCGCGATCAGCACCGCGTACTTCACCTGCCGAGGAACAACCACAACGGTGCCGACTGTGATCCTCTCCAGATACGAGGGCCTTGCTATCAACGGAGTCGTGGCGGCCCGCAGGGTTGTGATCTTCTGAGCTGAGGTGATCTTGATAATCAACGATTCGCGCTGAACCGTCCGCGGATCCTGCGTCGTCGGTCTCTGAATCGTCCCCTGGACGCTGATTCTGTCTCCCGAACGCAGGCCCGTAGGCACCGGGCCGACGATCGGAACGTAGGAGTCCGGTGGGAGCATCATGTCCAGCTTGACCCGCTCGATGTTGTCGAGCACCATCGGTATCGAGCCGTCGTAGTAGAAGCCCTCCATCGTTATGCTCTTGTTGATCTGCCGCAGAAGCTGGTTTCGGGTGATCATGCCGAGCTTCTGAATGCCCGCCGCAATCTGAAGGTTCTGAGTCTGAGCGGTGATGGCGGCTTCGGCGTTCTGCGCTGCGATGGCGCAGCACAGGCCCAGCGCCAAAAGCAACAGTATTGCCCTCTTCATGCATACTCTCCTTTCTGCTTCGTGTGATTGGTTCTATGGAAATGGCGTCCGGGCGGACCCGGACGCCATTCTCCCGACTACAGGTGAGTCACAAGTCCGACGAGTCCCTCGCCGTATGTCGGCAGATGACCATACCGGCTCGGCGGCGTGCCGGTGTCCTCGAACTGAGGCATTTGGTACAAGATCGGCGGGATACCCGAGCCGGCTGGGCCGCCTGGGCGCGGCAGCGTGAAGTTGTACGCCTCCCCGATGGATACCTGCCCGTTGTTGTTCGTATCGGCGTCAACCGGCGCTTCGCCGAGGAGCAGGTGGCCCCGCAGCGCCGACAGATACCAGTAGTTGAAGTTGCCGTACATATGCGACGGGTGGCAGTATGTACTCCGATCCGCCCGGGCTGCGGTGACTATGACCCGCTTCGGCCGCGTCAGGGACGGGATGAACGCTCCGCTGTAGGGGTGGTGCAAGTGAATGACCATGCGATTGTAGGTGGTGATCCTGTTCACCTGCATGGCGAAGGCGCCCGGGTACATAGGCGTGTTCATCCAGAGCCAGTAGACCTTTGACGTCGATACCTGGTCACCCTGGCCGACCACCATGATGTACATGTAGCCATCCGCCTTCACCTTGGGTACGAAATACGTGAAGGCGGCCTGAACGCCCCCCATACTCGCTGGATAGTGTACCGGCATGCTGGCACTCTTCGGAACGCCGTTGGAGTGGACCACGCGTATGTTTGCCGGGCTATAGCCCTTGGACAACAGGAGCTGGTACATCCTCACCTGGTCGTTCCAGTAGCGGACGTAGTCGTTCGCCGGGTTCTTGCCGGTGCCGATCAGCAGAGCGTAATGGTTGGGAAGCGGCGCGGGAGGGGGAGGCGGCGCCGCGACGGCGATCGCGCTCTGGCTGAGTATCCCGGACGCCGCCGACTGCAGTACGGAAGCCCGAGCCTGCGCCGTCACCTGGAGAGCCACATTCTCCTGCTTCACCTTCTCACCAGTAGGCTTCTGCACCTGACCGCTGATCCTGACCTTCGCTCCCGCCATGAACGAGGACGGGACCGGGCCTACGATCGGCACGTACTTGTCCGGCGGGATCGCCTTATCGAGGCGGACTAACTCCATGCTCTCGACCAGCATCGGGATTGAGCCGTCGTAGAAGAATCCCTCGAAGGTCATGGGCTTGTTGAGCTGCTGGAGTAACTGACTCCGCGTGATCGCCCCGATCTTCTGGATGCTCGTCATCTGAAGGCTCTGAGTCTGAACCCTCGGTGCGACGGCGCTCTGCGCTGCGATGCCGCAGCACAGCACGAGCGCTACGACTAACAGTGTTGCCCTTTTCATACGAAATCTCCTTTCTGCTTGCGTGACTTGCTTTATCGAAACGGCGGTCCTGGCGAACCCGGACGCGGATATACCGACTACAGGTAAGTCAGAACTCCCACGAGTCCCTCGCCGGCGCCGGGCAGCGGCCCGAACCGGCTCGGCGGCGCGCCGTTGTCCTCGAACTGAGGCATTTGGAACGAGATCGGCGGGATGATCCCGATTGCGCTTGGGCCGCCCGGGCGCGGGAGCGTGAAGTTGTACGCCTCCGCGATGGATACCTGCCCATTGCCGTTTGTATCGGCATTCACGGGCACTTCGCCGAAGAGCAAGTGGCCCCGGAGCGCCGAGATATACCAGTAGTTGAAGTTGCCGTAATACAGCGACGGGTGCGGCGACGTCTTCTTATCCGCGGCGGCCGCGGCGACAATGACCCGGTTCGGCCTCCGCAGATACGGGATAAACGCGCCGCAGAAGGGGTAGTGCAAATGGACGATCATCCGCTGGTACGTCGCGATCCTGTTGACCTGGAAGGCGAGCATAGGCGGGGTCATCGGCATCCCGGGCCATGTCCAGTAGATCGTCGGCTGCCCCGCGAGCGCGCTCTGGCCGACCACCAGGATGTATATCTGGTCGTCCGCATGCACCTTGGGGACGAAATACGTGAACGCGGCTGTGATCCCGGCCATAGTCGCCGGATAGTGTACCGGCATGCTGGCGGTCTTCGGAACGCCGTTCGCGTGGGCCACGCGTATGTTAGCCGGATTGTAGCCTTTGGAGATCAGGAGCTGGTACATCCTCACCTGGTCGTTCCAGTAGCGGGAGAAGTCGTTCGCCGGGTTCATTCCGCCGCCGATCAGCAGAGCGTAGCGGTGGGCGTTCGGCGTGGGAGGGGGCGGCACGGCCGCGACGGCCAGGTTGCCGAGGTTGAGTATTGCGGACGGCGGCGCCTGCAGTATGGATGCCTGCGCCTGGGCCGTCAAGTTGAGAGCCAGGTTCTCTCCCTGGAACTTCTCACCCGTAGGCCTCTGCACCTGTCCGCCGATTCTGACCTTCGCGCCCGGCTTGAACGAAGACGGGATGGGTCCGGTGATCGGCACATACTTGTCCGGAGGGATCGGCTGGTCGTGCTGAAGCAGCTCCAGGTTCTGAACGAGGATTGGGATCCCGCTCTGGAAGAAGTAGCCTTCCATCTGGACCTGCTTGTTGAGCTGCTGGAGTAACTGACTCCGCGTGATCACCCCGATCTTCTGGATGCTCGTCATCTGAAGGCTCTGAGTCTGAACCCTCGGTGCGACGGCGCTCTGCGCTGCGATGGCGCAGCACAGCACGAGCCCTACGACTAACGGTGTTGCCCTTTTCATACGAAATCTCCTTTCTGCTTGCGTGACTTGCTTTATCGAAACGGCGGTCCTGGCGAACCCGGACGCCGATATACCGACTACAGGTAAGTCACAACTCCGACGAGTCCCTCGCCGGCTCCGGGCAAAGGCCCATACCGGCTCGGCCGTGTGCCGTTGTCCTCGAACTGAGGCATCTGAGCGGCGATGGGCGGGGTGCCATAGCCACCCAGGCGCGGGAGCGTGTAGTCGTAAGCCTCCGTTATGGAGACGTGTGCATTGTCGTTCGTATCGGCGTCTACCGCCGCGTTGCCGAGGAGCCCGTGGCCCGCAGGCGCCGACAGATACGAATAGTTGAAGTAGCCGTATAAATAGGAAGGGTGGCGGTACGCGTCCCGATCCGCCCGGGCTGAGGTGATCATGATCCGGTTCGGCCTCGTCAGATGTGGGACGAACCCACCGCTGAAATCACGGTCAACTTCAAGGTGGTGCCGGCTCAGTTTGCCAAAGATTTGGGAGCGGGGGTTGGATTTGAACCAACGACCTTCGGGTTATGAGCCCGACGAGCTACCGGACTGCTCCACCCCGCAGTATCCGTGCCAGTATAGCAGACACGAACGCCTTTGTAAAGGGCTCCCGTTACTTTTTCTGCCCGGCAGGTCGCGAACCGGCAATCCTAAAGCAAAGGGCCGGGTCTTCACCTGATGCGTGGCGTTGCCCCGGCCCTGTATGCGGTCTACGGCTTGCTCAGTCTATAGTGAACTCGATCAGCATGGTGCGCTCCTTGGTCCGCGCGCGCAAGCTGAGTGTATCGCCGGATTTGAGATCCTTCGTCCCAGCGTCGAATTCCTCCACCGTCTGCACCGGCTTGCCGTTCACATGGAAGATCACCTGGCCCACCTGGATGCCTGCGCGCGTCGCCGTGCTCCCGGGAGCTGCCTTCGTGACGACGACTCCCTCGGTGCCCTCTTCGAGTTTGTACTTCTCGGCCATCTGGGGCGTGATGTTCGCTACGCTGAATCCCAGCTTTGTGCTGGATTCCTTCGGGGACTCGGCTGCCTGCAGTGCCGGCGCCTCGGTGAGCGTGACCTCCAGCGTCTTGCGAACTCTATCGCGCACTACGACCATGCTCACCTTCTTAGCCGGGGGAGTCGCGGCAATCGCATCGCGCAGCTCAATCTCGTTGGCGATCTTCTTGCCGTCGAACTCCACTATGACGTCCTCAACCTGCACGCCGGCTTTGTCCGCAGGGCTGCCCACCTCCACGCTCTGCACCAGGGAGCCTTCCTTCGTGCCGTAACGCTCGGCGCTCTTCGGGGTCACATCCGTGGGTTTGATGCCCAGGTACCCGCGCGTCACCTTGCCGTGTTCGATGAGCTGGTCGAGCACGAACTTGGCTGTGTTTACGGGTATCGCGAACCCGATGCCGATATTCCCCCTGTCGAAGGATGCTCGTATCAGTGTGTTGATCCCGATAACCTCGCCGTCAATGTTGATGAGCGGGCCGCCGCTGTTTCCCGGATTGATGGACGCGTCGGTCTGGATCAGGTTTGGGTAGAATCGGGTCTCATCCCCGTCCGAGGCTACGCCCTGCCGACCGATCGCGCTGACAACCCCCACGGTAACCGTCTGGTCAAGCTCGAAAGGACTTCCGATCGCTATTGCCCACGAGCCGGCTTTGACCTTGCTGGAATCGCCGAGCTTGGCAGCCGGTAGATTCCTGGCATCTATCTTGACCAGTGCCAGGTCGCTTCGCGGATCGCGGGAGACGACGCCCTGGAGCTCCCTGCCGTCCTTGAGCTTCACTGTGACTTTGTCGGCGCCTCCGACCACGTGATCGTTGGTGAGTATATAGCCGTCACTTCGCACGATGACTCCCGAGCCGTAGCTTGTCAAAGCCGGCTGCTGGTCGGGCGCATTTGGCTTGTTCGGCTGCGGAAATGGGAAGGGGAACGGGAAGTCCTTGAAGAACTCGTCGAACTCAGGCGGAACCGCTCGACTGCCGTTCGCCCACTTGCTTTCAATGCTGACAACGGACGGCAGTACCTCATCAACCAGCGATGTGAACGCATTCTGCAGTTCATACAGAGCCGCCCTTTGCTGTTGGGTCACGGTTTTCTGATCTGTGGCATAGGCAGCATCACGTCCGGAGAGATTGGTTGCCAGCGACGCGCCGAGTGCCGCCGCGAGCACTATGACCAGGATGGGGCCTGCGCGTCCCGAAAGAAAGACTCTGAGCCTGTTCACGTCGGAATTACCTCCTGTACTAGTGAGTGTTCGACAAAGGCAGCTTTCATATTAGCTGACGGTCACAAACTTGATTAGTTCTAAGGAAAGTGCCGGGCGGATTCCGGACAGGTGCAGGCGACTGCTGATCTCACACGTTGGGGGCAGCTCGGCCCGGCGTGAGATTCTGCGCTGCGCGAATGCTCAGTACCTCACCGGTAGCAGGTTTCCGTTGCCGATGGCATTCGGGGGTCTTTCGGGTTGCTTCGAGAGATGCCAGGATCCCATCGGCGGCTGGGGCAGCGCCTGCATGTCGAAGGATGCCGCCTCGACTACGGAAGTCGCCGGGAACAGCCGAACCGGCTCTTGCTCGGCCGGGCCGCTCACCTCTACCATCGCGGATACAGGGATGTACGCGTAGTTGTTTGTGCTGATCGGGCCCGACCTTAGCATCAGCAGCACCGCGAACACACCCACACCGACGGCGGCCAGCCTCAGTTTGCTAGGAAAGACGGTCAGGTGCTTTCGTAAGGCCGCGAAGACCCGCTCGTGCGCGGGGTGATATACTTGGCCCAACTGTAGGCATATGCGCTCCGCTAAGTGGGGTGCAGGGCGCTTCGGTGGTAGGTTCCCGAAGGCTCTCTTCACCGTGAGAAGGGATTCGAATTCAAGACTGCATTCTCCGCACTCGCTGAGATGCCGCCGGACAGCCAGCATGTCCACGCCGGACAGCTCGCAATCTACATAAGCGGACATCAGATTCTGAACTTTGCGGCAATTCATGGCCATCCCCCCTGATGCACTCATTCGAGATACGGCTTCAGCTTCTCTCTAAGTAGTTTTCTACCCCTATGCAGCCGCGACCGAACCGTTCCGATCGAGCAACCCATGGCCTCACTTATCTCTTCGTACGACAAACCTTCGACGTCAGAGAGAATCACCGTGAGTCGGAAATCTGCCGGCAGCGTGTTCAGCACGCTCTGCATCTCTGCATCCAGTTCGTGCGATAATGTGAGGGCTTCCGGGCCATCGGCAGTGTCAGGAATATCGAGCGTAGTCTCCCCTTCCTCCTGACGAATCGGCTCGTCCAGAGAACGGATGTGGACTTTCGGGCGGCGTCTGAGCCAGTCAACGAAGATATTCGACATGATGCGGTAGAGCCAGTTCTCGAAGGGCATATTGCGCTTGTAGTACCCGAAGAAGCGATATGCCTTCAGGAAGGTATCCTGAGTAAGGTCTTCCGCGTCTGCATGGTTTCCCGTCATGCGATATGCCACGTTGTAGGCCTGCTTGTGGTACCTCTGGACTAGCTCGTCAAAGACTTTACGATCCTCGCCCTCGTACGCCACAGCCATCGTGTCGCTGAGCTCCGCCATTTCCTTTCCTCACCGCTGTCTTATACGGCGCTTGCAGCCGAAAAGTTCCTGCATCGGCCGGACTCTGTCATTGGTAATTATACCTGAAAATTGACGAGCAGGCAAGTTATTCTTCGATGGGGGACTCTGGCTCTGCAGCAGAGAGGTCGCCTTGACTCGCACAAGCGTTGAGATTATAATCTTACAGCTCGCCACGGCCGTCGGTTGGCGTGCTGCTGAAGTGAGGCAGCCCAGGTGGACCCGTTGCAGAATCAAGCGCCTGTCCCGCATCTGTCTGTCGTCATCCCCGCGTATAACGAGGAAGGCAGGATTTCCGAGTCGCTCGACCGGATAGCTGCGTACCTCGGGGCGCAAGCCTATACCTACGCAGTGCTGTTGGTGGACGACGGAAGCACAGACCGCACGCTGGAGACATGCCGGGCGTTTGCGGCCGAGCATTCATGGCTCGAAGTCGTCCATTACCCGGTAAACCATGGCAAAGGGTTTGCCGTTCGTATGGGAGTTCTCAGCGCTGCCGGCGAGAACATATTGATCTGCGATGCCGACCTGGCCACTCCGATTGAAGAACTCGACGGGTTCTGGCGATATCTTGATGAAGGCGCCGACATTGTCATTGCGTCCAGGCCGCTTCGCGAGTCTCACCTCGTCAAGCACCAGCCTATCTACAGGGAGCTCGCCGGCCGCACGTTCAACCTTGCCGTGCGGGCACTGGCCGTCCGCGGGATTCACGACACGCAGTGCGGATTCAAGCTGTTTCGACGTGAGGCGGTGCAGAGCATATTCCCGCACTGCTCGCTGAACCGTTTCAGCTTTGACATCGAAGTCCTTCACATAGCGCAGAGGCTGGGTTTCAGAATAACGGAGGCGCCCGTGCATTGGTACCACAGGCCCGGGTCGAAGGTGAAGCTGCTCAGGGACGGACTCAGCATGCTCCTGGACCTGTTGAAGGTCTGCGTGCGCCGCTACAATCTCCCGAAGCGTGTTTGCCGATGAGAGCAGACGAGTTTTCCAAGATGCGGAGTCTCGAGAACGTCCATTGGTGGTTCGGCGGGCGCCGGTATCTAGTGCGCGGCCTGATCCGGAGGCTCGGTCTTCGCAATCCGGTCATCCTCGACGCCGGCTGCGGGACCGGATTTGCTCGACGTGAGCTTGCAGAAGCCGGGACGGTCATCGGTTTGGACGCTTGTGAGGCGGCTTTCACCCCTCAGGCCGACAGCCATCAGGTAGGTGGCTGCATCGCGTTGATCGAGCGAGCGCCTTTCGCGAATGACACGTTCGATCTGGTTGTGGCAATGGACATGCTCGAGCACCTGGAGGACGATGAATCAGCGCTGCGGGAAATCCACAGAGTTTGCAGGGCGAACGGATATCTGTTCGTAACGGTTCCCGCCTACCAGTGGCTGTGGAGCCGCCACGACGACGCTCTGGGTCACCGTCGGCGGTATTCAGTTGCTGAGCTTGCGGCGAAAGTCCGCGAGGCCGGCTTTGCCGTATGCAGTTCATCCTATCTCGTAACGGCTGTGTTCCCGTGCGCCGCGGCATATCGCATTCTCCGGCGAAGGTCCGTTCAGGAACCCGTCACTAGCGATCTGTTCCCCGTTCCCAGACCGCTGAACTTCATCCTCAAGTTGGTGATGCGAATCGAGTGCTGGCTGGCATGGCGCATGAATCTGCCGTTCGGACTGACAGCGTTCGTCCTTGCGCGGAAGATCGAGCAGCACTCTGACGTCCTTCCCTCTGAGCCGGCGGGAGGTTCGTGCTGATGAGTTGGCCCGGCCTGCTTCTTCCGGTGGCTGCCCTGCTCGTAGTGGGCCTGGCGGTCTACGCATTCTGGATCGAGCCGTGCCGGATTCGCTTGAGCAGGGTCGAGCTTGCGATCCCGAACCTGCCGGATTCCTTGGATGGTCTCACTATCTGCCATTTGTCCGACACTCACACGTCCCGGTATGGCAGGCTGGAGAAGATAACTCGGGAGATTCTCGCCGGGATAGACGCCGATCTGTGCGTGATCACGGGCGACCTGCTCCGCAGACGCGACGGGATGCACACGCTTCGCCGGGCTTTGAGTGCACTCAAACCCAGGCTGGGTGTGTTCGCCGTGCCGGGCAACGGCGACTATAAGCTCCGGGTTCGCATGTCGGAATTGGCCGCGGAACTGACGGGCCACGGCATCAACGTTCTGCTGAATAGTCGTGTCACGCTCTCTTCAAATGGGTCGAATCTGCACATAATAGGAGTGGATGATCCTTTTCTCAGGCTCGATGACCTGACGAGCGCCATGTCCGGAATAGCGGAAGAAGGCTTCAGGCTCCTGCTGGCGCACTCGCCGGATGTTCTGATGAGCATCGGCGACCGTCGGGTAGATTTGATCCTGGCAGGTCATACGCATGGGGGACAGGTTCGGCTGCCGTTCGTGGGGGCGCTCTGGCTTCATTCCAGGTATCGTCTTCCGATATCGGATGGCTACTACGACCCGGAGACGCTTTCACGTGTGTCGAGCCGCGATGTGTCAGGCGCTTGCATGTATGTGAGCCGCGGGCTGTCATGGAGTGCGATTCCGATTCGGTTCATGTGCCCGCCTGAGATAGTGTTAATCACCCTGCGTCGAAAGTTTGAAGAGCGCGCGAAAGTGGTATATTGAAGGTGAAAAGCCGGTAATCTTTTTTCTTGACAGAAATGCAGATAGGTAGGATAATGAGTTAGCGGAGGAGAAGACCTCTTCCGCCTGGCGCTCGTGACAAGAGGTAGAAAAGAGCGACGCGCATATACCTCGGAGGTGACTGAGAGATACCGAACTGAAAACTGACAGGAAGGGCAGGTGAGGGCGATGCAAGATCGCGTTCGCGTGGACCTGATCTTTCCTCGGAGCGGCCAGATTCTGCCGATATACGTGCCGAACTCCATGCTCGAATGGGTGGCAAGGCGCAATATTCAGGTTTTATTATCATTATACCGAGAGGACGCTCTGAGTCTCCACGCAGATTACATTCGCAGGATGCATCTGTACCCGTCATGAGGAAAACCTCCGGAGATGGGCCGGGATGAGCTGAAAAGCTTCCCGGCCCATCCGCTTTTGTACTACATCCGGTGTTCGAGCGCACAGCCACCTTTGCCTTCGCCGCCGCTTCTGATGCTCTGCCGGACGCACGCCAAGGGATTCGATGTGCCCGCGCAAGTCCGGCCGGGTCAGGCTATCCCCGGTCAGCGACGTCTGCTTCTCTCGGCTGCGTGTTCGCGCCTTCCCTGAACGGCCTTCGATTGGCGCAGGCACGGAGGAGTCTGGAGACTCCTCCGTCGAACCTAGCCCTGGAGTATAAGAGAATTCCCTCAACCTTACCTCATTCCCGGCCGTAGTGTAATGTGAAGGCGCGCGGAAGAGAGGCTGGATGATTGGAACCGTCCGACGCCAACCTGGTGCAGCAATGCCTGCGCGGGGACAACAAAGGCTTTGACCTCCTGGCTAAGAGGTACCAGCGGCAGGTCTACAGCTTCTGCTACCGCATGCTCGGCGATGCTGAGGAAGCCGCGGACGCGGCACAGGAGAGTTTCGTGAAAGCGTACTACGCGCTGGAGAACTTCCGACTTGATGCTAAGTTCTCGACCTGGCTGTTCAGGATCGCGAGCAACGCCTGCATTGATTTGTCGAGGCGGCGGAAAAGTCGCCGAACCGTTTCATTGGACGAGGTTGAGGCTGAGGCAGGCCCTTCGGCCTCCGAAGACGCTGGACCGGAGCAGGTAGTCCTGCGCGGCGAGACCGACAGGCTGGTCCATGAGGCCGTTGAGTGCCTGCCGGAGAAGTATCGTACCGCCCTGGTCATGTTTCATTTCAACGAGATGAGCATTCGGGATATCAGTGAAGCTCTCGGACGGCCCGAGGGTACGGTGAAATCCGATCTTCATATCGGTCGCGAAATGCTCAGGCGGAAGCTGGAAGGAGTAGTGGTGCCAACGTGAGGTGCGCAAAGGCTCGTGAGATCCTGAACTTGCTGATGGACGGTGAGGAGCATGCACGTGCGGAAGAAGCCCGCGAGCACGTGCGTCTATGCGCGGCGTGCCGGCAGTGGCATGCCGGCATGGAGCGGGCTCTGCGACTCCTGGAGGCATCGCCGGACGTGCCGAAGGAGCCGAACATCGCGGCCGCCGTTATGGCCAGGCTCCCGGCGCGACACCCAGCATCTGTGACCAGGCCGGAAAGGCGATGGCACTCAAGGCGAGTACTGATCTGGGTCGCAGCAGGTTGGCTCATTGGAGTCATGGCTCTGATCACAACAGGACTCGGCCTGTCGAAGTTGCTCCCCGAGGACTCCGTGGCCGGTGCGGTCGTGC
>Ga0315294_10003438_pt1 | contig 17227 bp, 14 predicted proteins | sample YL17G13_40_MG_FD_203626 | JGI IMG/M metagenome (GOLD analysis project Ga0315294, IMG submission 203626) | Sediment microbial communities from Yellowstone Lake, YNP, Wyoming, USA - YL17G13_40 | ecosystem: Environmental > Aquatic > Freshwater > Lake > Sediment | place: USA: Wyoming | collected... | reverse complement strand
CCTGCGTCCTCGCTCGCTCAGGACGATCACCTTGTCACCGCCCACGGCAACGTCGTTCCTGCCGATGTAGCCCAGATCGCCGGACACCCAAGAGAGCGTTCTGCCGGGCGAGGCGGGATCGCGGGCCGCCAGCCGGGTCCCTTCTCGAGTGACGCACAGCAGATTCCTCTGGCTACCCACGATGGGACTGCCGTAGAGCGTGTCCGGGCCGGCATACTCACGGGGTTCACAATAGACTCCGCAGCGCAGCAGTAAAAAGAAACCGGTCGGATCGAACAGTGTGGCAGACTCCCCGGCCAGGACCAAGTTGCCCTTGTCCTTCTCCTCCCAGATTCGTTGCCACGAGGGCCAAAACGGGAATGTGCATCTGCAACCCGTCCAATCCTCGTGCACTTGGAATGGAGGCCAGGGATCCAGAGACTGGAAATAGTGGAGTGAATTGCCTTGCCTCACCGCTCTGGTGTTCTGCCTAGGACTCGCGCTGCCGTAGCCCGCCGGTGTCATCTCTGGTGTCTTGTAGAGGTAGAACATCCCCGGGGATTCTCGAAGATAGGGAGGCTGAGTGTCCAGAATGCTGTGCCCCTCTTCGAACGCGACGTACCCCGGCAACGCCAACGAGATCGTGTGACCTCGGGGCATCAGCACGCCTGCCGCCAAGGTGGGCGTGAGCGTGAACGCGAGAGCACCCGACACCGAGTCGAAAGCCAGGAAATGACTCTCGCCCTTGGTCGGATCGGAGACCGCAACATACACGAGTCCGTCGCCAACAGCGGGCTGCTCGGTAGTAAGGAGCGGCACTGGAACCGACCACGCGATCGAGCCGTCCGACACGTGCCGGGCCATCACCATGCCGATTCCCTCGGTCACCTCCGGCTGACACTGATAGATCAAGCCCGCCGCCACCACTGGCGCCCCCACGATGGAGTTCACCGCCCAGACGAACCGAAGGGGATCGGGGATGGTGGTCGCGAGGTGGCCGCTGAACGAGGCATCCCCTCGTGCCTGCGGCCAGTCCATCGGCGCCGCTGACGGACTGGCTGCCTCGGTGGCTCCGGAAACCAGCCCCAGCAGGAGAAGCCCCGCAACGCGCCTCACGGCAGAAACAGAGTTCCGGAGAGAGCCGCGTTCGCACGCAAGACCACGTACCGGTCCACCTGGCGAAGCGTGTTCCCGCTGCCTGGGTATACGGTTGTAACCGATTCGGGAAACCACACGCCCCTCTGCCGAGTCCAGACAATTGTGACCTCGCGGAATGTGCGGTGGTCAGATCCAAAGGTCGCCAGCCGAACCGGCAGACGATCCGCATTGAAGGTCGCCTCGAGCAGCACACCCAGCGTATCGCGCAGGTTCCCTCTCGCCCGCAACTCCGCGACCGCCCCTCGGCCGTCTGCGCGAACCGTGACCTCGCACCGACGGAGCTGCTCCGCGAGCCCGAACACGTCGGCTGGCGGTGGCACCGCCTGTGTCGTGATCCACGTCCTCGCGTCGGGGCGGCCTGACCCTGGGAGTCCGGCCTGGGGCCGCTCCCAACGCGTTCTGCCGGCCTTGCGATCCCACCACCCGTGCACGACCCGCCGGCTCTCGGCCGCCGGGCGGCCCGGCCGTTCGTCGGTCGTGACCGTTTCCACCAGCCATTCGATTGCCCGGATCGCCTCACCGCGTGCAGTCAGCTCTTGCACCAGTTCGTTCGAGGTGGGCGGCCGCCCATGCGAGAGACTCGGCACCACGGCAACCGCGACGGAGCAGAGGAGAATCCGGACCGCAACGCGCATCGGGTGCGAAAGTGCAGGCGAGCCGCCCAGGTCCTTCCGGCCGTACATACTGCCGGTAGCATAGTCAGTCACGGGCCAGCCGTCAACGACACCACCCCTTGAGAGAAGGAGGAATGGCACCGCTTCATCAGCATTTCAGGCCTTTGCTGCACACGAGTGTATCCGCCATCGGGATCAACCAAGTGCCGACGTCCAGCATGAGGACGACCCCAGCCTCCCCATGCCACCCGCCGCGGATTGCCGCCGCCACTTGCAGAGGCTCGCGCTCGTGATCCCTTCTCGCGCGCAGAAGCCCTCCATCGGCCCTTCCCACGCCTCGTATGCCCGGAGGTACCCGAGCTTCTCGAAAACGGTGTACGACCTGCCGGACGAACCCGGCGCCGCGCCTGGTGCTGGCCTGCTGGGTGCTCCCGCCGTTCCTGCGGGCCCTTCTGACTGGTCCTGCTCGCTTATGTCAGCCTCCCTGCCGGAATTCCTGCCCGGCCCTTGAGAGGTGGAGTACTAGCCCTGCTCGCTCACGCCAAACGGAAAGACCTTCCTTTCACCCCACAAGGTAGTATGGCGGCCAGGAAGGAGCTGACGACTGCCCATCGCGCCACGTACCGCGTAGACCACGAATCCATGTTGCAGCCAGCATAGTCAGACACTACGGTGGCGTCAGTGAAAAGCCAGCTGATCGAATGGAGAAACCCTTGTCGGATCGGCGGGAAAGAGGGATGCGGATGACCACCGCGTCACCCGCGAATCGTCCTTCCATCGCCTTCCCGGGTCAGGGCACCGCCAACTCGTTCAGGATCGCGAGGCTGAGGACGTAGGCCCCCTGCGGGCCCAGCGTCCCCTTATCGTCGGTGAGCGGCACGCGGACCGGCCAGCGCCGGGCGCGCGGCCCCGTCGTCATCCGCCGCAGGCAGGAGTAGAACACGTCGAAAACCGTGATCAGCCGGGCCCCCTCGCCCTTCACCAGATTCCGCAGTTCCCGGTTGTAGACCCGGATGCGCTCGTTCCGCGAAGTGTCCGGCCGGCCGCCGATGGTCGGAGGAGAGAGCACCCAGACCCGCAGCCCCTGCTGCTTGAACCCGGCCACCCGGGCGCGGACGGCGGCCCGGGTGACGTCGAGGTCGGCCCGCTGGTAGGTCGTGGCGCCCCAGGCGGACACCACGAGACCGGCGGGACCGCCCGCACCGGTGGACGTCATCGCCGGCGTCGTGCCCACGTCGCCCCACGAGAATACGCACGGCGTCGCGCTCACTTCCGCCACCTCGGAAGCGTACCGGAGCGCCCGGCGGACGCCTTCCTGCCCCGCGCCCTCCCCGGGGTCGAAGAGAACTTCCGACCCGCACGGGATGCGCAGGGGCCGCATACTCATGTCCCAGAAGAGCGCGGCCACTCCCCACGTGCCGTCGTCCCCCGGGCCCGTGGGTGGCGCAGGATAGACGAGGCAGAGGGTGTCCCGCCCGTTGAACCTGAGCCGCCGGCCGATGTCGATCCGGGCCGGGCACCGGATCGGACCCGAGATCGGCTCGCCGTTCAGCCAGACCTCGGGCGTTCCCGCGAGTCCGTGCAGGAACAGGCAGAAGTGCCTGCCCTCCCACGGCGGCGGCAGGTCCAGGACCGCCTTCACGCAGACGGGCGCCTGCGGCAGGAAGTCGTCGGTCGTGGCCAGCGGCCGGGGCAGGGAAACCCGCCACGGCGCGGTGTCCGCGCTCTTGAGCCACGCGGGCGGCAGGGCGGCCTCGACCTTGTCCGCTTTGGCCCGCCAGGGCGGCCCGAGGACCGCAGAGCGGGCGGCACCCGACGGCGAGAGCCCGACCAGCGACGCCTCCGGCGCCTTCACGCTCTTCGCGGCGACCGCCGGCACCAGGAGCACGAGGGCGTTGTCGCCCGTGTGCACCATGCCGGCTATGTCGACCGGCGCGCCGCCCGAAGTCGCCGTCCACTTGACCTCGACGCCGTTCAGATAAGCCCGCGTCCCCTCCGGCCATCCGCGGCCCTGGAGGAAGACGGTCTGCCAGAGCGGCTTCTTGAGCGGGAACCGGGCCCGGAGCCAGCATCCGGCGGGCGCCTCCGGCAGCCAGCCGCCAGCCGACACCTTTCCCCAGTCCGGCGCGCGGAACGCCGGCCGCCACCAGCCCTCGCGCGCCGACCGGGCGGCGGAGCCCACGTGCCAGCGGCCGATGACGCCCCAGCCCTCGAGCGGCAGAGGCGCGCAGAAATCTCCCCCGAAGGCTGCCGACCGTTCGGGAGCCGCGGCCAGGAGCAGGAGCGCCACCAGCCGGTTGGCCCGCGCCAACAGCGTCACGAGGCCCGCCGGGCGCGGAAGCCCCAACCCGCCAGAGTCCATCCCACGAGAGACAGCCATATCCCGATTTTAAGCGTCCAGGAGTCATAGAACATCTTGACCCGGTGGCGGCCGGCCGGGACCTCGACCGCGCGCAGGGCCGCGCAGGCGCGCAGAATAGGCACCCGGCGGCCGTCCACGAAGGCCTTCCAGGCGGGGTACCAGACCTCGGAGAAGACCACGGGGCCGCCGCGCGCCAGGTCGAGATCGAGGCCCAGCTCGTCCACGCTCCGGGCCATCGTGACCTCGTTCCGGCCGCGGACCCGTCCGGCCCCCGGGGGAGGTGCCGCGCCCGCCTTCACCTCGACCGGCACGACGGCGGGCGTCCAGCCGCGACGGCCCATGACCGCCACGGCCTCGTCCGCGTCGCGCACGGGAACGGTCTCCACCGCCAGCCAGGCGCGGGGCATCGGGGAAGGATTCCCCAGAACCCATTCCCGCTGGCCCGGGCCCGTCTCGACCGCGACGGTGGCCGGCCAGCCGGCCGCCGGCTGGATCCCGGTCACCATGCACCGCACGGCGAGAGTCCCCAGGATCCCGAGCGATCCCGTGGCGGCGGCGGCTTCGTGCAGTTTCGCGTACCGGCCGAGCGGCAGCCCGTGGTAGCCCCACGTGAACTCGATCCCGAGGGGCATTCTCCGGTTCGGGAGACCGAAGTACTCGTCGGTCGCCACCCGCCCCGTGTCCGGCGGAATGCGCCGCAGGAGCTCCGTCGCCACGGCATCGGGCCTCATTGCGTCGCGGGAATCCGCGTACTGAAAGTAGGGCGATGCCGCGGTGAGCAGGTCGGCGACGGCCACGACCCAGGCCTGGCCGGCCCGCCAGACGACCGGCCCGGGGCCCGCACCCAGGAAGGCCAGCGACGACGCGGAGACGACGCTTCGCACGAACCCGTCCCGCGCCGCGATCCCGACACCGGTCCGGAGGGCCGTGGCCGCCACCCGGCCCTCGCGCACGTGGTCGGCGACGAACGGGATCCGCTCGACCCGGGCGGCGATCGACGGACCCAGGGCGATTCCGGCGGCGCACGCGGCCGCCAACGCACCCAGCGCCGCGACGGGGCACCTCCAGCGACACCGCGCCGGGAGACCGTCCCAGCCCCGCGCCGCGAGCACGCAGCCCGCCAGATGCGCGAACGACAGCCAGCGCAGGGGCACCCGGAGCCCCGCGAACCCGGGGAGGCGATCCACGAGCGCTCCCGCCGGCGTCGCGGACCCGAAGGCGAGGAGGACGGCGACCGCACCCAGCACGACGAACCGGGCCTCCGCCCGCCACCGCGTCGCGATCCCGATTGAGGCCAGCGCCACCGCGAGGAGGCCCGGGTAGTCCCCCGAGGCCCGGAAGGGATGCGGCCCCCAGTACGCCTCGGGAGTCCCCCACAATCCCGGGATCACGAGCGCGGGAAGCTCCCAGACCGACAACGCCCACTGACTCCCGGCTCCCGCGCCGGGAGACCGGCGCGCGGACTCGAGGTAGTACTCGAACCCGGGGATCCAGATGGCCGCGCCGAGGACGGCCGGGACCGCCACGAAGCCGGCGATCCGGGCGGCCCGGAGCCGCGGCGACGCGGAGCCCGTGCACGCGATCCACATGATCCCGACCGGAACGGCCAGGAGCACGAAGTGCAGGGTCGCGCCGAGCAGTAGGAGCGCCGTGACCACTCCCGCGAGCGCCCCGGCCAGAACCCCCGCGTCGGGGAAGCCCTCGAGGGCGGCGAAGAAAAGCGGCATCCAGCCGAGACACCGGACCCAGTGCGGATGCCCGGCCGCCGCAAGCGTGAGGCAGTGCCCGCCCAGGGCGTAGAGAAGGCCCCCGGTGAACGCCGAGGACTCCGTGCACCCCAGCCGGAGGAGCCACCAGCGCATGAGCGCGGCGCCGAGAAAGAGGTGGATCAGGACGTCCAGGGCGTAGAACGTCGAGGGGTCGAACGGCAGGAACAGGGCCACGAGCTCGGTCGGGTAGAAGGCCAGCGAGTTCAGGGACACGAGATGCGGCATGCCGGAGAAGATGAGCGGATTCCACTGGGGAAGCCGTCCCGTGGCCCGGAAGACGCCGTCCGTGAACGCCCGGAACGGGTAGAGGAGATCGGTCCAGTCACCGCCCGCCAGCGCGTGCGCGGGAACAAGTGCGGGAGCAAGCAGGGGCAGGAGGACCAGGAGGTAGGCCGCGTGCGCGGCAAGGCCGTAGAGCCGGAACGCGGGGGGACGTGGCTCGGATCCGGCGGGATCCGGCGTTATAACTCCTTCTCGAACTTCGCGATCGCTTTCTTGAGCTCGAGCCGGCCGCGGCCCAGATTCCCGTCCAGGTTCATCGCGAGCGCGCAGAAGTAATCCTTCCCCACGGTCATCATCAACATCGTCGTCCTCTCGGTCGAGATCATGACCTCGTTGGTGGAACCGATGCCGAATTCTTCGGAGGCGCGCCGGGCGCTCTTGACGATGGTGGCGTATTCGGCTCCCGCGATGGTCATGTCGAAGTCGACCTTGGCGGAGACCTGATCGACCACGATGCCGTCCAGTCCGATCAGACCGGCCCCCAGGGAGCCGTCCACGTTGCTGACGGTCTCGCGTAGAACCGCCTTGAAGTCCATCGACCGACTCCTCCGACCTTTCTCGCCCGCTCGGCTGGCCTGACTCCGGGACGCCGGCAGTTCAGCTTACATCAGCCAGCCGCTTCAGGCAATCGTTCAGCGCAATGCGCAATAGTCCGACGTTTATGCCGCCCCCGGCGACCGCCGTCAGGACGCCGCCCGCCGCCGGGCTTACCATCACGAGTCCCTCCGTTCCGAAGACGAGCACCTGCTTTACCTCGCCCTGTTTCATGCTCACGGCCGCCCGGCGCGTCAGGTCCGAGAGCATGCCCACGAGTGTCGTGAGCTTGGCGAACTGGTCGGCAGGAGGAATCCGGCCCGTGGTCACCACGGAAGACCCCGATATGAAGTAGGCCTGGCGAAGTCCCTCGGTCGCGCCGAACCGGTTCAGGATCTCGGTCACCTTCGCCCGGGCGGCGTCGCTCAGCGCCGGGGCCTCGACCGCCGTCGGCGCCGCCGGGACCTCCGGCTTCGCCACCGGCGGTTCGGGCTTGGGAGCCGGAGGCTGCGGCTTTGCCGCCGGCGGTTCCGGTTTGGGGGGAGGAGTTCCGGCTACCTGCGTAGCCGCAGGAGCCGGAGCGGCTGACGCATCCTCCATCAGCCCGAGCAGGTACAGGATCTCGTCGTCCGTGATCTTGTCGGCCTGCGTCCCCACCGGCGCGGCCGCCGGAGTCGCCGCCGGGGTTCCGGCGGCCACCGAAACCTCGCGGACCGTCTGGACCGGCCGGTCCGTCTGGACCGCGGGGGCCGCGGCGGCGGCCGCGGACGGGGTCTCCACCGCCTCCCGCTGGGCGTAGACCTCGCGGAGCTTCTGCCGCGCCATGAAGTTGTCCGGATCAGCCTCGAGGATGCGCTGGAGGGCCTCGATGGCCTCCTCGTAGAGGCCGCGTGCCGCAAGCTCCTCCGCCGCCGCGTAGGCGGGGGCTTCCATCGGCGCCCTCGGCACCGCCTGTGCCGGCGGACGGTCCAGCGCCCGCTTCGGTGCCGTCTCGACTGGCGGTGCCGACGCGGCCGGCTTCCCGGTTTCGTCCGGCCTGGGCTGGGCCTTGGCGCGCCGCAACCGGTCGAGCGCCTCGTTGAGCGCCGCCTGAGCCGAAGCGTCCTCGGGATTCAGGGACAGGATCTTCTGATACTCGCCGATCGCATCCGTCCAGCGGCCGAGCGACATGAAGGACTGGCTGAGCAGAGCGTGCGCGGTCATGTTGCTGGGCTCCCGCTGCACGACCTTCCTCAGCACCTCGACAGCCTCGGCGTATTCCTTCCTGGCGCAATGGATCCGCCCCATCATGAGCAGGCCGCTCAGCAGGTTGTTGTGGCGCGCCAGCCCGTTCCTGAGCACTTCGAGTGCCTGGTCGTAGTCCCCCTTCTTGCGGTAGGCGTCGGCCAGCTGGACGAAGAGGAGGGAGTCCGGATTGGACTTTACCTTGTCCGAGTAGGACTGGATGATGGCATCAAGGGCCGCTTCGTTCACGTTAGCCACTGCCGAGGTTTCTCCCGTGCGCGAGCTCGTCGAGCGCCGCGTCCGCGCGCACACCGCCACGTACTGTAACCTTGCCGATCCGGCGTGTCAAGACGAAACGGAGCTTGCCGCGGCGCCGCTTCTTGTCCACGGCGAGCGCGCGGACCAGGATCGCGCGCCGCAGTCCGGGGGGACACTCCACCGGAAGCCCGAGCTCCCGGAGCAATCCCGCGATCCGTAGCGGCACCGACGGATGGCACAACCCCAGCCTCGCGGACATCCTGGCGGCGCACGCCATGCCGATCGCGACACCTTCCCCGTGCAGGACGCGCCGGAAACCGCCTGCCGTCTCGACCGCGTGGCCGATCGTGTGTCCGAAGTTCAGGATCTCGCGCAGGCCGCCTTCGCGCTCGTCGCGCGACACCACGCGCGCCTTGATCGCACTGCACGCGGCCACGACGGGCTCCAGCGCCCGCGCGTCCCCGGCCCGCAGCAGTCTGCCACTCCGTTCGAGCCGCCGGAACAACCCCGGCGACGCGATGACCGCGTACTTGACCACCTCCGCGAGACCGGACCGCAGGTGCCGCGGGGGCAGGGTGCCAAGCAACTCGGGGTCCGACAGGACGAGCACGGGCTGGTGGAACGCTCCGGCAAGGTTCTTCCCTTCCGGGAGATTGACCCCGGTCTTCCCTCCGATGGCCGCGTCCACCTGTGCCTCGAGCGTCGTCGGAATCTGGGCGAACGCGATTCCCCGCGCGTACGCAGCGGCCGCGAATCCCGTCAGGTCCCCCACCGTCCCCCCACCGAACGCGACCAGGACGGTGTCCCGGCCCGCCTCGAGCCGGGCCAGCCGGCGCAGGACTCGTCCCAGCACCCCCATCGTCTTTGCCGGCTCTCCGTCCGGCACCGGGATCCAGGCGGCCCGGAGTCCGGCGCGCCGAAGCGACGCTCGAAAAGCCCTGCCGTGCAGGCCCATGACCCGGGCCGACGACACGACGACGACCGGCCGGCCGCGCAGCCTGCGCGCGAGAATGCTTCCCACCCGGCGCAGGCCCCCCCGCCCGATCAGCACCGGGTAGGATCGCGAGCCCAGCCGGACGCGGACGGTCCTCATGCGCTCTTCCCGCCCTTCCTCGTCCGGAAGCCTTCGAGCACGAGGATGCTTGCCGCCGTCATCCCGGCGACCGCGAAGAAGAAGTCCATGTCCGCCATCATCACATAATTGTCGTCGTTGATCGCGGCGTGGATCACCACCCCGAGTTCGACCACTCCGATCGCAGCCAGTCCGCCGGCCACCCAGAAGATATAGCGGGCGCGCAGGGAAGCCGCCCCGGTGGCGACATCCATCGCGTCCGGGATCGCGGCGGACCGCTCCAGCCCGTCCAGGATCTTGAGGCACTCCTCCGCGAAGGGGAGCTCCTCCCGCCGGCGCCGGTATTCCGCGCGCAGGGCGGCCAGCCGGCCCGCCCGGACCCAGAATCCCAGCCGCGCGAGGTGAACGTCGCGATCGGCCGGCGCCAGGCGCAGGGCTTCCCGGAACTCGCGATCCGCGGCGGCGGCCAGCGCAGTCTCCCCGCCCTGCACTTTGCGCTCGTACGCCTGGGCCAGGCGCAGATGGGGCAGGGGGGAGTCGGGAGCCGCCTTGATGGCGGAATGTATGAGCCGGATCGAATGGTCGAGCGCGCCCACCGCCACCAGACTGCGCGCCTCAGCCAGCGCTTTCGCCGCCGGCTCGGGCACCTGCGGATGGCCGCACTGAGGGCACGGCATTTCGTCCGCCTTCTCCCCCCCGCACACGGGACAGGTCATCTTGTCCCCGCTTGGCCGCCGACGCGCCGCCCGATCAGGGCCGCAACGCGCTCCGGAGACCCCAGACCGGAAACCGTGAGGGCCGCACGGGAATAGGCGGGAGCACGACGCCGCAGGAGAGCCCGGACCAGCCGGGCGAGAGCCGGCGAAGAGCCGCGCGCCGCCGCGAGAAGCGGGCGGCGGCCTCCCCGCGCGAGACGGCGCACGAGCTCGGAAACCGGCACCCGGAGCCAAACGACAAGCCCGGCGCGCATCAGCCACCGCCGGTTGCGCGGGAAGACGGGCGCTCCTCCGCCCACGGCGACCACGCAGCGGCACCTCCGGTACAGCCCGCGTATGGCCGAGTGCTCGAGCTCGCGGAAGGCCGGTTCCCCCCGCCGCTTGAACAGCCCGGCCACACTCATGCGGGCGCGCCGCTCGATCTCATGGTCCAGATCGACGAACCGCCAGCCGAGCCTGCGTGCCAGCTCCCGCCCAACCGTGGTCTTCCCCGACCCCATGAATCCGGTCAGGATGATGTTCCTCGGCCTGTTCGCGTTTCGCCGGGCCATGGTCCCGCGCCGCCGGCCCGGGGTCAGAACGCGCGAAGCGACTTCAGGTAGCCCCGGTGGTTCCGCTTCATCTCCACGAGGCTGTCGCCCCCGAACTTCTCACCGAAGGCCCGTGCCAGCTCGAGGGCGACCGCCGCCTCCGCCACCACCGCCGCCGCCGGCACCATGCAGACGTCGGACCGCTCCACGAGCGCCCGCGCCGGCCGGTGCGTGCGCACATCCACCGTCCGCAGAGGGCGCCGGAGCGTCGAGATCGGCTTGACCGCCGCCCGCACCACGAGCTCCTCGCCGTTGGTCATGCCGCCCTCCAGGCCGCCCGCCCGGTTCGTCCGCCTGAAGTAGCCGCGCCGCCCGGACCAGCTGATCTCGTCATGCGCCCTCGATCCGGGGGCCGCGGCAACGGCGAAGGCGTCTCCGATCGTGACCCCCTTGACGGCCTGGACGCTCATGACGGCGGCGGCCAGCCGTCCGTCCAGCCTCCCGTCCCACTGCGTGCAGGTCCCGAGCCCGGGCGGAAGGCCGTCGGCCCGGACCTCGATCTCTCCCCCGATCGTGTCGCGGGCTTGAGCGGCCCGGTCGATCGCCCGTACCATGGCCGCCGCCGCGCCAGGATCGGCGCAACGAACGCACGAGCTCTCGGTCAGCCGGCGCAGGCGGGCGAGCGGGCCCCGCCAGGGGCGGGCCCGGACCGTCCCGATCGCGAGGACGTGACCGAGCACTGCCGCACCCAGCTCCGCCAGCAGGCGCTTGGCGACCGCCCCCGCCGCCACCCGAGCGGCGGTTTCCCGCGCCGAGGCCCGCTCGAGAACGTTCCGAACGTCGCGATGCCCGAACTTGAGCAGTCCCGCCAGGTCCGCGTGACCCGGCCGCGGCGCGGTCAGCGGCGCCGACAGGGGGCCCGGCTCGGCGGCCATGGCGGTCGACCAGTTGGCCCAGTCGCGGTTGCGCACGAGGAGGGCGATGGGACTGCCGAGCGTGATCCCGGCGCGGATGCCGGACAGGATCTCGACTTCGTCGCGCTCGATGCGCTGGCGGCCGCCCCGGCCGTGGCCGGCCTGACGGCGCGCAAGATCCGCGTTGATCGCGGCCGCGGAAACCGGCAGTCCGGCGGGAACGCCGTCCAGGATGGCGACGAGCCCGCGGCCGTGGGACTCGCCGGCGGTCAGGTAGCGGAACATCGCCGCCGTCGCCTTAGCCGTCTGGCTCAGATGTCTTCCGCGATCGTGGGAGTCAGGAACAAGACCAGCTCCACCTTCTCGATCGACGTGGTCTCCGTGCGGAAGAGCGCCCCGCCCAGGAACCAGGGCAGGTCGCCCAGGAGCGGGAGCTTCGTCACCGTCTTCGACTTGATGTCCTTGAGCATACCCCCGATCACGCCGGTTTCCCGGTTCCTGACGACGAGCCGGGTCGTCGCGTGCTGACGCGTCGTGTCGGGCGGAAGGTTGGTGCCGCCCGTGTTCGGAATGACCGTCGTCATCGTGATGTCCGTCTCCAGGATCACGGTGTGGTCCGCGTTCACGTGCGGCCGGACCATGAGCATGATCGGGACATCCAGCGGCAAGGCGTCCCTCCTGGTTACGGCATCGTTGCCGACCGCCACGATGGTCTCGCGGATGTAGTTCTTGTTGTCTCTCGACTCCACCAGTGCCGCCCGGTCGTGCAGGGTCGTGATGCTCGGGTTGAAGATCATCTCGGCGTCGCCCCGCCTCTGCATCATCTGGATGGTGGCCTCCAGGTTGAACCCCGGTCCGAGAAACCCGGTCACGAGACTGAACGGGATGCCTGAAGACGCCGGGGCCGGGCCCATCCCATAGGCCGCCCCCACCACCGTCGGGTTGGCCGGCGTTGACCTCTCCGCCGTCCAGTTGATCCCGAAGGAATCGGTCGTGCCGTGGGTGATCTGGACCAGCCGGGCCAGGATGTGGACCTGCGGCACGGGGACGTCCAGGTCGCGGATGAGCCGGGCGATCTTGGGCATGTTCGACGTCGCATCGGTGACGATCACGCTGTTCGACCGGCCGTCCACGATGACGCGGCCGCGCGACCTGAGAACCAGCATCTGGGTAACGGCATTCACAATGTCGGTCTGGACGTACAGGGGCAGGCTCGAGCCCTGCACCGCGATGCCGGAGGCGGCCGGATTCCCGCCGATATCGAAGACGCTCATGTACTTGAGCCGGAAGACCCGGGTCGAGATCCCGCCTTCGGACCCCTCCGCATCCCCGTCTCCCGTGCCGCCCGACAGCGCCGTCGCGTCGAGCTCGGTGTCGAACTGGCTCTGGAGCGCCACCCGCAGGACTCCGCGCTCGACCTTCCAGACGTAGTTCTGGGGCGCCAGGATCAGGTTGAGGGCCTTCGCGAGCGGAACGTCCCGCAGGCTGATGGTCACCGGCTGGCTCGCCGTAATGTTGCAGACCACGTTGTCGAATCCGGCCTCGAAGGCGAGCGCCTTGAGGAGCGAGGTGAGATCCTCGTTCTGCACGTTGAGGGTGACCTTGTGCATGAGATCCCCGCCGCGGCTGGCGACATCCGCAGCGGCCTCCTCGGATTCGGCTTCCTTGTCCACCTCGACGATGACCTGGTTCTGGTCGCGCCGGATGTGGTAGGGCCGGATCTGGCGGAGCTTGATCGCGACCCGGACCATCTGCGAGGGCGCGGATGTTTCCGTGGCCTGCACGTCCTGGATCGGGCCGTCCTTGACGGCGAGTTTCGGCGGGGCCCACTTGAGATCCACATCGAACAACGAGAGGATCAGCTCGCGCCCTTCCGCCTGGCTGGCCATCTTGTAGCGCAGGACTCCGTCGGCGGTAACGACCAGCCGAACCCGGTCGGCCAGGTCCTCGACCATGGCATGGAGCACGCGCGCCCGCGGGCCCGCGGGCTTCGCCTCGGCGGACGGAGCAGCCCCCGTCGCCGGTGCCGCAGCGGCCTCCGAAGCCGCCGGCGCGGCCGCCGGCTCCGTCGGCGCGGCGGCCGGGGTCGCGGCAGGGGCATCCTCCGGTCCCGCCTCAGCCCGGGTCGCCAGGGACAGTACGAAACGCCCGGTAGCGTTTCGCTGTTCCACCGGCACGGTGGCCGGCACCTCGACGACCACGCGGGCGAAGCCCTTGTTCTGGGCTCCGCGGACCGCCCGCAGCTCCCCCAGCCCGGGCCGGTTCAGGATGATGCCGGCGGCCGAATACGTGACCCCGGGGAAGTCCAGGATGATCTTCCCCTCCTCTACATCCCTCTTCACGTTGGGCAACAGTACGCCCTTGCCCTCGATCCTGACCTCCGTCTGCCCGTCCACGGGCATGACCGTAACCCTCGAGATGACGGCACCCGTGGCAGGCACGGCAGCCACCGTCCCCTCCGCGGCAAAAGCCGGCGTCGCCATGGCCGAAGGCGCCACCAGCCCCAGCGCCAGTATCCATGTTCCCCAGCCCTTGTTACCCATCACTGACCACCTCCCTCCGTAGCGTTGTTCCGCGGCTTCGCGGCCGCGGCCGAGCCCGACGTCCGACCCTGGCGGCCGGACCGGGCACGGTTCAGACCCTCCGTACTCCAGTTGGTCATTGCGTACTCGATGCGCTCGGCTCCCTGTTTCAGGATGACCCGGTAGCCCGCCCGTCCCCCCAGCTGCTCGATGGTGCCCGCCACGCCGGGAATCGGACGATGGTCGGGACCGACGAGAACACCGTTCATGAGTATGTAGGCGTAACGCGGCCCGTGCACCTCATTCAGGATGGCCACTTTCTTCTTCCCCCAGATCACGGACGAGAGCGATAGCGACGCGATGCGCACCTTCCAGTCGTCGCGCCGGCGCACGTTCCGCAGGGGAACGAGCGAGGAGAACGGATCCACCCGTCCCTCGTCCCGGTACGGCGTCGGCTGGATCTCGTACTTGTGCCCCTTGATCGTATCCTTGGAGTCCGGGCCGGCCGCGAAGGCCGGCAGGGCAACGCTCAGGAGGATGGCCGTGAACCTGATCATTTCTTCTGCTCCGAGACGTCGATGTACGTCACCAGTTTCATGGCGAGGGCGGCGGATTGATGGTGTTGCTGCTGGAACATGTCCGGCGCCCCGAGCATCTGGACGTCCTCGATGTTGTACAACAGATCCTCCCCGGAGAGACGGGAGAGGAATTCGCCGAGCTTGTGGTACCCGCCGACCAGCATGATGATCGACACGCGCTTCTCGTATCCTTCGAACTCGGACTTGTTGGCCCTGGACTTGTCCTCGCCCATCAATCCCAGGGTCACCCCGCCCTCCAGGGTCATCTTCGTCATCTTTGCAAAGCCGACGTTGTAGTCGGAAATGCGGGGCAGGCGGCGCGCCAGGAACTGCGAAGCGTTCTGCACCCGCGCCAGCCGCTGGTTGTACTCCTCCCACTGTCCCTTCAGGCGCTTCGCCTTCTCGAGATTGTCACGCTTCTCGGTCACCGTCTTCTGCAGGGTCGAGATCTCGGTGTTGAGCGGCTTGAGCCCGAAGTTCCAGTAGGAGTACACGACGAGCCCGACGCCCAGGACGCCGGCCGCAACGTACTGCTGCTGCTCCTTCGTGAGCTTCAGGTTCTTCAGCTTGTTGAGATCGATCTTTATGTCCGCCACGTTACACCTTGATCTTCACGACTGCCAGGAACTGGAAGACCCGCTGACCCTCGCTGGGCACCGTAACCATGCTCGGAGTGCCGACCTCGGGGTTGAACTCGCTCTTCTGGAACGTGCTCAGGAACTCGTCCACCGACGCGGCCGAGAACGCCATGCCCTGGATCGTCAGCTCGACCTTGCCGGCATCCGCAGCGGTGGTCAGGGTCTTGCTCAGGAGCCCGGTCAACCAGAGATCTCTCGCCCGCGCCTGACTGAAGCTCACGGCCTCCATCAGCCGGATCCACGTCGCCTGCCGGGCCAGCAGCTTGTCCAGCACTTCGAGCTTCTTCGCGACGGCCCCCTCCTGCGCCTCGAGCTGGGTCACCTTCTCTATGACCCCCGCGTACTCGGGCTTGGCCGCCTCCGCTTCCACGACCTTGAGCTCGCTCCGGAGGCTCAGGACCTGCATGTACCGGATGTACCAGAACCCGACGGGGATCGTGAGCAGGACCGCGACGGCGGCGACCGCGGCCGTGATCATCATCTTCTTGGCGCGGGCCGCCTTGATGCGTGGCGGGAGGAGGTTGACCTTTACCATGTGCCTGCCCCCCTCATCCGGCCCGCCGGAGCGCGAGCCCCACGGCCACCCCGAACGCGGGCGAATGCTGTTCCACGAGGGCCGCCGACGTCCCCTTCGCCGGCACCCGGATCTGCCTGAACGGGTCGGCGAACTCCACCGCAACCCCGAGCTTGTCGGACAGGAACCGGTCGAACTCCTTCAGCTTGGACCCGCCTCCACAGAGCAGTATCCGCTCGACGCTCCGCCCCTTGTACTGGGTGTCGTAGAAGTCGAAACAGCGCTTCACTTCGGCCAGCAGCTTGTTGAGACTCCCGCTGATCGTCTCGTAGATCCGCAGGCTCCGGTCCTCGCGGTCGAACATCGAGAGGGAGAAACTGCTGGCATCCTCGACCACCACCTTGGCCTGCTCCTTCTTGAGGTCCTCCGCCTGCTCGCTCTTGAGCGCGAACTCGCGCTGGATGTCCTTCGTCAGCATCTCCCCGCCGATCGTGATGGGCTTGTTGAACCGGAACTCGCCGTCCTCGAAGATGATGACCGAGGTGGTCCGGTTGCCCACGTTGAGCAGGCAGATCACCTTCTTGTAGTCGTCTTCCCAAGCGTAGTTGACCTGGAACATGTTGGTGAGGGCGAGGTCGTCCACGTCGATCACGCGGCAGTTCAGCTTCACCTGCTCGGCGACCTTGTAGATGGCCTCCGCCGCCTCAAGCCGGCCCGCGGCCAGCAGGACGTTCATCTTCGTCGGATCGGCTTTCGAGTCTCCCTGGATCTCGAAATCGATGACGCTCTCTTCCGGGTTGATCGGCAGGTACTGCTCGATCTCGTAGGGAAGGACGTTGCGGAGCTCCTCCTTGCCCATCTTGGGCATGTCCTGGGCGCGCAGGTTCGAGTGCTCGCCGGAAAGGGCGACCGCGATGTCCTTCATCCGCACGCCGCCTTCCTTGATGAAGCGCTTGAGGTTCTCGAGCAGGAGCTGGTCCTGCGGGACCTCTTCCTCCGGAAACGGCAGGTCAAGATAGCCGATGCCGGACAGCGTGTACCCGTCCTTTACCGAGTTGACGCCCACGGCCTTGAAGGCGCGGCTGCCGAGGTCGAGGCCGACGAGCCCGGCCATCAGCTCTTCCCCCTGACGAGCGGCAGGCACTGGACGGCGGCGGCGGCGGCCAGGCCGCAGCCCAGCTCGACGAGAACGTAGCGGGCGCCGATCGGAGCGTGGCAGGTCCGGCAACGGCCGCGGAGCGCGATCCAGCTGATGACCGGGATGTTTTCCCACCACGTCAGCATGCGGCCGCAAGAGCGGCAATGGGATCCCGGGGACACGACGGACTCACCGCGCGGCACGCGAGTCAGTACCACGTTCAGGAAACTGCCGATCGCGCATCCGAACAGCAGTGCCACCGTCGTCACAACCGTCAGCACAGGCCCTCCCTTGGACGTTCGCCCGGGCGTCTCATTCCGGGACGCCTGGTACATAAACTGCTAGCACGCATAATCCACCGCCGCCAGCGGGTTTCCCCAACACCACAAGCCCTTGTGGCCGACCCCCCCCATGACCCCTGTCAG
>Ga0315294_10003436_pt1 | contig 17233 bp, 20 predicted proteins | sample YL17G13_40_MG_FD_203626 | JGI IMG/M metagenome (GOLD analysis project Ga0315294, IMG submission 203626) | Sediment microbial communities from Yellowstone Lake, YNP, Wyoming, USA - YL17G13_40 | ecosystem: Environmental > Aquatic > Freshwater > Lake > Sediment | place: USA: Wyoming | collected... | reverse complement strand
GTCCACTCATTAAAGGCGGCGCTCCTTTAAATAAAAAAGGCTCACAGTCAAACTGTGGGCCTTTTTTATTATCAACCCGCAGACCTTATTGCTAAATTCGCGGTTGATTCATTAAACTTTTAGCGGTAAAATAAATCATAAGACTAGGAGGCTTGCATGTACGAACATTACCGTCAACCGTTGATGCCGCGCAAGGCGTTTTACCTGCGTATGCTGCGCAGCATTTTAGTTTCAATAATCCTTCTTGCTACGAGCGTTGCAGTCGGAGCTATATTATTCCGTTCAATAGAGGGCTATAGCTGGATAGATGCGGCCTTAAACTGCGTGTTGATGATGACCGGAGTAGGTACGGTGGGGGTAGTCAATACGCAGGCGGGAAAGATAGTCACCGGCATTTACTCGATCTTTAGCACCCTTATTTTCTTTGCCATACTTGCCATGATCTTTACGCCCCTGTTGCATCGCCTTCTGCATAAGTTCCATCTTGATATAGATAAGAAGGCATAAATTATCGCATGGATTGTTTTATCTATAAGGAGATAAAGCCATGAGGTTGAATAAGGTGGAGTTTGCGGCGATGAATAATCCCATCAGGCGGCTTATGCAGAGGCGCCTTGAATTCCGCACATTCAAAGGATCCCTCAAAGAACACAACATTGACTTGAAAGGTAAGATAATACTGGATGCGGGCTGTGGTTCCGGTTATAGCTCCCAACTCATTATAAATGAATTTAATCCGGCAAAGCTTGTTGCTTTTGATTTTATGCCGGAACAGATAGAATTAGCTAAAAAGCGCTTCTTGAATGCGGATTTTTTTATCGGCGATGCAACCAGGATGGAGTTGGCATCCGAGTCATTTGATGCGGTATTTATATTCGGGATTTTACATCATATCCCGCAATGGAAAAAGGCTGTCTCAGAGGTTGCGCGGGTACTTAAAGGGCAAGGTGTTTTATTGGTTGAGGAGATTTCCAGGAGCGGTGTCCTTTTTTTCAACCGCCTCGGGTTTATCCATCCGAAAGACGCTCTATTTGATTGGCCGGAGTTCAGAGAGGAGCTGGTACTGAACGGCTTTGAGATCTTAGAAGAGAAGAATATAATACTCAAAAGATTTAAGAGCTTCTTGTGTCTGAAGAAGTAGGTATTATGCTTTATCGTAAGTTCCGGGGGGTAGCGGCAGGGTATATACTACACAATTATATTGTGTAGTATATTATTGACTATCCACTTTAGGAAGAGTAAAATAAATAATGACGCGGGCTCGCTAAAAGGAGCTTAAAGATATGCCTCGGAAATGCAGGAAATGCAAAATCCCGCTTGAGGGATTTTTATATAGATGGATAGCTTCTAAGCTATTAGGGATCAAGCCTTCGGAAAAAGTTGCGGATTTATGCAATAAGTGCGAGGGTAAGAAGTAAGAAAAACAGGGAGGTGGTTTTCGATGGCAAAGTTTTTGCGTTTAACACAGGAGATAGGCATTAGAGTCGCTAATGCGGTGGGGGTTCTGGCGGATATATCCGCAATAGTAGCAGGGTTGGGAGTTAATATAGAGGCAATCGGGGGCTATGTAGCAGAGAATAATGAAGCAAAGTTGATGATCGTTACTTTTGATAACTCCCGCGTGATCAAAGCCCTTAATAGCAAGGGGTACGTTAATATTCAAGAAAATGAGGTAATATTAGTGGAGCTGGAAAATAAACCCGGGACTCTAAAAGAGCTGACTCGCAGGTTGGTTCAGGAAAATATAGATATAAAATATATCTACGGAGCAACCTGCCCGGCGGGCTGCCCGGCCCAATTGGTATTGGCAACGAGCGACAATAAAAAAGCAATGGCAGTATTGAAATAGTAATGTTAAAATATTACCTTAGCTAGCTGTTTGCGACACTTAAAGCCAGTGGAAATCCGGGGTGATTTTTCGGCAGCAATAGCGCGAAAGATCGGAGGCGGGGTTTGAAAGTAAATATTAAAGGCAGCGAAAGGGTCATTAGGATTATATTGGGCCTGGTCATAATCGGCACAGGCGCACTTTAGAAAGAGCTGGTGGGGAGCAGTCGGGTTGATCCCGCTTTTGACAGGGCTTATCGGTTGGTGCCTCTTATACCAGGTATGCCCAAAGCTGACATGTCGCGCTAAAAAACAATAAGAAAATTTTTCTTACATTACTCTTGAATTTTAGGGTGAAGTATTAAGACGCTATGTATAACAGATTGTGAAAAAACAATATAGGAGAAAGGAACGAAAATGAGACGACTACATCTATCTTTCTCTTTGATTTTATCGCTTTTTGTCGTGGCGGCTTTTATAGGGACGAGCTGGGCAGAAGAGATAACTATAACGGGCGAAAAGATTCTTCCTCCAGAGCCAATTGTTCCGCTTTCTCTTATAATAACCAATCCTACCGGAGAGCCTGCTTTTACAGCGCATACCCAGACATTAAAAATAGGAGGTTTTGCCTCAGAAAATATCGCTACCATATCATGGCAGACCGATAAAGGCCATAATGGGCAGATGCCCGGAAAGACGGAGTGGTCTATTGAAGGCATCCCTCTTGAAAGCGGCGACAATGAGATCATAGTTACAGGCTCCGATAACAAAGGCAATTCTGTCACTGACACTACAACCGTGACCTATAACGCCGGATTTGAATTTTCTGGGCCTGTTATTATCAACCCGGATGAAATATTCGTAGATGAAGAGACTGAGATTATAGCCAGAGTAAGCATTGCTCCAAATCCGGAAATAGACCCTTCGGGAGTGGAGTTAATCGAGCTATGCGAAAATGGCAGTATAAAAGATGTTCTAGGACATCTTACCGATAATGGAGATATGGGCAACGGTGATGAGGTCGGAAGCGATAATATATGGAGCTGCAAATTTATGCTTAGGGAGCCCGCAAAAGGTAGGATTTATACGCGCGTGGCCGTTGATACGCTTGACGGCGATAGCGCACCGGACTATTTTAGCGAGAAGGATTACATAGACATACTGGAGCATATAAATGACGACGATGCTAAGTTCGCTATCGGCTTTCCCGATGTGGCCATGGCCAAATATGAGGAACTAAAGGCCGTATATGGAGAAGATGAGGCACGCCTTCGGACATTGGCATGGGTGCAAGAGCAGCCGGAAATTGCGGAGGCAGGTATATCCGCAGGAGGTAGGGGGGGGATATGGTGGGTTTATCGGTCGGGAATCGAGGGAGGACTCATGCTCTACACGCCGGGGGAAAAGGGGAGCAAATCTAGGACTGATGAATAATTCTAAAATCGCTCTTGAAATTTTTGGCAATATAAGGTATACTTAACACATAAAATGTCTCGGCAATCCTTAAGAGGAGGAAAGGGGCCCTAAAAGTTAGGGCATTGTAGCCACGGTAAGGTTGCTTCGAGCAATCTTAAAACCCCGTGGTTTTTTTTATTTAGGCTTATAGCGAGGTGCGATATGGAGCATAGGCGTTGGGGGAGCAATAGGCGTCAACATTCCAGGTTAAATATAAATCTTACGGCCTGGTACAAGGTGATCAATCCTAATAGTGAATTGTACAACCAGGAGACGGAGGTTAAGATGCTGGATTTATGCCAGGGAGGGATGGCTTGTTTAACCGAGCATAATGTTCCGGCGCATACCCCAGTTTTCATAAAGTTCGTGCTATTTAAAGTCGACGATCAGGGATTTATTAAGTTCCACGGCCCCTTGAAACTTGCCGGAGAGATCTGTTCCGCCAAGGCCACAGAAAATAAGCAATACCGGCTCGGTATCGCCTTTAAAGAGTCTTGCAATGACGATCAAGGTTGTATTGCGGAGTTTGTCGGTTCGACATTTATGATGCCGTAAGGCATCAATAAAGCGCAGGCGTAATTTTAAATATTATTTTAGCCACGGAAACAAAAGGCGCAAAAAGTAAAGAGTAAGCCTTTTACCGTGGCTTTTTTAAGTCTAGGTGAGGATATGTATAACAGGCATTGGGGCGGAGACAGGCGTAGATTCCAACGTCTTAAGGTAAACCTTAGCGTTGTCTATGAGGTGTATGAGCCGCAATATTTGCGCAGTATACTGGCAGGCCAGGAGGTAGAAGCAACGGCGCTGGACCTGGGTAGCGGCGGCATTTCAATACTGACCAAATACAACGTTCCTGTCTGGAGTAAACTTTTATTGAAGTTCTTATTCTTTAAAACCGATAAAGAAGGAGGGGTTGCTTTTTCTGAGCCGGTCGATATCATGGGAGAGGTCCGTTCGGCAATTGCGTACCCAAAAAGTGAATACCGCCTGGGAATCGCCTTTAATGGCATAGGGCAGGATTCAGAAGGGCACCTTGCCAGCTTCACCGATGCTGTAAACAGGCCATAGCGGCCGGGTAGTTGAGGCTTTATTAAACAAAAAACCCCCTGAAACCTTCAGGGGTTTTTTGTAGGTGATAGGCCTCTTTAGCCTGCGCTATCGAGCCAGCCTCCTTTGTAACAAATTCCTTTCTTGTTTCTAAATTAAACATAACATATTTCATGAGAAAAATCAAGGTGCGGATTTTTAAAATTTATTGACAGAATGGTGCGCCCGTGATAGAAAATAGGTCATGAGAAGAACAATCCCGGCAACTTTAATTTTCATATTATTGCTGGCAGGTGCGGCCTGCGCGCAGGTTTCTATCAAGGCAGAGGTTGATAAAAGCAAACTTACTACCGAGGAGCTCCTTACCTATAAGCTTACCGTTACTTCACAGCTAAAAGACGTGCCGAAGCCTAAAGTGCCGGATTTTGCGGGGTTTCATCTGGTCTCCCAGGCGCATTATTCCAATATATCTTTTGGAAAAGGCAAATCTGAGATAAGGCTTGTTTATGTTTACCTGCTAAAGGGGATTAGCGCAGGAAAATTTACCATTGGGCCAAGTTCCGTCAAGATTAAAGGCGAGACGTACTCAACAGCCGGTTTTGAGATAGAGTTCACCCAGGGGACAGGCCAAACGCCCGCTGCGCCATCCGAGGAGCCGCCTTTACCCCTTAAGCCAGTCATCCCCGACTCGGGCCAACCCAAGGTTACTCTTTAGGCTTTATACGTTCGCGCACCCGGAAATCGAGCTCTTTATACCGCAGATGAATAATGGCCGCTCAGAATCAAGCGTAAAAAACTCCTGCTTGCTTAGCTCGATGTAGCCGCAGGTTGATTTCCCTATAGGTATGTACTATAATAAGAAGCACTATGGATAAGCTCTGCAATATTCCTATCCGTTATCTTAAGGGCATAGGCCCACAAAGGGCTAAGGTATTTAACAGGGCCGGAATCGCTAATATTGAAGACCTGCTGTATTATTTTCCGCACCGCTATGAAGACCGCACCGCACTGAATACTATCAGCCAGGTAGAAGAAGGCCAAGTCTATACCTTAAAGGCCAAAGTCCTTTCCAAGCAGCAGCGTCAGTCTTTCAGGCGCCGCCGTTTTAGCATATTGGAATTAAAGGTGGGAGATATTAGCGGGCGCATCACCTGCGTGTGGTTCAATCAGCCCTACCTTAATACCTATTTTACTATAGGGCAGGACTTGATCCTTCATGGTAAAGCGGAGAATTACGGCGGCCGCCTGCAAATAAGCGCTCCTGAATTTGAGATCCTTTCCGATACCGAAGAGGAACAGGACGAATCGCCAAGCGCGGGAAGAATAGTCCCGGTATATTCCCTTCCGGAAGGGCTGACCCAGCGCCATTTTCGCAAGATAATCAAGCAGTCCCTGGATGAATATCTTCCTAAAATGAATGATTTCCTCACCTATGACATCAGGTCCAGGAATAATCTTCTTAACCTGGCCAAGAGCTTGGTCAGTATACATTTTCCGGGTGACGCTAATATCCAAAAACAGTCTTACGAGAGGCTTTCATTTGAAGAATTCCTGCTCTTTCAAATCCCCCTGGCTTTAAGAAAACTAAGAAGGAAAGAAAAGCAGGGGATCGCGCATATCGTAGATGGTAATTTGTTGAAAGAGTTTATCGCGGGCCTGCCGTTTCAATTGACCGCTGCTCAGCAAAAGGTGATAGATGAAATAGGCCGGGATATGGCCAGCCCCAAGCCGATGCAGCGTCTATTGCAGGGTGATGTCGGCTCAGGGAAGACCGTGGTTGCCCTCGCAGCCAGCTTAAGCGCGATTCAAGGGGCTTATCAGACTGCCTTTATGGTCCCGACGGAGATTCTGGCGAGGCAGCACCTTGAAAAAATAAAGTGTCAAGTATCAAGTGTCAAGTATCAAGGAAAAACAATAAAGATCGGCTTGCTTGTCGGAAGTTTGACTGCAAAAGAAAAAGATAGGATTTGTAGACAGGTAAAAGATGGCGAAATAGATTTGCTTATCGGAACGCACGCCTTGCTCGAAGGTGGAGTGGAGTTTAAAAATCTGGGGTTGGTGGTAATAGATGAGCAGCATAAATTTGGAGTCGCCCAGCGGGCTCTTTTGCCGGGTAAGGGCAAAAATCCCGATATTCTCATCATGACTGCTACGCCCATCCCGCGCACCCTGGCAATAACCATGTATGGAGACTTAGATATCTCGGTGATCAAAGAGATGCCCAAGGGGAGAAAGCCCATTGCCACTCGTTTTATGACCGAAGATCAGAGGCAGCAGCTGTATCGTTTTATTGAAGAGCGGGTCAAAGAGGGCAGGCAGGCGTATATCGTCTATCCGGTCATCGAGTCTTCTTATGTTTTAGACGTCTCTGCCGCTGAGGAGATGTATAAGGTATTGAGCACGGACGTGTTCCCTAAGCTTAGAATAGGGCTGGTGCATGGCAGGCTGAAATCCGAAGAACAGGATAGGGTGATGGATAAATTCAGGCAAGGCGCCATCGATATCCTGGTCTCTACGACGGTCCTGGAAGTAGGTATTGATGTCGCCAATGCTTCGGTTATGGTCATTGAAAACGCAGAAAGATTCGGCTTATCTCAGCTGCATCAGCTGCGCGGCCGCATCGGCCGGGGGCCTTACGATTCCTTTTGTATCTTGACGGGTCAGCCCCAGACAGAAGAGGCTAAATTAAGGATAAAGGCGATAATAGAGAATAGCGACGGTTTTCGTATCGCCGAAGAGGACTTAAAGATAAGGGGGCCGGGTGAGTTTTTTGGGAAGCGTCAGCATGGCCTGACGGAGTTGAGGATAGCAAATCCTCTGACTCAGATGCATCTTTTAAAGAAGGCCAGGGAAGAGGCGGTAAGGATTGTTAATAAAGACCCTAAATTAGGGGAACGCCAGAATCTGTTGTTAAGAGAGAAATTGCTGCAAAGGTTCCCCGGCTATGAGAAACTGATGGTTGTGGGATAGTTTTATCGTATTGCGTATAGCGTATTGCGAGTAGTTTTATCTTCATGACCACATTTTTAGACTATGCGTATTATTACTGGCAAATATAAAGGCAGAGCGATAAAGATGCCCAAGGGCATACGGCCGACTCAGAATAAGGTCCGTAAGGCTATTTTTGACATCCTGGGGGATATGGAGGGCCTTCGTTTTCTGGAGCTGTTTGCCGGCTCAGGCGCCGTAGGTATCGAGGCTCTTTCCCGCGGCGCTAAGGAAGCAGTATTTGTGGAGAGCGACTCCGTTTGCGTAAGAACTTTGAAGGACAACCTGTCAAGCTTAGGAGTTATAAACTACGAGCTACGAGCTCAGAATGCCGAGAGGGCTATAGAAATGTTGACAAAAGCTCATTCCAGGTTTGATATCATTTTTATGGACCCTCCTTACTACAAGGATTCTACCCTTCGGCACCTCTCGGGATCAAAGGCGGCTTCGGTTGAGTCTTTGTCAAAAAAAGCCTTGCAAATGCTCATTTCCTGTGATATATTAGCGCCCGATGGTTTAATAGCGGTGCAGCATTTCAAAAAAGACAATCTCCCGTATTCCGCGGGAGATTTAGTGTTATTGAAGCAGGCGGTATACGGAGATACCGTATTATCTTTCTACTCAAGAGGATAAATTATGTGCCAGAAAGCGGTATATCCCGGAACTTTTGACCCCGTAACATACGGCCACCTGGATATCATTAAGAGGGCTCGGGAGATATTTGATGAGGTGATCGTAGCGGTAGCGGAAAAGCCGCAAAAACAGGTCCTATTTAGCTTTAAGGAGAGGATGGATTTGCTAAAAGCGGCCACCGCCGATCTGGATAATGTTACGATCGAGGGCTTCAAGGGTTTGACCATTAATTATGCCGCAAAAAAAAATGTCAAGGTCCTCATAAGGGGTTTGCGCATGATCTCGGACTTTGAGTATGAGTTTCAGATGGCGCTTACCAACAGAAAACTCTCTTCCAACATTGAAACAATATTCCTGATGCCCCACGAATCTTACAGCTATCTTTCTTCTAAACTCATAAAAGAAGCAGCCTCATTGGGTGCGGACTTGTCTTGTTTCGTCCCCCATTTTGTAGAGAGGGCGTTAAAGAAGAAACTGCGTTAGCCGCGCCGCAATCTAAATGAAGATCGAAATATCCCGGATCCCCTTTGAGGGGTTAGAAATAGAGGAGGACTTGACCCCTCTTGAGCTTGAGCTTGAAGAAGCGGGGATAGTGTGGTTTACGGGCCCCATCCATATAAAGGCGGATGTTTCCCGGATTACCAATGCCGTGACGGTAGCGGCGCAGCTTAGCGGTTCCTTGCGGATGACATGCAGCCGCTGCCTTAATGAGTTTGACGTCAGCTTAAAGAAGGATCTGCAGTTAAATTACCCAATAGAAAAACAGCAAAGGCATATAGATATTATGGATGATATCAGGGAAGAGATACTGTTGGAATATCCTTTTAAGCCGCTTTGCAAAGCGCAATGTAAAGGGATATGCCCGCAGTGTGGAGTAAATCTTAACGAAGGCAAATGCAAGTGCCGCCGTTAGGCAAAAGTTAAGCTAACAATAACAAGGAGGAAGCAGTGCCATTACCAAAGAAAAGACATTCTAAGGCGCGCAGCAGAAGGCGCCGCACCCATTGGAAATTAGCCGCCCAGAATCTGGCGCCTTGCCCTCAATGCAAACAGCTCAAAATAGCGCATCGCGTATGCCAGGTATGCGGTTATTATGACGGCAAGCAGGTGATCGAGATAAAGGTTAGAGAGAAAAAGGGGAAGAAAGCCCGTTAAACCCTTTATGCCGTTTAAGCCTCTTTAGGGGCCAACGGTATTAATGCCTGCCTTACCTTGATAGGTCAGGGCAGGCGAGTGACCACGATGGAGTTTAAAATCTAGCATGAAAATAATCATTGACGCGATGGGGGGAGATTTTGCCCCGGCTGTGGTGATAGAGGGGGCGGTGGCCGCGGTTAAGGAATGCGGGGCGGAAATAATCCTTACCGGGGATGAGGTCAAGGTCAAGGAATTGTTGAGCAAAGCGCATTATACCGGCGATAAGATTATAGTCCATCATACTACTGAAGTCATTGATATGTCCGAGCCGGCGGCGTTGAGCGTGCGAAGAAAAAAGAACTCCTCCATTGTCGTAGGTTTAAATCTGCTCAAAGAAAACGGCGGCGGGGCTTTTTTCAGCGCCGGTAATACCGGAGCGGTGGTATGCGCCGCTACCCTTATCCTGGGGCTTTTGCCCGGAGCGGAGAGGCCGGGTATTGCCATTATTTATCCTACCCTTAAAGATTTCAGTTTAATGGTGGATGTGGGGGCCAATATTGATGCCAAGCCCGCGCACATATTGCAATATGCCGTTATGGCAGATGCCTATTGCCGTTATGAGTTAAACAAGAAAAATCCCAGCGTCGCCCTCCTTAATATCGGCGAGGAAGAGACTAAAGGCACAGAGTCCGTTAAGGAGACTTACAATCTGTTATCGCAGAGCAAAATCAATTTTATGGGAAACATAGAAGGCAAAGATCTTTTTACCGGTAAATGCGATATTGTAGTATGCGACGGCTTTATGGGCAATGTGGCGCTTAAAGTATCGGAGGGCGTAGCTTCTTTTATCTATGGTTTATTAAAAAGGGAGTTTACCTCTAGTCTTATGAGCACCACGGCCGCGTTCTTGTTAAGAGCAAACATCAGGAGGCTTAAGAAATCGCTTGATTATTCCGAGTACGGCGGCGCTCCGCTATTAGGCGTGAACGGCGTGGTGATTATCGGTCACGGCCGCTCCAGCAGCAAGGCGATAAAGAACGCCATCAGGGTGGCCAAAGAAGAGCTTGAGTGCAATGTTAAAGACAAAATGGCCGAGGCATTATCCAAATTGAATATTGCCGCAAAAAAAGACGGCAGGGAGTTATGAGTTGAAAAGAGTAGGTATTATAGGAGTAGGAGAGTATTTGCCGAAAAAGGTTTTGACCAACGCTGACCTTGAGAAGATGGTGGATACCTCCGATGATTGGATCACTACGCGCACCGGTATCAAAGAGAGGCGCATTGCCGCCAAGAATGAAGCTACCAGCGATTTGGCTATAATGGCAGCTAATGATGCTCTAAAGGACGCCGGGTTAAAGGCGCAGGATGTGGAGTTAATAATCGTCGCTACCGTTACCCCCGATATGTCCTTTCCTTCTGTCTCCTGCCTGGTGCAGAATGCCATAGGCGCCGCAAAAGCCTGCTGCTTTGACGTATCTGCGGCCTGTGCCGGCTTTGTCTACGCCGTAATCATCGCTCAGCAGTTTCTTGCCAGGTCGGTATATAAGAATGCCCTGGTTATCGGCTCAGAGGTCCTCTCATCCATTACGGATTGGGAGGATAGGAATACCTGCGTTTTGTTCGGCGACGGAGCGGGAGCGGCGGTATTAAAACCCGTTAGCTCGGGGGGCATATTATCTACTTATTTAGGCGCTAACGGTTCGCTGGGCCATCTCCTCTCGCTTCCCGCCGGAGGTTCGCGTTCGCCGGCCAGCCATCAAACAATAGATAAGCGTCTTCATTATATCAAGATGTCCGGCAACGAATTATTTAAAGTCGCGGTCAATGTAATGGCGGATGCGGCGGTAAAGGTGGTAAAAGACGCCGGCCTTGCCGTTGAGGATGTGAGTTATTTTATACCGCATCAGGCTAACTTAAGGATAATCTCGGCAGTGGCCAAAAAGATCGGCCTGCCTGAAAACAAGATTTATCTCAATATTGCCCGTTACGGCAATATGTCTTCGGCTTCAACCGCAACCGCGCTTTGTGAGGCGGTAAAAGAAGGCAAAATCAAAAAAGGCGACGTCGTCGTTCTTGATGCTTTTGGCGCCGGATTAGTCTGCGGAGCTTGCGCGATAAAATGGTAGCCTACCTTTTCGCCGGACAGGGCAGCCAATATATAGGCATGGGTAAGGATTTATGCGAATCCTACCCTGCCGCAAAAGAAATCTTTGATAAGGCCGATACGACTTTGGGGTTTTCCTTAAAGAAGCTTTGTTTTGAAGGGCCGATCGAAGAGCTTACTAAAACTAATAATAGCCAGCCCGCGATATTGACGGTCAGCATCGCAGCCCTTAAAGCCTATCAGTCTCTTTTTCCCTGCGCTGCGCCTCTTCTTAGCTGTACCGCAGGATTAAGCCTTGGCGAGTATTCAAGCTTAGTTGCCAGCGAGGCATTAAGTTTTGAGGATGCTGTTTATCTTGTAAGGCGGCGCGGAGAGTTCATGGAGGAGGAGGCTTTAAAAAGGCCGGGTAAGATGGCTTCCATAATAGGTTTAGATTACGCGCAGGTCAAAGAGGTGTGCGCTGAGTCTGGGGTCGAGATTGCGAATTTAAACTGCCCGGGCCAGGTGGTCATTTCCGGAGGCGCCCAAGAGATAGACCAAGCAGTTAAGATTGCCCAGGATAAGGGGGCTAAAAGAGTCATCATCTTAGAGGTAAGCGGCGCTTTTCACTCTTCCTTCATGGCCGGAGCATCTTTAAAGTTAGCTAAAGAGCTGGACAAAATAGAGATAAATCCGCCGATCATTCCTGTTGTAAGCAATGTATCGGCCAAAGCCGTTAATGATCCGGATGAGATTAAAGATAATCTGATCAAACAGGTTAGCTCCAGCGTTCTTTGGGAAGATTCGATGAGATTCATATTATCTAAAGGCATAGGGGATTTCATCGAGTTTGGTCCGGGTAAGGTATTAAAGGGCCTAATGCGGCGTATCGATGAGCAGGCTTCAGTCAGCAGCATAGAGAAGAAGCAGGATTTGCTTAATTTAATGGAAAGTAGATAGGGTCCGGGAGGGAGCAAAATGCGTTTTAAGGATAAAGTAGCATTAATTACCGGCGGGGCAAGGGGCATAGGAAAAGAAATAGCGTTAAGGTTCGCTAAAGAAGGCTCAGATATCGCTATATTCGACGTGAATATGGAGGAATCCGCCAAGACGCAAAGCGAGATAGAGGCTTTGGGCAGGGGTTTTGCGGCTTTTAAGGTGGATGTCACGGATTATAAGCAGGTGGAAGAGGCGATAAACAAAATACTTGACAAATTTGAAAGGGTTGATATATTAGTTAACAATGCGGGTATAACCCGTGATGCTCTTTTGTTAAGAATGACGGATAGCGATTGGGATGCCGTAATTAACGTAAACCTAAAAGGGACTTTTAATTGCACCAAATGTGTATCCAAGGTAATGGTCAAGCAGACCTACGGCAAGATAGTGAATATCGCTTCCATAATCGGCTTAATAGGCAACGTAGGGCAGGCTAATTACAGCGCTTCTAAGGCCGGCATTATAGCGCTGACGAAGACTGCGGCAAAGGAGCTTGCCAAGCGCAACATCAACGTCAATGCCGTGGCGCCGGGTTTTATCGCCACTGATATGACGGCTAAGTTGCCGGATGATATCAAGGCCAAAATGCTAAGCGCTATCCCCTTAAGCAGGCTGGGAGAGCCTGCGGATGTGGCGGCGCTGTGCCTATTTTTGGCATCAGAGGAATCATCGTATATTACCGGCCAGGTAGTTGTAGTAGATGGCGGCATGGTGATGTAGTTTTTTCATATTTTTATTGCAAAAGAGGAGGAAGAGAATGGCTGTAACAGATAAAGTAAAGTCCATCATAGCAGAACAGTTAGGAGTGAAGATTGAAGAGGTTACGCCCGAGGCATCTTTTATTGATGACTTAGGAGCGGACTCATTAGATACGGTTGAACTGGTAATGGCCCTGGAGGAGGAGTTTGGCATTGAGATACCCGATGAGGATGCCGAGAAGATCACCACCGTGGGCGATGCCGTTAAGTACATTGAAGAAAAAGCAGCAAATAAGTAATTTTTATGTGAAATATCGCATATGTGACAAATTACCCCGCTTTGATGTATAGCGGGGTAAAATTTTATTAGAATAATATGGAAAAAAGAGTCGTAGTCACAGGGCTAGGCATAATTTCTCCGGTGGGCAATGATATAGCCGCCTTTTGGAAGGCTCTTAAAGAGGGCAAAAGCGGCGTAGGGCCTGTAACGTCGTTTGACGCTCAAGCATATGATTCCCGCATCGCCGGTGAAGTCAAGGATTTTAACCCCACCGCCTACGGGATATCGGCCAAAGACGCCAGGCGCATGGAGAAGTTTGTGCAGTTTGCCGTTGCTGCCTCAAAGCAGGCGATAACAGATGCGGGTTTAGATTTAGAGAAACTTGATAGGGACCGCATAGGAGTTGTGGTAGGTTCGGGCATCGGCAGCCTGCGTATTATAGAGGAAGAGCATAAGCTTTTATTAGCCAAGGGGCCATCGCGCCTGACGCCTTTTCTTATTCCCATGTTGATAGTAAATGAGGCAAGCGGGCACGTGGCGATTAATTTTGGTCTTAAGGGCCCTAATTCCTGCGTTGCGACGGCTTGTGCATCGGGTTCTCATGCTATCGGTGATGCTTTTAAGATCATTGAACGCGGCGATGCCGACGTAATGGTATGCGGCGGAACAGAGAGCGCTATTACGCCCATGGGTATGGGCGGCTTCTGCGCGCTTAAAGCACTTTCCACCAGAAATAGCGAACCCGAAAAAGCCAGCCGGCCGTTTGATATGGAGCGCGACGGTTTCGTGATGGCCGAGGGCTCCGGCACCGTAGTAATTGAATCTTTAGAGCATGCTAAGGCAAGGGGAGCGCGCATTTATGCCGAGATGGTAGGTTATGGCATGTCTTGCGACGCTTATCATATTACTGCGCCCGATCCGGACGGCGACGGCGCTGCCAGGGCAATGTCAATGGCGCTTAAAGATGCGGGCTTGAAGGCCGAAGACGTAGATTATATCAATGCTCACGGGACATCAACTAAACTCAACGATAAAGTGGAAACTCTCGCGATAAAAAAAGCTTTTGGCAGCCATGCCAAAAAGGTAATGGTTTCTTCTACCAAGTCAATGACCGGCCATTTATTAGGCGCGGCCGGAGGGTTAGAATTTGTGGTGTGCTGCTTGGCGATCAAGGATGGTGTTGTCCCGCCCACTACCAATTATGAATATCCTGACCCCGACTGCGACCTTGATTACGTGCCCAATACCGCCCGCAAGACTAAGGTTGATGTATGCCTCTCTAATTCGTTGGGCTTCGGAGGCCATAACGCCACCCTCGTTGTAAGAAAATTTAGATAATGACTTTCGTAATCCGTAATTGGTAATTCGTAATTTTAAAATTACCATTTACGATTTACGAATTACGATTTACGGATTACCTAAAACATGGGCTATACGATCGCAGAAAAGATATTATTAAGTCACACCGGCAAAAAAGATATTAAACCGGGTGAATTTATAGAAGCTAAGGTCGACCTCGCCTTAGGTAATGATATCACGGCGCCTTTGGCAATTGAAGAATTCAGGAAAAGCGGTTTTACCAGGGTCTTTAATCATAAAAAGATAGTTTTAGTCCCTGATCACTTTGCGCCGGCTAAGGATTTAAAAAGCGCCAATCAATGTAAGGTATTGGCAGATTTCGCCAGAGAACAAAAAATAGAGAATTACTTTGAAGTCGGCTGTATGGGTATTGAGCATGCGCTTTTACCCGAGATGGGTTTAGTCCTGCCGGGGGATCTGGTTATCGGAGCGGATTCGCATACCTGCACCTATGGAGCGTTGGGGTGTTTTTCTACCGGTGTCGGCTCTACGGATTTAGCCCGCGCATACATAGACGGCAAATGCTGGTTCAAAGTGCCCACTACCGTTAAATTTGTTTATAAAGGGAAGCTTGCAAAATGGGTGGGCGGTAAGGATCTGATCCTTTATACCATAGGCCAAATCGGCGTAGACGGCGCTATCTATAAGGTAATGGAATTTACGGGCGATGTCATCCGCGCTTTAAGTATGGATGACCGCTTTACAATGTCCAATATGGCGATTGAGGCGGGCGGCGTCACCGGCATTATTGAGCCGGATGGTGTGACGCGCGATTATGTAAAAGAAGTACAAGGCGCAAAGCACAAAGTACAAAGCTATAAAAGACGAGTGAAAGATTTAAAATCTGACGCGGATGCGCAATACGAGAAGATTTACGAATGGGATGTCTCGAAGCTCGAACCTCAGGTAGCCTGTCCGCATCTGCCCAGCAATGTTAAAGGAGTCGGCAAGTTAAAAGATATCAAAGTCGACCAGGTAGTAATAGGCTCGTGTACTAACGGACGGATAAGCGATTTAAGGCTTGCCGCCAAGATTTTAAAAGGCAGGAAGGCAAAAGCCGGCGTACGGCTGATCGTCATACCCGCTACCCAGAAAATTTATGCGCAGGCAGTTTCCGAAGGCCTGGCGGATATTTTTGTAAAAGCTGGAGGGGTATTTTCTACGCCTACCTGCGGTCCCTGCTTAGGCGGACACGTCGGTATTTTGACTGAAGGCGAGCGCTGTATTGCCACTACCAACCGTAATTTTATCGGCAGGATGGGCAGCCCCAAGTCAGAAGTATATTTGAGTGGGCCTGCGGTTGCGGCGGCATCCGCTATTAAAGGGAAGATCAGTCATCCGGGTTCGTTATAGCATTATAGGTTTATTGCGTAAAATGATCATAAAAGGCAAAGTCCATAAATTCGGAAACGATATAAATACCGATGATATTATTGCGGCCAAATACTTGGTTACTACCGATGACGCTGAATTAGGCAGGCATTGTATGGAAAATATCGCTCCAGAGTTCGCACTTAAGGTGGTAAAGGGCGATATTATCGTGGCGGGTAAGAATTTTGGCTGCGGCTCTTCCCGCGAACATGCCCCGCGCGCATTAAAAGGCTGCGGCGTATCAGCGGTTATCGCTAAGAGTTTTGCCAGGATATTTTTCCGTAATGCCATCAATATAGGCATGCCCTTTTTGGAATCAAATGATGCGGACAAGATCGCAGAGGGAGATTCGCTTGAAATTGATTTAGCCAATGGTATAATAAAAAACCTTGACAAGAGTGAGGTTTATAAAACCCAACCCTTCCCTGAATTTCTCCAGGAGATCGTCAGAGAGGGCGGGTTAATGGGGTATATTAAGAAAAATGTATAAAATCGCAGTCATACCCGGAGACGGGACAGGGCCAGAGGTAGTACGGGAAGGTTTAAAGGTATTGGAAGCCGCCGGCAAAAAATATAACTTTAAATACGAGTCCAGGATATTTGATTTTGGCGCAGAGAGGTACTTAAAGACCGGAAAGACTCTCCAAGATCAGGACATTGAGGAGTTAAAGAAGTATTCCGCCATCTTTCTGGGCGCGATAGGCCATCCTGATGTAAAACCCGGCATACTTGAGACCGGGATACTCTTAAAGTTAAGATTTTCCTTGGACCAGTATATCAATTTACGCCCGGTCAAGCTTTATAATCCCGCTTTTTGTCCCTTAAAGGATAGAACTCCCGAGGATATTGATTTTGTCGTGGTGCGCGAGAATTCCGAAGGGCTTTATAAAGGCATGGGGGAATTTAAGGATAAGGGCACTAAGGATGAAGTGGCGATACAGCTATCCTATAACACCCGAAAGGGCGTGGAGCGCTGCATACGTTACGCCTTTGAGTATTGCCGCAAGCGCAACAGCAAGAAGAAAAAGCTGACTCTTTGCGGCAAGACCAATGTCCTGACCTATGCCTGGGATCTGTGGGAGAGGACATTCAATGAAGTAGCTAAGGAGTATTCGGATATTAATACTGACTACGCGCATGTGGATGCGACTACGATGTGGTTTGTCAAGAATCCGGAGTGGTTTGATGTGATCGTCACCGATAATATGTTTGGCGATATCATCACGGATTTAGGGGCGATGATCCAGGGCGGTATGGGTATTGCCGCAGGTGGCAATATTAACCCCGCCGGCATCTCCATGTTTGAGCCGATAGGAGGGAGCGCGCCTAAATATACGGGTAAAAATGTGATCAATC
>Ga0315294_10003435_pt1 | contig 17235 bp, 18 predicted proteins | sample YL17G13_40_MG_FD_203626 | JGI IMG/M metagenome (GOLD analysis project Ga0315294, IMG submission 203626) | Sediment microbial communities from Yellowstone Lake, YNP, Wyoming, USA - YL17G13_40 | ecosystem: Environmental > Aquatic > Freshwater > Lake > Sediment | place: USA: Wyoming | collected... | reverse complement strand
AGCTCAGAAAAACAAAAGACCAGCTGTCAGACTCACCTAAGCCTCTGAAAGCGTCATTCAGCTACGAACAAGTAGGCGAACCCTACAGGGCCATCTCAACAAACCTTCAAGTGCTAGTCAAATACTATCAGACAACAGCAAAAAACGTAATGCGGATGCCAATATTCATAACTTAACTTCCAACTAGCTTCCCCTTTTTCTATTGGGGTGAAGAAAACTTGGACATTAGTTTCTCCTTTTTTTCTGTTTGGGGTGTACTGGAAGTGGTAGAACGTCTTTTAGAATTAATCCAGAGACCGCGGATCCTCCAGGAGCGACTTCATCCACCGAAAGAACCGAAGCTACGATCACCGTCAAAGAATCTTCAAAGACTTATGGAACGCCTCAAAATGCGAGAGTGGATCCCGAACACGCAAGATTGCTTGATGAGCACAATCATTCGAATGCGACAAGAGGTAAAATTCATCGAGCATTTGTCACACTGTTGGGTCCATCAAATAGAGCTCGAGCTTGACGTAGAACGCTACATGGGAAATCATTCGTTCTGGTGGTGCTGCCTCGAAAACAATCAATGCATGGAAAGACGATATCGCAACTGTCCCAAGGAAAGAGATTATCATATAGGCAATTACTGGGAGCAGCTTCAATATTATAGAGAACATGGCAACACCGACATGCCGGGGGAGAATACGTTGCAGTTCATTTTTGACAGGGCGAAATGGGCATACAAAATCTATGGGAAACAGATAAGGGCCCTTCGGCGATTGCTTCGTATGGTTCGGTCATGGAACTTCAACGCTAACCAAAATGAGCTGCTTGACGAATACTTTAGGATTTACAATCGGCTTGACATGTACGATGTGGCAATGCCCTACGTTTAAAATCCCTTCCTTTTTCTATTCGGGGTGAATAACTAAATGACTGTCTACACGTTCGACTCAGGCATGCATACCGTAGTCAAGATAGAGAAACATCAAGTCCGGGACAAGGCCGTCTGGTGCGTCTACCGCCTTGAAAAAGTAATTTTGACAGACAAGCATCCGAGATTCATCTTTGAGCAGAAACCCTGCAAAAGCTGGTCCTACCAACCCTTCGAAGACAAAGACGTCAAAGGAGACCTAGAAGTCTTTCTTGAAGACATAAAACGATGGCAGCCACACCTTGTCTGCCATTAATTTCCTTTTTTTGTTTTTGGTGAGTAAAACGCATCGGGGTGAATTTTACGAGCGAAAAACTAGAGAAACTGATGCGCACAGTCAGAATGAAAAAGTATGCGACAGGAGACCCAAAGGATGCGTTCAGAGCCCTTATGGAAGGGGTTGAGCAGAAAGTTCACCATTTCCGAAAGGACTGCTGGAACATCACACTTGAACTTTTAGCAGACCATTTAGGACTAATGAGTAATCCTTGGCGGTACAGTCTACCGAACGTAGCATGGAAAGGTGACGTAAGTAAACCTTCATATCGAGGACTCGAAGAACTGAAAAAGCAGATTCCAGTCGACTTGATCGAAGCCTACATTGCAGCAGCCAAAGCAAAACCCTGGGACTATCCCGGTGAAATATTCATCGAGGATGAATTAGCTGGCCGCCAGAACAGGCTAGGTCAATGCCTTACACCACGGAACATTGTTGATTTCATGTTGAAGTGTACCATGGACGAAAACTTGGAGAAAAATAAACCATATTCTTACACGAAACCTGACCGCGCCACTCTTATGTGGCAAACCGCTGAAGCATTAGCATTTAACGATGCGCTTCCAATAAATCTACTAGCAGAAAGGGCTCGGCGCCACACAGTTCTGGACCTGACACCTTTGTTGATTAAGTATGAACCAAAACCGATAACTGACCTGGACCCATGCGTTGGCTCCGGTCGTTTTCTACTTGGCGCCACACTCATGTATCCAAAAGCTCCGCTATTGCTGTACGGAATTGAAATTGACCGGTCTCTTTACAGGGCATGCTTAGTGAACATGGCCATGTTCAGCAACCACCCGTACTTCATCATCTGCGCAGACACGTTAATGCTCGACATGAAATACAGTAGCGACGTGTCTAGTCCAATGTGGGGGCTCGGCAATCAGTGGGATCCTCCAGACATGACTCCGTATTACTTCAAAATACCGCTACCATTCAAATTCTCACTTGCAGATCTAGCCAAGAACAAGAAACCAGCTGAAGCACCTTCGGTTGTAACAACCGAAGTCGAGAAACCGTTTTCCCTGGCACAACTAGTGAAGAAAAAGCCTGCGCCACAGCCCAAGATTGAACAACTCGCATAATCCCTTCTTTTTTTCTATCGGGGTGCAAAATTGAAGCACGATGAATTGTTGAAGCTTGAGAAGGAGCTCAAGACTAAGTATTTGGAGTATCTTGCAGCATTAGACGATCCGCACGACTGCTCACTGTCAAACATGGCTTTCTACGAGAAAAAGCTCAGAGAAATCGAAGCAGAGGCCCAGAAGCACATGAAAGAAATATGTGCCGAAGCAAAAGAGAACGACCTCGGATGCGATGCCCACGATTTCGACTTGGAACACTGGCTCTTCGAGCAGAAGATACTGGAGAAGATGCAAACCAACACCTTCACCAAACGATTCTGGAGCCACTTTGCCAAACAGGGAGATCCTATGCTTGACACAGAGGAACCGAGTTTCTTCTTTGTTGAAACCCTCGCGGACCTCAAGAGAGCCTTCATGTCTTACGATGGGTACAGGCAGACGCTCATCTACAAGGACGACCTTGTATTCGTCAATCAGACCGTTGGAGGAGGCTGGGAAGCATGGACACTGAAACGGTTTGGCGATGAGCTGATTGAATTTGAAAGCATTTCAATGCAAGAGATCATCAGAGCGGGTAAAACACATGAAGGCTTGACGTTTGAGCAGTACATTGAAAAGATGCAAGCAATGACACGTGAACAATGCAAGAACTATCTGCAAAATTGCTTGAAAACCAAATAACAACTCTCCCTAGAACTGTTCACAAAAACACGTTAAATTCCCTCTAAATTCCTCCTTTTTTTCTGTTGGGGTGTAAAATGCTTAAAATCGAAATATTGGGACCAAAAAACGCAGTACGTAAAGCTGAGGAAATGCTGAAAGAACTCAAAGAAATAGAACACGTTCACCTGGAAGAAATGGAAGAGCCTGTGGCCAGAATGGTGCTGCAGGACCTCATAGACGAAAAGGACATTCGAGCGCCAATCCTAGTCAACGGAAACGCCGTGTACAGCAAAAAGCGAATCCTGATCAATCTCAAAAGAATTGTGGAGCTCAAAAGACTCTACAAGGACAAGACACCGCATCGTAAGCTGGTTGCAGGAGTGCTTTATCTGCCGGTAGAAACAGACCCGGTTCTCTCAAAGTATTTCTACGAGTTCCTTCACCAAGAATGCGGTTCCGCAGCGCACTACAACATTCACGGCTGGATAGCTGAATATCCAACACTGGAAGACCTGAAGAAATTCTTCAAGAAAAACGAATTTGGTAACAGAGTCCTTGACGACATTCCTTCCTGGCATACTGACGCAATACGGATAGTCGAGGCAATCGAGATACAGCTTTATCCACTCGAGAGTTACATGAAAGCCCGAAAAGCCCATTAGGGCCCCTTTTTCTATTTTGGGGTGAAACAATGGTGACAGTGAGAAGTCTATACAGCTTTGACCAGTTTGAAAAGGTCATGCAGAAGTTCGCGCATGAAGTAGCAATAGACGCCGTTACAAACCTGAACCAAGGCAGAGCTCGCATACAAACCACGTCCAGCAATGAATTTGAACGTGTGGAAACCGAGCAGTACACATTTTCCTTCTACGCTTCGCGCATCGGATACATGAAAATGACTAAGACCAAGAAAGACACTGAGTACTTCGGATTCGACATCGAGGAGAAAGAATACCAGAACAGCAATCACCGCACCAAAATCTCGTATTTCGTCCACGTTGAGGGCCAATACGTTGAAGGCCGTGGCTATGTTGAGTCTGCGAATCGCAAAGAGAAAGAACGTGTAAGAGGCGAAGAAATCAACGCTTTCATCGAAAAACTGATGCAGGAGAACGAAATCACACCTGTAGCCAGGTTCAATCTTACACAGATGAAAACCTGACTATCCCTTTTTTCTGTTCGGGGTGAACCTTGAACGGTCTAGAAAAGTACCTTCTAAAGAAATACTGTCGCAAATACGGCTTAGACTACCAAGAAGTAGATAGTTCCTTGAACTATTGGGAAAATCATCAGCACCTTCGGAGTCTGGTAAAAATGCTCTGCGGCAGCCTGGACACATTCGAAATAGCGCGGATGGAAGATCTCCAGGAGGAATACGTTCTCAACCATCCACTGGAGTACTTCATGTCCTACCGTGACCCAAGAGAACGTAAAGCAAAGGTGCAAGCAGACTCCACGCCAGCAGAGTTTTCGCTTAGACAAATGGCAGCCGTCAGTCATGGATTTTCGTTGAAAGCCCTTCTCTTGGAACAGTAAGCTTCCCTTTTTTCTCTTTGGGGTGATATCTTGACCTCATCTGCATCAAGGAAGGAGCAAACAAATCGGCAAAAGTCGGTAAGGTGCAAGAGTCGGAGCCGAGATTTTCATTGCGAGACATGCGACCCATTGAACACGGTTTCTCACTCAAGAGCGTTCCCCTTTCTCCCTGAATATGCTTAAATACACAATCTCCCTTTTTCTTTCTGTGCAAATGTGGGGTGATGAAATGCCCAAAAAGAAAGAAGAACGAGGTGAGCGACTAAATTTGTTGCTAACACCGGAACTCACCAAGAAACTGAATAGCTACTGCCTCAAAGTAGCCAACAAACTCGGCAAAATGCCCCACGGCATCAAAACCACTATTGGCAGAAAAGCAATAGAAGAATGGCTCGAAAAACACGGCGATGACACAGCAACCGTGAAGCCTGGCTCTGGACAGACGACACGGAACCCCTGACCTACGATAAGGCCCGTTTCAAACTTCTAGAATGCAAACGAAAAGCAAACATACGCAAGAGAGTATTCTTCCATCTTTTCAGGCACAGCTCAGCCACTCAGAACGCAGCTTTGGGCGAGCCCATGTTGCGCAGCATTTACGGCTGGAGCAAGAACAGCGATGAACCTAGCATCTACATCCATCTCTCCGGCGACACTGTTAGGAAAGCTTTGCTCGAGAAAGCCGGTTTGCAGAAGCCTGAAGCTGAGCCCAAGGTGATCGTGTGCCCTCGTTGTCAATGTCCGAATGAGCCCAATGTAACCCTGTGTGTAAAATGCAAGAGTGTGCTGAGGCTGCAGGAGGCGGTTTCAATTTCCACTGTTCAGAAAGAACTCGAGGAACAGAGACAGCAGTTGAGCTCGCTTACTTCTCAGGTCGGCCAGCTGACGTCTATGTTGGCGTTGAGGCGAGTACCAATCCCGACGAAGGAAGCGAGAGAGTCGGCATTGGCAGCTATGAAGAAAATAGCAAAAGAATATGTCATTGAGAAATAGCACGCGTTATTGTATACCCGCACGTGCTACATTCATTCGCGGAACCGAAAAACAGAGGAGCTGCAGGTTGATTGTGGTCATGCAGACACCATCCCTTGGACAGATCAAAAATGGCCCTGTTGCGTGCCATGAGACAAGGGCTTCTCCATCGTAGGGACGGCAAATATTGGCTTTCCGAGAAAGGAGAGCGACGGTTAAACCCAGTCTGCAGAACAAAGCTCCTTTCGTGGTAGCAACTAGTTGTGCCTCAACAGAAAAACGCTAGAACTTACATTGCAAGAGTTGTTTTGAGTTCCCAGCACAAAGAGATACTTGATATGATCTGCTTGAAGCTCGAACAAAGTGAAAGTGAAACTCTACGTATTGCCTTCCTGGAGTATGCAAACAGCATAAGCCTCATAACAGAAAAAGTCCATGGAAGAATGTGGTGTTCTACGTCAAGTATCTGTGGATTATGCTGATGGTGTACTTGGTGAAACGGCTCTCTGCGATTGGGCCATGAACGAAATGTGAACGAGGGACAATTCCAGACGAGTAATCATCCCAATTATCATAGACTATCTTGAAGTCTTTCATAGGCACCTTGAGAACACGACGAGAATCCAAGTAGACAATCACGTAGTTCCCGCTCACATACCCTGCTTGGAAATCCTCACCTGTCTCTCCCTTGTCTGCTGTCCAGTTTACAATATGCTGTTTACGAGGTAACTGGGCTGTCATCCTTGACCAGAATATGCTGAAATCCTCACGAGCCTCTTTCTCCTTGTTCACACTATTAGCTAGTATTGTCTCCGATTGCGGAGGCTGACACTTGTCGGCCAAGCATATCATTTCGATTCCCTTATGGATCTTGCCGTCAGAATAGCGTCTGAAGATCGCATAGAACTCGTAGTCAGTCAGGACGAGCAGCTTCATGCGAGCAGCTACCTTCTCCAGCATCAAACAAGCACTATACGCATCAGAGATCTTTCCAGATGGAACTTTACCGGATCTCGTTAGCTTATGAGACTTCACTTCAACAACTATTTGTCCATCTTCTGAGACGAGATCAAAGCTATGCAATGCAGGCTTGCCATCGGATTTGAAGCCGACTTGCAGGCTCCTTTTGGAAAAAGGCAGACCAAACTTTCTTTCCAGCCAATGCCGCGCAGCATCCTCAGCTTTCCTGCCCCTCTCATAGCTTGAACTCAAACCTTGCACCACACTCTACATCGTGCAAAGGAATTATAGCCTTTTGGACGTCAACGTTATTTAGATCTCTCTGAGAATAAAGTCTGTGTCACAGACGCCGAGCTTGTCAATTCATATTCGTCAAGTTAATCACGAGAGATTAAGGAAAACCGCAGAGAAAAACGGCAAAACAATAGGACAATTGATAAACAAGCTAATAGAAGAGAACCTCTAGCCCATACTCTTTTTTTGAAAGCCTGTCAGTGTATGCCAGGACTGGAAGCACAAGCTTATCTACATATGTAGTTAATGAGAGAACGAAACAGAGTTGACCTGTGCTCAGGCATGGACAGGAGAAGATGAATAATGGGTGAGATCCTAGGATATGGTGAAGATGCTCTTACGTTATGGGCTTTGAAGAATCGTCTGAAGGTGATCTTGGAGCGATTTGGGGATAAGGCGAATCCATCGGAATGCCTCATTTTCTATCGACCAAGCTTCGGCAGAAGAAGCAGAAAGGGCAGTTCAGTATTCGGAGAGTTCGACGCAATCGTGGCGTCTCGGAGCAACATCTTCTTGGTAGAAAGCAAATGGGATAATCTTGGCGCGTTCAAGGAAGAGGAGCTAGCTCTCAGGGAAGAGCAGTTGTTACGGCACCGCATCTTTGCTTGGTATCTCACCAACTGGAACGAGCGCTTCAGGGGGAAATGGGAACTTTTTGTTGAGGAAAAGAAGGAACAGTTCAGATTTCAAGGAAAGACTATGCCGAAGGCAAACAGTCTGCTCTCGAGCAACTTGGAGTACGTTCTGAGTAGACTACACCAACATTGCAAGAGCGGTGATAAGAGTCCTATTGAGAATGTTCTTCTCTATTTCCATAGGGGAACGCGGATTCCCTATTTCAGAGTCAACGAGGCTTTCACTCCAATACCGATCGACTACACGGAAATATCCGGCAGTTTTGTTCCCTTGTGATTGTGGAGCCACCCTAGTGTTTGGGCTTCACAATGGTTGCTCAAAATTAGGCTTTATTCAATTGGGTCAAGTCCACTCACAGACTTGATGTGCTAGCTATTCTGCTTCCCTTTCAGATTCTCGTAGTGCTTTCTGCCTTCGTCTGTTATCTCCCAGATGCCCCGAGGCGAGTCTTTCTTGAGGTAGCCTTTCGTTTTTAGTCTCTGTCTTTCCCATTGCGCCCTGTTCTTCCACCTGACACCAGGTCCTGTTGGAAGCTTCTCAAGATCTCTCTGTCTCTTTCATTATAATGGGGCAGTATGTCATGTTCCTTTTCATATTCATGTAGTAACAATCGCTTTCTTACCCTGCACTCTTCCTCTGTTTCAAATAGTTCAAAGCGAAAATATCTTGCCATAGAAAACTCGTTTTGGTCAAGATGCTCCAATAGTCTTGTTCTTATCTTGCCGTAGCCATAGTACAGCGTGATTTTTTCCTCATCACCAAGTTCATAAATACCTAATTCATCTGGACAATCCGCGATTATAGAAAGGTCATAAGTTCGCCATCCACTCAAACCCATTGGTTATCCCCTGTTGTTAATTCAGCACTCAAAATAAAAACTAGTGGGCTTCCTCACTATCAACTAATTTTTGACAAGTGCTCTCGTCAACCGAAGACTTCAATCACGCATCACCGAATTTTGACAAGGGAAGACAATAGAGCAAGAATCACCGAAGACTTTGCAGAACCCTGATCGAACGGTCGACAACGGCTGATAGTGCAGTATGTTTGCCAGAAAAAACAGAAAAAAAAGAGGTATGCGGGAGATAATTCAGAAAATCGCCAATTTCTAGCTCGAGACATGACCGCAAAACTATTTTGTCTAATTCAAACCTTTACCTAATAGTAGAAGAGGGGGAATCTTGTGGAAGAAAGAGTTTTGAGCTGGTTGAGAGCCCAAGAAGGCGAGGTATTTACGTCACCTCGAACTGAAAAGTTTAATCGCCGAGCAAAAGATTTTGAAATAACCAAGGTGCGCGATGATAGAGTGATAATTCGTTTTGTTGGAAGTAAGTATCCAGCTTTGCCTCTTACCTATTCGATGTTTGATAGGACAATTAAGTGCCTTAGGGAACATGAAGGGAAACCAGTTCGCTTGGGTGCCAAAGTAGCCCCTCCATATGAAAATGATATGATAGAAGGGGCGATTTGGAAAAGTCCGTATCCCATGGGCAACACGCCTTACAAAGCATCTCCTCACGTTTGCGATATTCTCGCCTTGGCAGGAGTCGTCGAATATGTTTCGACTATTAATCAGTCAACAGGCAGAAAGGTACAAGCTGTGAAACTCAGTCGTCAATGTCCTGCTACTCAAAAGAAACATGGAGATTTCGGTCATCGTGGAATCGACAAAAAAAGGTTGAAAAAAGAAGAAAGCGTCTCTATGCCCACAGGAACGAACATGAAAGACATTTTTCTCCAACAATATAAAGAAAGTATTGTCTCATGGACTGTGGAGAATTCGGCGGCTTTAGTATCGGGCAGAAAGAATTACAGTTGGAACAACAAGCCCTCAGTTGAGTGCATTAAAGAACGAAACCAAATATCAAGGACACTTGTTTCATCACGAAAAGTAAACAATGGTGGCGTAGACGTCGAAACCTTAGACAAGGTAACGTCTTGGGGTGGTTTTGGCTCATTTCCACTTCAAGACAATGATGAAGCGTTAAGAATTACTTCTAAAGCCTTCAAATTATTGGATGAAGGAAACCTTGCAGGAGCCATTCTTGAACTGCTGTCCATAAAAGGTGTGGGGATCTCCACTGCATCAAAAATAACTGGGCTGCTTGACCAAAATCGGCTTGCCATATATGATAGTCGAGTTGGTACAGCTCTCAGAACTTTAGAACATGAGGGCATTCGAATAATCAGGTGCCCGCCAGGGAGAACACGGCCAGGAGATTTTTGTACATACAAGCAATGGGCAGAAAACTACCAGAAACTCATATGGGTATTAGAAGTTGTTAGAGACGCCCTTGATGAACAAGGTTATTCTTATAGCATCGCAAACGTCGAAATGGCATTGTTCATGATGGGTAAATAATCTTCGTTTCTGTAAGGGATCTCAAATAGTTAAGGGTGTTCGATTTTTCTCAAAAGAGGGGTTTTGCGGGAGAATTCGGACTTCATACGTCTGAAATCTTGACTTGGAATTTGAAGTCTTGGTTAATAGCTGCTTTCTCGTCGATCTTCTTATTCTTCTTTGCATGGGGACGCTGCATCTAACGGTACAAGCTTATGCTCACTATGAAAGTTAGTATAGGCAGAAAAATGGAGCTGAAAATCTGTACTAGTTGGCTGGCACTTAGCACCCACTCTGGATTGCTAATGATGTTTCTATAGTCGTCGATTAAATGTTTTTGGATTGTGAGATATTTTCTCAAATTAGTCTTATCCTTACGCTTGAGATCTTCAAGTTGATGTAGTTTGATGACTGATGCTCGTTTGCGAGACTCGCACAAGCCCTTATGAGTCTTCAATACTGGGAAGACAATCGAAAGAATGATTATTGGAGTTGTAACGATTAGGATAAAGAGCAGGAATGTTACTACCGATTGATGAAACAACGAATCAGTTGGGACTACCGACCAAAAAAGGAAAAGCGGGCTAAGCCAAGCTACAAAAAAAGCCACAGTAAAGGAAATCCTCAACATCAAAGCCATAATCGAATCAAAATGCTCCTTTATCGGCTCGAACGGACGCATTCCTATAGGATTCCCGGAGACTTGTATTGTTATGAGCCATGACGTAAAAAGAGTCCATGCTACCATTCCAACAATGGCCCATCCAGAACCTACTATATAAACAAAAACTAACCTGTATGCAAAGGCGATTTCAGGGATCCCGGGTTCCAAAATTACAAGTATCCCTGGTGGAACTATTCTGAGCACAAATACGAGAAACATCAGCAAACCAAACGTGCCAACGGCGACCAAGGCACAACCCAACTGATAACACCGATCAAAGGAGAGATCTAATCCTTTCTGCAATGTCACAAGCATAACAGGTTTAATGTATCGATTCCTGTATTGGTCATCCAGGTTCTTCACTCCATCTTTCAATGCCAATACATCTTCGGAAAGTAAGACAGGCGGTGCTACAAACTTCTTAGCTTTCAGAGATGCGTTTATGTCGTCAACCAGTCGCACCAGGCCTTTGTATATGCTATGAACGAGAAGCAAAGAAATCGGAATGAACATGTCACCCACAAGAGCAGAAGTATAGGGTATCAAGAAATAGGCTGGTGCCCCTAGAACAAGGGGGAACAAAAGAAAGCGTACAAGTTCCACACATCCGTAAATCAGTAAGGTTCCTTGAACAAAAGAAAGCCTCATTCTATCAAATAGCTTTTCAAGCCACCATCTGGAGTCTAAGTGAATCTCGATGTCATCCTTGATCGGATCTACCTTTATACCTTCAAGGCTTTTGGATTCCTCAACCTCCCTCGTTATTCGAATATTTCTTCTTCTACAGGCGAGAGTTTCTCTAAGCATTCTTAGCAAAATTTGCCCCGCAGAATAGCTTGACGGCAGTTGAATTTTACTTTTTCTACCGCGCAGGTTACCCTTGATCTGTCAATCTAGAGCAATCAAAGAATATGGCAAGAAAATGGTGGCAAATCTGCAAAATGAAATCTCTTCCATAATAAAGCAACTTAAAATGCGATTATCTAAGAATAGCTGAGCAAAAAATAGAAGATTCTCCCATAAATCCTTATGAGTCATCATGAGTTTTTGTTTCTTGGAGAGAGCTGGAAATCAGACTTTAGATGTCCGTTGTCGGGAGATATCTCCACTGCACTCTTGTTCGAATAAACCATATCCTTTTGAGCGGGCGAACCTTCTTTCTCGATTTTTATGTAGCGCGCAATGCGCTGGATTCCCAGACAGAATCAGCTCAATTCCATGTCACAGGCAAGAAAAGCGGAATGCGTTGATGCGCACTATCAATGATCCAGCATTAGAAAGATCCACACAGAGCTTCAGTCGGGCAAGGGGTAGTAGAAGAAGTAAATGACCAAGAGCAAGTCCATTATGCCAAAAGCCAAGGAGGAATAGATCAAGGACTCAGTCGCTATCAGTGGTTGCTGAAACAGAATCATGGCTAGGAAGTAGTCGAGATTTGTCATGAAGAGACCTAGCAATGTGGACATGCCAAATGTCTGGACAAGGGTCTCAGCAAAATGCTTCTGAGACAGTTTCCTCTTCTTTCGTTTGATCCTATGAGCTCTTATCGCAAGGAGTGCGAACCAAGAGGCCAGCATCAGGACATAGATCGTTGAGGATGAAAGGATTGTGCCCACTGTCCTAGAACCCCCAGAATTGTGTCATACGACTCGTTCCTTGAAGAGGATATGAACGGTCTCAGGCATATCCTTCCCTGATATTCGCTCTTCCTCTATCTTTTCTATCTTCATGGAGTTGCTGAAATGTTCAGCAATGACTCGTGCAACACTGATGTTCACTTTTCCTCTTGCCAGAATGTGGATGGTGCGAATTCCATTTTCTAGACACTTGTCTATCCACTTTATGTAGGGGTCTATCCCGTATGATGCAACCACTTCTGGTCGCCCTACTAACACGATGGTCATGCTAATGTTCTTCTTCTGAAGAGTAGTATTGATGTCTTCTCCTTTCTTCTTCTCAGCAAGTTTTTCAAGCATCTGAAGGAGGTCCTTGGTTTCTTGTTTAATGGCGTTAGTTGGTTCTCGAGGATACAGCCTCCGACCAAGGTCCCAAAGTTCTCTGAGAAGAATCGCAGTGAAGTAGCCAGAATCGTCAAGTTTCATCATGATGCCGACATTTCTCTTCATCTCTATGTCTTGTTCCACAAGCGGATTGAGGAATTCCTTGAAGAAGACGTCGAAGGGCCCCTTCTTTCTCTCTTTTCGTAAGATCTTGCTAGTCACCACAAGATCACATGACTTAATTATCCGATCATCGACGTATGAGCGAGAATAGGGGAGCAGCCCTCGCGAGACGTATGCAACTGTGGCGTGAACTAGGTTTCTCTCCTGTTCCGTATGACTATCAAGTTTGATCACTATCTCGTTGTCCCTCATCAGAGTTTTTCGATCAACTGAACGGACCCATTCAATTCTTGCTGGATAGGGCATTATGCTAACCGTTTCCGAATTGACAGCCTTGGAGAAGCTGTTCAGTTTAGACTGAATGTCTAATGCTACGTAGTTCTTGTCAAATCTCAAGCTCCACGAAGCAAGTATGCGAGATAGTAGGGCTACTACTCCCTCGCCCTTCGCGGGGTTCTTCAGCACATAGGCCATAACAAGGACTAGTATTCCTGTTATGACCCAAGAAAGGGGCAACAACCACTCCATCATTCTTCTTTCTCCGTTCTTCTGGCAATAGCGCTGTAGCACTCAAGTGCACTACAGCAGACCTTTATCTCTCCATTCTCCGGATAAACGCACCGAAAAGTCTCTCGGGTTATTATCGAACCGCAAAGAGCGCACCTGAGTTCTTGCTTCTCAAGTACCTCCAACAACCCAAGGCTCTTGAGAAAAGCATCAAGGTCTTTCTCATGCACTGCCAAGATCCTCTTCGCCATATCACACTTCACCGATGTCTACTCTCTAGAACCTCAGGATTTTAGGCTTTCGATAACCCACAATTGGCTCTCTTGATACACCTATCCTCGACGCATCCTAACATTAAATGAATGGCAAGCGCCAAGAAACTCCACTGCCTAACCTAGCTCAATAGACCCAAAAGGCGTCATCGACTTCGCGGTTTTCCGTGACTTTCTGTCTTGGCTGAGTCATACACGTCCAGCTGAAAGGTTCTCATCCGCATCTGGGGAAGGTGTTTCCCGTGGTGCGTCATGCAAGCGCCTTCTCATACTGCTTTTTAAACTTCTCCTTCGTGATCGGCAATCGCAAAATACCCCATTCAAGACATTGCTCTGCGGATTTAACACAATCGACCACGAAGAGAAAACCACAAACGCCACGAAGAGGCGCCACGATGATCCACGAACGGAAAATCTATCGTAAGGATATCGTGTTTCTTCCTGAAAAGTCACGATAAAACCCTGCGTGAAGGCAAATCTAGCCAATTTGTCTATGCCAACAACACAGACTGGAAGCGCATGCACTAGAATATAGTGCAAGCGGTCAGAAGTAAGAGCCTAAAACGCGCTGGGGGGGCCGTTCACGATCGCCCTGTGGGCCCAAGCGGCTCTGACTGGGACGGAAAAGGCATGTACTACTAATCCAACATTGGAGTTATTTACTAAATTTTCTTTACAGACTGTCTGATTTGGTGTTACAGATAGTCCTTCAACGCTATAATTTCAGGATAGACAGCAGGTTTTTCTTCAATAGTATTTTCCCAGCATACAATATAATCGCAACCCTTGGGGTCATGGTCAAATTGGCCAGCAAGCAACTCTATTTCTATCCTCTTCGTTTCTCCTTCACTGTTGAGGGCAATCACATCAGGATAAGGTTGGCCCATCGCAACGATGTATGGAAAACCAATCTCTCTATGAAGCACAGAGAACAGGTACATAATTTCTTCGTGGTTCCTAGGAGCAAACAAAAGCCCCCATTTGTTCAGAGGAACTGGAGTAGCTCCGCCTGGAGCGGTTATTTCTGTAGCTCTAAGGGGGATACCGGTTTTGAAAGCATGGTATAGGAAATTAGCAAAGTACAAGTTGTCCCAAGTTTGAGTTTCTTTATGCTTGGACTTGAAATCAATGAGAAGTGTGTTTAGAACTTGCCATTGCTGCCCTACTGACAATTTCTCAAAGTCTTTTCCAAATTCCGCAAGACTTTCGGTTCTAATTTCATTTTCGCCAATGCCTAGTTCCTCGCAGAAATGTTTCAGTTCCTCTGTTTTGAAAATCGGGATGACTCGTTCTGGGTAGTAGCAATGGACGATCTTCTTAGCAACATGTCTGTCGCCCGCAAAGAAACTTATGTTTTCCCAAGGAGCATCTATCTTTTCCGATATAGTTTTACTATCGTCTAATGAGACTCTCAAGAGGCTCTTGAATTCTTCGATTTTGGCTATTGCATTCTCAAATACGATTTTGCTGCCTATGAAGAGGTGACCACTTTCTTTAAGCTGATACTGCAACCAGTAAAAGAAGGAATCTCTATCCCCCGATTTCTGTTCCCATAAATCATTCGGTTTCAAAGCATCAATAGCTGATGGATTTTGCCTAAAGGGGAACTTCTTTCTGAATTGTTCCAGGAGATTGTTTGCCTCATCCACTTTCTGTTTGGTTTTGCCATTAGTGTCAAACGTTTTCAAATACTCGTTCAATTCAACGCTCATTATTCTCACTTGAAGCTGGTTATGTTTTTGCCCCAATATATGATTGTTTCAAGGAAAATATGTAGTTTCAATTCTGTTACGTGTTTCACAAATTGTATCTTGTTAGCCGTCTGAAGCTAAATGGAGGTGACTGGAAAAATAACTTCCTCCTCAAAAGACTTGGCTAAGCACAAGTTGAGAGATCTTGTTGAAAAATTCAAGCAAAGTACAAAGAGTCACCATACAGAGCAAGACACGATAAGAATATTCATCCTGCCTCTTCTGGAGTTGCTTGGATGGAACATTTACGACGTTTATGAAGTTAGACAGGGAAGTTTCCCCTGTCATCTAACCAAATCAATTGCAGTAAATTATAGATTACCAAAACATCCAGACTGCGTCGTCTCGTTCGATGGCGTGCCGCGTATTGTTCTTGAATGCAAGAAACTGGCTTACGGTCTTATAGATAAGTATTGCCAGAATGTCGTGGGTCTCTTAGATGAAACAGATTATGCAAAGGCCAAATTTGCTGTTTTAACGAGTTTTGCTGAATCAATAGTTTATGATGGAACAAAAATAGTTTATGAAGAAAACTCGAACATACTTTATGATGGCATAGAAGTGTATAATGCCTTAACGAAAAAATATGATTGCACAAGAATAGAACCTCTAATCAGTTTCAGAAATCCCACTGAATATCTATCAAAGTTCGATGTTCTATGGGCTGATTTATCTAAGGAAAGTGACAAAGAATGAAAATACAATATGCAAGTCCCAGCAGGTGGAGAAAGTGACAAAACTGACATTTTATGGGGGAGTTAATGAGATTGGTGGCAACAAGATTCTTCTGGAAGACAAAGACACCAGAGTTTTCTTTGATTTTGGCCAGTCCTTCAATTTTGGTGCAGAATACTTTACGGGGTGGCTTTCGCCGCGTGCAATAAACGGTTTGGGAGACCACTTCGAATTTGGTTTGCTGCCAAAGATTCAAGGGCTCTATGCCAAGGAGAAGCTAGCCTTCACTGATGTTCCATACTCGGAGCCGGAGATTGACGCGATTTTTTTGTCGCACGCCCACTTCGACCATGTGACTCACATTTGCTTCACGGACCCTCAGATTCTGGTGTATCTTGGCGTTGGTGCGAAACTTTTTCTTGAGTCGATGGAAGAGACGAGCAGCTTCTGCGATTATGGAAACCACGATTACAGGACTTTTCGCACTGGAAAGAAGATTAAAGTGGGCGACATTGAGGTGGAGCCGATCCACGTGGATCACTCGATTCCAGCAGCCTACGGCTTCCTAATACACACTTTTGAAGGAACCGTTGCCTATACTGGTGACCTAAGGATGCATGGCGCAAGAAAGGACTTGACGGAGGATTTTGTGCGGAGAGCAAAGGAATCCAAGCCCGTCGCTTTAATCTGCGAAGGCACAAGAATGGCTTTGAAAGAAAAACGAAAGAACTATTCAGAAGCGCAGGTAGAGCATCTGAGCAATGGTACTGTTTCCTCAACAAACAAAATCGTGTTCGTGACGCATTACAGCCGAGACATGGACAGGTTCAGAAGCTTCTACAATGTCGCCAAAAAGAACGGAAGGAAAATGGTCATTTCTCCGAAGACGGCGTGTTTGTTGAGCAAGCTTGTCGATGACGAGCGTCTTGACCTGCCCGATCCTTTGAAGGATGAAGACATACTCGTGTACTACAAGCGCAAGAGGTCTGGAACTTTCGACGACACCGACTACTTCGTATGGGAGAGAGAATTCATGACAAAGATGGTGACGCACGAGTTCGTTCACAAGAACCAAAACAAGTTGATTATGGACTTGGATTTCTACCAGTTTGCAGAGCTGGTAGACATAAAGCCAGAGCGGGGCAGTTCCTTCATACACAGTATGAGCGAACCCTTCAGCGAAGAGGACATTGAAGACGAGGTCCTGCACAACTGGCTTGACCATTTTGGAATACAGTTTCACCAGCTGCACGCTTCCGGACATCTGAACAAAGAGCAGATAGCAAATCTCATCAACGAAATAGAACCGAAGAAGATCTATCCTGTGCACACAGAAAATGCCGACTTGTTCAAAAAGATAAGCGACAGGGTTCAGCTCATAGAGTGCGGAAAAGAATACAAAATCACGCCCCCATAGCGCGCTGGCCTGTCCCGAAATTGGTGTAAAATGGTATTTATTCTTCTTTTGCTTTTTATGCTCAATTTGAGCTTGTTTGATAGGCAAATCTTGGCAGTTTTGAGGGCTGCAGCCCTTTTTTGCTTCTTTGTAGTAACCGC
>Ga0315294_10003432_pt1 | contig 17246 bp, 16 predicted proteins | sample YL17G13_40_MG_FD_203626 | JGI IMG/M metagenome (GOLD analysis project Ga0315294, IMG submission 203626) | Sediment microbial communities from Yellowstone Lake, YNP, Wyoming, USA - YL17G13_40 | ecosystem: Environmental > Aquatic > Freshwater > Lake > Sediment | place: USA: Wyoming | collected... | reverse complement strand
CCTCGTACTTCAGCACCGTCTCCTGCTGAGGGAAGAAGTACTTCTTGGGTGGCAGCAGGGATATGTCGTAATCCAGCCGCAGGTCGGCAGCGCTTTTCAGCGGGCCGAAGTTGTACTTGCCGTCCTGGGACTTGATTCCGATCACCTCCCCGGCAGCCTTCGTCTTGATGAGCTCGTCCACGAAGCCTGACAGATCTTTCTTGGATATGACCTGATTCTGCATACACAACTCCTTCGGGTTATTTTATTTTGATCCAGATAAGGCTAAGCTGCATATTTACATATGTTCATAAATAGTTTTTATGTTTGTACATTAAACCTATTCAGTTGAAATGGCTTTTAAAAGGACTAACGCGAAAGATGCTTTACTATATTGCCGCCGGAATCGAAGATGGTCACCTCGAGCGGCATTGTGCCCGGCAGCGTATGCGTGGAACATGACATGCAGGGGTCGTAGGGCCGCCACGCCATCTCGATCTGGTTCAGCAGGGCTTCGGTTATCTCCTTGCCCGGCTGGATCAGTTCCTGCGCTGCCTTCTTCACCGACATGAAAAGAGCTGCCTGGTTGTTGGTCGTGCCCACGATCAGGTTGCACTTCTTGATGCAGCCTTTTTCGTCGGCGATGTAGTGGTGCGTCAGTGTGCCGCGGGGCGCTTCCACGATGCCCACGCCCTCGTCCGGCTTGTGCGTGGGAATATTTCTGATGTTCGGCCCTGTTATCTCCCTGTCCTGTGCCAGCTCCAGCAATCGTTCGGCCGCATAGAGCAGTTCGACGAGGCGTGCCCAGTGCGTTGCCAGCGTGTAGTGTAGCGGTTTGCCACCCAGGGTGGAGTACATCTTCTGGTATTCTTCTTGCGCCAGCGGTGTGGCCATGCCGTCGGCAGCGTTGAGGCGTGACAGCGGGGTGGCGCGGTAGACGCCGCTGCCCTTGCCGTCCACAAAACCTTTCCAGCCTACTTTTTTAAGGAAGGGGAACTTGGTATAGCTCCACGGCTCGACGTGCTCGGCGATGTGCTCCAGGTACTCACGCGGGGCGTATTTGGCAAACTCCTTGCCATCGGGGTCGACTACCCTCACCTTGCCGTCGTAGAAATTAACCCTGTTCTTATCATCAACCAGTCCCATGTAATAGGTCCTGTGGGTGAAAGCGTCGCTTACAATCATGTCCACGTAGGTCTTGTTCTTGAGGACGATGTCGCCGAATACCTTTAGGGATAATTGGGCGAACGCCACGTCCCTTTTGGCGATCTCCTCGATCTGCTTTCTGTCTTCCTCGGTGATGCGCTTGCTAACGCCGCCGGGCAGGCCGAAGACCGGGTGTATCTGCCTGCCGCCGACGGTCTGGATGATCCAGTGGTTTTCTTTGCGGGTGTTGATCACCTGCCCGGCCAGGTCCATGCCTACCTTGGCGATCACGCCCAGGATGTTGCGCTGAGCGACAGGGGCATCAGGGCCCATGATGAAATCAGGGCCGCCCAGTATATAAAAATGCGTGGTATGGTCGGTCACGTAAAACGCGCTGTAGAGTAGCTCGCGCAGCTTCCTGGCTGTGCTGGTGGGCTCCACGTGGAATATGTCGTCGAGCGCCTTGGTGGCTGCCATGTGGTGCGCTTCGGGGCAGACGCCGCAGATGCGCTGGGTTATCTGGGGCATGTCCTCGACGGGGCGTCCTTCGCAGAACTTCTCGAACCCGCGCAACTCGGGTATCTGCAGGTAGACGTTGGCCACGCTGCCGTCATCATTGAGGAAGATGTTGATCTTGCCGTGTCCCTCGAGCCTGGTGATGGGGTCGATGGTTATCTTTCTCATGGTTTGATCCTTGCCCTGTTTATCATGGCGTCGGGCAGGCTGTAGCGGTAGAAGGTGCCTGCGGGATCTACGATACCGTCGAGTATCTTCTCTATCTCATCGGGGTCGTTGGAATCGATTATGGAGGCCAGCGCGGTGAGAAAGTGGCTGCCCTGGTCGCGCACACCCTCGACGGGCCCGTAGCAGCCGGTGCACGGCATGTTGGCCTGCGGGCAGGGGGCGCCGCAGCCTCCGCGAGTGGCCACTCCGTAGCACAGCAGTCCCTGCTCGAGCAGGCACTTGTCGGGCTCGGGCATTATCTCGTAAGGCCTGTGGAAGGCCTTCACCTTCTTTTCATGTTTGACGCGGGGGCAGTCGTTGCAGACGGCAGGGGCGGGATGGGTAATGACCGTGCCCTTTGGCGGCAGCTTGCCCTCGATGAGGGCTTCCAGTGCCAGCCAGGTGGTCCTCTCCTCGGGCGGGCAGCCGGGGACGAAGTAGTCGACATCAACCGTCTGTGCCAGCGTCTTGACTGTGTCGTAGAATTCCGGTAAATCCAGCTCCCCCTCGGGGACGGTCACCTTCGTCTGCGGCACGGTCTTTCCGTTGTTATCGGTCGATTGGGTATCGTGGTAGACGTTATTGAAGATGAGATTGCGGTTGAAGAAGTTGGCCAGGCCGGGGATGCATCCCTCGTAGGCACACGAGCCGTAGGCGATCATGATTTTGGATTTCTGGCCCAGGAGCTTTGCCATGTGCTCGTTTTCGGAGTTGCGGATGGCGCCGTTGAAAAGGCAGGCATCAATGCTTTTATCGGGCATCTTCTCTACGTCTGCGTACTTGGTATCTATGGCGACGGGCCAGAAGACGATATCGGCAGCCTCGGCGAGCTTGAGGATTTTCTCGCCGATGGCAAGAGTAGCAATTTCACAGCCACCGCAGGAGGCAGCCCAGTAAAGGGCGACCTGGAGCTTAGGCAACCTTGATCTCCTCTCTCGGTTTGTAAGGGCCCAGCGCGCGGACCTTCTCCGTCATTTCGTTGACGATATGGGTAAAACGCTCGCCCTCGGATGCGGAGACCCAGTCCATCTGGAACCTGCCTCCCTCGATGCCGAGCTGGGGTAGCAGCCTTTTCAGTAAAGACATGCGGCGCAATGCCTTGTAGTTGCCTTCGGCATAATGGCAATCGCCGGGGTGGCAGCCGAGCACCAGAATACCGTCGGCGCCAAGTTCAAAAGCCCTGAGGACGAAGGCTGGTTCGACGCGGCCGCTGCACATGACGCGGATGGCGCGCACATTGGCAGCGCATTTCATTCTTGAAGTGCCTGCCAGATCTGCCCCGCGGTAGGAGCACCAGTTGCAGAGAAAGGCAACGATTTTTGGTTCGAAGTCTGTCATATCCGTATATTAAAGGTATTGACCGGCAGCAGAGCTTACTAATTTAACTACCAATACGGCAAAAAGTCAATATATCCGGGCGGGACTTGTCCGGGCGGGACTGTTACCTATCCGTTTATTTATCACCGCTCCTGGTGGCAGGTCTCTTCAGTCGCTCGCGGTGTATCAGTGCGGTCTGGTCCGTCTCGAATGCCTGCTTGACAGTCTCATCCAGGCCGCTGCAATTCTTCTTAATATATCTCGTATCAAGCGAGTAGAATACCAGGGGACCTTCGCGCCTTGCCTTGAGAAGTCCGGCGTCGTGAAGGATACCAAGGTTGCGCGAGGTGCGTGTCTGGCTGATGCGCATCGCCTGCTTGATCTCCAGCACGCACGCCTCTCTTTCCATTAAAAGATAAAGGATTCTCAGCCTCGTTTCGTCTGCCAGAGCTTTGAAGATCTTAAGTAAGTCACGCATTATTTTGCCTCACATTTATGCGCACATGAGCATAAGTATTATACAAACGTAGCATAGTACTATATCTGAAAGATATATGTCAACGGCGCGCTTTTTTATCTACAAAACCGGAGATGTTGGACAGGTAGTAAGACTCTCTTTATTACTTGAAGCCCTGCTCTGTCCTGGCAATTATTGAGTCCTGCAACCCCTTGCTCAGGTCGACGAAATAGGCGCTGTAGCCCGCTACCCTGACGATCAGGTCCTGGTGCTTCTGAGGATTCCTCTGTGCGTCAAGTAACGTTTCTTTATCAATGACGTTGAACTGCACATGGCATATCCCGAGATCACCCCATGTCTTCAGGTAGCTTTGAAAAGCATCTTTCATATGGCCTTCCAGCATGCCGGGAGTAAATTTTTGATTCAGGAGATGATTAAAGGTCTGCATGGTATCGATTTTTGCAGCGGATTTAAGTACGGCGGTAGGGCCCTTCCTGTCCCTGCCCTGCGACGGAGAAAGCGTGGCATCAGCAAAAGGTTCTCCGTTTTTCCTGCCATCCGGTGTTGCAGGGGTATGCAACGCCAGTCCGTATGTAGCTGATACACCGCTGCCATCGCCCCTCATAGGATGTCCAAATCGATCGGTGAACTCTGCCATTACCTTTGCCGTCCCGTGATGTACCCTGACTGCAAGCTCGTCCGCATAATCGTCATCGTTACCATATTTTGGGGCCTGGAGCATCATCCTGTGCAAGTCTTCATAACCTTCCCAGTTGGCGTCCATAGCCCTGATAAGCTCATCCATGGTAACTTTCTTATCTTCAAAAACCACTTTCTTTATGGCGGCCAGTGAATCGGACACATTGGTCAGCCCGACGATTACTGCAAAATCATGCACCATTGAATCATATGCCCAGCGCCTGCAGTCTTTTCCTTTCTCAATGCATCCATCAAGCACCGCCGAATAGAACGGCCGTGGAAGATACCTGGCATACAATTCCCTGCTCGTATTTTCTATCTTTACCAGTCTGCCGAAAAAGAACCTCACCTGATCGAGATAAGCATTCAGGATGTCATCAACGGATTTAAATGTCTTTGGATCTGGAGTCGGCGCTCCCCACTGCTCGCCTGTCAAAGGGTTTTTACCCTGGTGCAGCCCCCACCACAGACATTTGGGCGGAATAAATCCTCCAAGCGCCCGGCGCGTAATATTTTTACCCGGTATTTCTATGTATACGCATCCGGTGATAGAGTAATCACGCGCGTCCTCAATGGGCACGCCCCACTTAACCAGCGTCGGAATAAGAGAGCTGTCGTTAAATAAAGAGGGGTAGCCAATGCCGGTATGAATAACATCTGTGGCTCTCGAAAGCAGTTCGGCCGGTGTGCCATCGTGATAGCGCAGGGCTATGCTGGGCTCCAGCGTTTTCATTGACTCGGCCGCCTCCAGCACCAGGTAGGTCATTGCATTGGTAACGTCTTTGCCCTCCTTATCCACACCGCCGAGGGTTATTGCTTGAAGCGACTCAACTCCGCCGTAAATACCGGATAGCAATGGTGAATATATGAGGCCCAATTCGTGGAACTTTACCCACAGAAGCTGCAGGAGCTCCAGCGCCTTGTCGTGCGTGATCTCTCCTGATTTAAGATCTTTTTCATAATAGGGTCCGAACAGCTTATCAAAGCGGACTCCAATCCCAAGTGTCGAATATTCAACATACCGTGCGACGTGTATAAAAAAGAACGATTGCAGCGCCTCCAATAATGTGCGGGGTGGATTTTCCGGCACCCATTCACATATTGCAGCTATCTCCAGCAGGCGCTTTTTATCCTCTTCATTGTTTGTAACGCCGGCCAGCTGCCTGGCTTTCTCCGCATAGCGGTGTGCGAATTTAATGACTGAGTTCAAGGATATTACAGCAGCCTGCAGGAACTCCTTCTGGTCTATATAATCCGGAGTAACCACGTTGTCTATCTCAACTAGACGCTCCTCCGCCTGCCTTATCAATCCCTTCAATCCAACCTGAAATATCTTTTCATAGTCGGGGATCCCCAGTTCCGACCAGTGAGTCCAGAGGAAGGTGCCCTCGTATTTCCAGTATTTAAGGATATCGCCGGTGAACATTTCCTGCTGGCGGTCGCTCATCGACTTTCCCTTCCAGTACTCGATCATATCCGCGAGCTCGGTACGGCCCGCTTCATCCAGCAAGTCTGAGCCTTCCTGCCCTGTAACCACCCTTTTCACCGAGCGCCAGTTCATGTCGATTCCAAAATAAAGTCCTTCGGGGAAGGCGACATTACTGCCGACTAACCTTTCCCAGTCCTGGATATAAAGGTCCATCCTGGTAAATATTTTCTCGAGAGCTTTGGCCCTCCGCATCACCATAGGAAGTCCGTCAGTTTCCTTGTATGCCTGGGTAAGAAGTCTTGATCGCGTCAGGTCCAACTTTATGCCGGAGCGGTACATGCCGCGCGATGCCTCTTCCACCTCCTGCCCCCGCCTTACATTCCGCACGGCCTTAATGACAAGTCTGCTTTTGATATCACCTGTCCTGGTCGTCATACTGCACACACTCCTGTTTAACGGTAATAAATGTGGACTTAATCCAGTCTAAATTTCATATCAAACGTTATCAATTTTATATATGGCAATTATATATTGATGCAAGGTTATATATCAAAGGAACCGTTCCCATTGACATAAAAAACCCAACTGAGTAAACTTTTAAGTCGTCCTGGCAGCGTAGCTCAGTGGTAGAGCAGGGGACTCATAAGCCCTTGGTCGCTGGTTCAATCCCAGCCGCTGCTACCAAATCTCCATCCAAATGTCATTGCGAGCCGAAGGCAAAGAAATCTCCTGTAATTCAGCAAGGTATTACACCTCAATTGATATGCTATAATTGACGTCGCAGGTTATCGATGAAATATACGGTAATAATCAGGGAAGCACCGGATGGGTATTACATCGCAGGTTGCCCGTTAATCCCTGAAGCACATGCTCAGGGTAAGAGCTATGATGAGTGTCTAAAGAATATCCGGGAAGCTTTGGAGCTTTGCATCGAGTATCGTAGGGAGCGAGGTGAAGAAATCCCTGATGAAAGCAAATCCAGGCAGGTCCTTTTAGCTTTATGACCGGTTTGCCGGGTCTAAGGGCAAGGGTCGTAGTCAAAGGATTGAAGAAACTAGGTTTCGAAAAGGTTAGACAGAAGGGCAGTCATGCCATTTTGCACCATGCAGATTGCCGCAGGGCTGCAATACCCATACATCCTAATGAAGAATTAAGTCCATATTTTCTTTCGGACATACTCAAGCAACTTGCTATTTCAGAAGGAGCTTTCTTAAAAGCCATAGGGCATAAACGCTAAGCGCACAATGATAAAACCACATCTGAAGGCATTGATTTGCTAAGTTAAGTCCATCATTGCCAGCCGAAAGCGAAGCAATCTCCTTATCAGGTATCTGGAATTATTTATATTCAGTGTTTGATAGATCAGATCGTGGCTGTCACTATGCTCACTATCGATTTATATTTTGAAAGGCCTTTTCCGGGTTTGTCCTGGATCCCATTACCAAATCTTTTGCTTCCCCAACCATTATCTCATATTTATTATTTTCCATAGCTGTTAGAGTTGCTCCTGCGACTTCAGATGGAGATATACCTCTGAATTCCTGGTTTCCTTCTTCAATCGTCCCTTTGCCTAATTCAGTATCCACCATCGGTGGTATTATCTCAAATACTTTTATAGAAGTATCCCGCAATTGATACCGGAGGGATTGAGTGAATGAATGCACTGCAGCTTTGGTAGCGCAATACACAGGCATAGATGCTATGGGCACAAAACCTAAGCCAGAGGAAACATTAATAATTGCTGCCTCCTGTTTCTTAAGAAGAAGTGGAATAAAATATGCAGACAGGTGAATAGGGGCAACCAAATTGGTCTCGATTTCATTTTCACCAGCGAACAAGTCTTGTGTTCCTTTCTTAACATTTACTGCCCTTTGAATTCCGGCATTGTTTATTATCACGTTAAGATCATTAAAATTGTCCTTAACCCAGTTGAATAGTAATTTCCGTTCCTTTTCATCTGACACGTCACATGTTCTAATCAGTATTTGTGGTAACTTATTCTTGGCTTCTTTCAGCTTGCCTTCCCTTCTCCCACAGATAATTACTCTGTTGCCAGCATTTACCAAGGTTTCAGCCAGTGAGAAACCAATACCCGTTGCTCCGCCAGTAATTAAGATTGTATTGTCTCTAGTTTTCATTATCTACCCCTGCTACTTAAATATTTGGCCTGTAAATGATATTGACCTGCTTCAAACAATTGTACTGCCTTCATTCAAGAGGAGCATAATAGCTGGCCTTACTCTAGTTGGCACTATGAAGCGAGGCTGTTGGATGCTATGATGCAGTAGAGGCGCATAAGAGATTTAGTCCGGTGGATAATATGGGTAAACCATAGCTTGGTATCCAGCAATACTATAGGCTTAATTGTTCATACAATGCGAGAATTCGGGCATTAAAATATCAGGACGCCCAATTCTATTTAAACGAAAATATGTGTTTCAAATCTCCCTGTTATAAAAGCAGCTATGCCTGAGATACCAAAGGCAACAGTTGCTATCACGATAAAAGCAACTGCACCGGGTCCCACACCACCCAGCCCGGTCAAGACCGCGAACAATATGGAGAGCAGAATGAAGGCGGCAGCTAGGCCGACCGACCATCTACCCAAAGAACTTTTTGGCAGAATACTAATCCGCACGTCTTTGATGATGACGAACAGATATTGCCAGGCGGTTGGTTGTTATGATGCTGTGGAGGCGCATAAGAGGTTTAGCCCGGTGGATGGATTGAGGTAACTAGCCACCTTTTACTGCCCGGTAGGGATATAGGGCCAGGAAAACCACGGCGAAGACAAAGTCCATGATAATCTGCATCCCCGCCTGGCTGAAGGCAACGGCACCCTGGACAACTGCGTACAACCCGGCTGCTGCACCAAGAATACATATCACTATGGCAAACTTCACCCAGTTAATGTGCCGCAGTGGATCCCGTGCGGCAACTATGAGAAAGACACTGAAGGAAATAAGGCAGGTGCCTAGCTGCGCTATGAGATATTTCAGGTACCCAGACACTTCACTAACGCCAAACGTGCTTGCTGCCTGGTCAGGGGTAATAATAAGCGACAGACCAAGCAAAATCTCTATCACCCCGAAGACAATCAACGCTACCTTTAGAGCTCGTATCATAACTCACCTCCTGTAATAAGATTGGCCTAAAAAACGAACAGCTAGTACTTAGCTGCGTCAATTGATGTTCATTTATTCGAAGCTAAGTCAAATCTGAAAATAATTACGCTGATTTATGAAACTAAGTACTAGTTGCTGATTAGCGATACTGTGGTTGTTTGAATGCCTTGGTAGCCAGTGTCTCAATTAGGAACCCCCAAATAACTGGCAGGATAAAAGCTATCCACGGTTGAAGAGTTCCTCCAACGCAGCCAATTGCCAAGAATAAACCGAAGAGAGCACCCCAGAACGCACCATGAACCGCCCAATTCATTTTGAGCGAACTTGCCCCGATCGCAAACCCCATGACAGTATGGTGCAACAAAAAGGAAACACCGATGGGCCAAAAGGCAACTTCGGCCGTATATCTGGACAACAACATGCATATAACGCCAAAGACTGCTCCTAGGACTGTGGTTGTAACCAACCGAGATGATTTGGTCACTTTGCTACCCGATTCCATTCTCAATCTCCTTCTACCTACGTTGTATCTGAAGTGCACATTTGAGCAGACTTTAACAAAACAAAACGACCACTATTATGGTGGCCGGTTTCACCATTAACTCAGCGGCCCAAAGGTACCCAATTTTCATGAGCCACTTCCTCGCACCCATCTGCGCACTTAGATTATTCTTTTTAAGAATTACCAAGTATTATATCATGTGTGTCAATATGTATGACTTCTAACGGGTAATAAATTGTCAGGTTATTGATTAGGTTTATTGAGTCACCGTTGAGTGCGCCGGGTGTTATAGACAATTAGCGGGAAATGACGACAACGGCTACCCACGCCACTATGCAGACCATGCTTTTTTAGTGTTACATAGGCCCGAAGCACGAGTGGGGGGAAAACGTTGCCAAGGTTATGGTTACGACCATTTAGACTTAAAATTCCGCAAATTCAGCCAGACTAATTCTCCCTTCCACACGTTCGTATTTTTCTAACTTTTTCACCCGGCTACCTATTATTGGCTTTAATCAAACCAAGGCCTCTCCAATCCCTTGCTCTATTTACTCTTGGTCTTTTTTTGGAAATTTAATTTTACTATCAATAAAAACTCACCAGGAAAATATCTATGAAGGCATTTGGGCGTACCCGGTTATCAAGGCCTGAAAAATCGCAAATCTGAAACAAAATGAAGGCAAAGCTTAAAATTAGGCAAAAAGCGACATAATTGACTTGACACATGAAGAACTGCTGTGCATGAAATACGCGGCATGGCACTTGCAGAAGGCAAACCGCGAGTGTAAAAAGCTCACAAAGTATATGGGAGCAGATGAGGTCGGTAACATTTCAAATCTACAAATGGATAGTCCGGATATCCTGATGAATAGCGGGGAGGGTTGCCAGGGATCTGTGGATTTCTGACTTGCCCGGCTGAAAAAGTTATTAAGAGGCAGGTAAAATTGGTATTATTTTCCCATTTGTAAATCAATCTCCCGTGCAACCCAATAACCCGACTGAACGGCAGGTTACGGTCACTGAAGCTAACAGCGTATTTTCGATCGGCCTGCCCCCCGGCTACAAAGAAGAGCGCCAGGTAAACGCCCAAAAACCTATAGATTTCTGGTTCGAATACCTTACCCCTGATATGTCCTTAGAAATAAATGGTGTTGCTGTGGAAATTCCCACCCGCCGAAGCAGCACCAAATTAGGCTACACATCGAATGTAACCAGCTTCAGCTATGTGATGAAGAACCTCACCTCACAAACAATTTCCTATAACCTGCACATGGTACCATCAAAAGCAGGCGATTCGGTTCCCGCCGTCACCCGGGAAAAGTGGATTGCCCCTTAGTTCTTATCAACAAACTCCAGCGTATGTGCCATCTCTTTCCAGAGCTGTATTTTATCAGGTGCGGCCGATAACGGGCAGACCGCCCCGAATATAATAGCGCAGTCACGCTATGCCAAGGGTGAGATTACGCTGTCTGTGGTTTCTTCTTGCTGAAGCCGAAAATGTATATTATCTCAAGAATCGCTAAGGTGTTGACCAATAGTAAGGCTACAAACCACACTGTGTGGCCGTTACGTGCAGATTTCCATAGTGCTACACCTTTCCAGGGTAGAGTCCATGCGACAAATAGAAGTACCAATAATGACATCCATACGGGAGACATTGAATTTACTAATTCCATTTTTCACCTACCCTTTTGTGTCCTGTGTCTGATGTAGAATAACACAAATATACACTAGCTGCTAACTACCACATATATCCTGATATTGTCATCATTCGGGCTAAGGTGTAACCGTGAGTCTTGGCGGATAATTGCCGCTTAAACTCCATACAAACTTTCCATTTTCATACAGGTCAAGGTAATATCCTCTCGTGCCGGCTTCTTCTATTGCATAGGGAGGAGAAAATATCAGCTCCTGGATAGCACTGGTTCCATCATAATTGAAAGTAATCTGTTGTACGGATTGGTCGGACCCTGCCACGTCTCTCCTTACATGCAATGTATATTGCCCCTCACTGCCCCCCGTCAGGGTAATCCCGGTAGACACAGGCTGGTCTTTTTTGGCGGTATAAACACTGTTCACTCCAACATACCAGCCTGTAAAACTAACCATAAGAGGTCCAAAACCCGGTTTTGGACCAACCGTCAAGCGTGGTGGGTAGGCGTTGGGCATAGTCCAAACCTGTTCACTGTCTTTTACAAGATCAACATAGTATCCCTGCGTGCCTGATTCACCAATTGCGTAGGAAGGGGCAAAAGATAACTGCTGTGTGGTTGAATTACCATCATGGATGAAACCCCATTGCGCCACTATTTCGTCATGACCAGTGATGATAGCCCTCCAGACACGCATGATACACTGCCCCGGACTTCCGCCCTTCATATTTATCCTGGTGGTTACCGGCTGCCCTGCATTTACAGTTCTGACGTTTTCGTTGCCGGTATACCAGCCTGTAAAACCGATCGAAAAAGGCACTTGAGTATCATCTTGAAAAGGTATGACAGATTGAGATGGACGTGGTGTAGATGTAACAGGTGTGACTTTTATTGTCAAAGCAGACGTAACAGACCCGGAGTCATTTAATGCTACAAGCTTATATTCCGTCGTATCAATCGGCGAGACAACTGTGATACCGACAGGATCGACACCGCCTATACCCTGGTCTATTCCTACGTATGTGGAACCGTCAACAACCCAGCTCAATGTTGTAGACTTCCCCGCATATATGTTAGGGGGATCAGCTATAAACGAATAAATAACCGGCAGGGGTTTTTTCTCATTAGTTTTTGCAGTTGACGCGGCCGCAGCATTGATACCTCTAACTTTTTGATATATCCATACTGGTTCACCGCTATACTCAATGTCGTTAAATAAAAAGGTTATCTCGTATTTCTCCGCTGTCTCCAACGCGCTTAAATCCGAGGCAATAAACCCGCCCACCTGCGGTTCGATGACCTGCCATTTTCCCTTGAGATATTTTTCAATGACAAAAGCATGACGTTTATCATCGTTGCTCTTACCGATGGCGACATATACATCACCGGCAGGCACACCGTTTGCCCGCCACAGGGTACAAAGCAGCGTAGAATAATCCTTGCAATCCCCGTTCTTCCTGGTCAATGTCTCCGACGGCATTTGCCAGTAATCACTTATATCGAGTACATAGTCTACGTTAGCTGCGACCCAGTCCTGGATCCTCCTGAAGTCAGTCCTGACATCATTTTGATCGGCAAGAATGGTTTTTAAACTCGATTGTACACTTGCGTCACCCGGTGTGATGAGCTGCCTGGGATCAAATGATATGGCTGCATACTCACTTGTGGGCGCAACCCTCGGAGAACAATTCAACAATATGAGTGAAATGATCAAGAATGTAATGGCTTCAATGAATTTCTTTAGATCCATATCCTCAATTCTATCCCATAAGCAAAGGTTTATAAACTGACTTTATTTTAAAAGTCGAATTATAAAGATCGAACTGGAACTCAAAACAGGTAGATCGTATGTTACCCTGTCAATCCTGACTTTAATCTATATACGTTGAACTTGTAGTTATACCGTTATATAATCTGAGCTATTATTCGGAGGTGTAGGATATGTCGGAAACTGTAATGCTTACGCAAGATAAAGAGATAGCCAAATTATTCCTCAATCGGCCGGCTTTTTTCAATGCTTTCGATTTTGACACGATTGAGCGTTTCGCAAGCCTGCTTATTACCCTTGCGGTGGATAACACTGTAAGAGGCATCGTGATTTCCGGGGAAGGCAAGGCTTTTTGTGCCGGCGGTGATTTAAGATGGATGTATGAGTCTCCACTCGGACCCGCTGCCGCCATTCATGGATTAGCGGCAACCTTCCACCAGGCAATCCTTGAAATTCGACGTATGCGAAAGCCAGTCATAGCCGCTGTCAACGGCATCGCGGCCGGCGGTGGCTTCTCCCTGGCGTTGGCCTGTGATTTCAGGGTGATGGCCCGGTCTGCTGTTCTCAGGCAAGCGTATACCTCAAACGGACTTTGTTTAGATGGCGGAGGTACGTTCACACTCCCGAGGCTGGTTGGCCTTGCCCGTGCTCTGGAAATCGTTGCGTTTGACGCTCCAATTTCCTCTGAGAAGGCTTTGAACTGGGGGTTGGTGACAAAGGTTGTAGAGGATGGACAGGCACTGGATGAAGCAGTCAACATGGCTCACGAATTGGCCAGAGGCTCGCTCAATTCGTTTGGATGGGCAAAACAACTTCTTACAGATTCATTCAATAATGCCTTTGAATCACAAATCGAACAGGAGCGTTCAGGAATTTGCAGTTGTGCAGATAATCCAGATGGCAAAGAGGGGTTAAAGGCTTTTAAAGAAAAACGCAAACCGGTTTTTATGATCCCGTGAGCTTTCCAATTATTTGTTGGTTTAACTGGAAAGGGGGGCGGGACATTTTCCCGTCCCTCTTTGGATCTGACTTTCAATTTCTGTACTTTATATACAGTAGGTCTATTATTGAGAGTTGCAGGGAGCTTTGCCTGACCGGTTAAAGCTGCGGGGTGGTGCATTATCGGGCCTCTGCGGCTTGGGCAGTTCAAAATTTGGCTTTTTATCCCACCATGCCTTGAAGGCCTCGTACTGCGACTGATCTATTTTGCCGTCTGCGAGGAGCTTATCCATGACCTTGGGCCCCATGAACGCCCCGTTGGGCCTGGCAGCGAGCCATGCCTTGTACTGATCTGCCTGTTCCTGGGTAAGCTTGCCTTCAGACACCCATTTAGCGAACCTGTCATTGATACCTTCCTGGCGCATCTCGGAACCGGCCTGTTTGAAAGCATCGGCCAGCTTCTGCTGGTCGATATTGACTATCTGTGCGACCCTCTCCAGCATCCTGCCACCCCAGGGGCCTTTGGCAGCGCCCTTGCCGTCATCGGCATATGCCGCTGTTGCTACGCCTGCTACCAGTACCGCCGCGGCAAGCACGCCGGCCAGTACGTATGTTACTTTTTTCAACATCTTTGACCTCCTTCTTGTGGAAGACTATTGCTGAAAGGCTTATTTATCCCATCAGCTATTTTCAGTATAAGGATACTTTGTTAGCAGATTATTAGCGTTTTGTAAAATCTGTGTAAAATTCGGCGCCGGTTGCTAACTATAAACCACCTACCTATAATTTACAAAGCCCGGCTGTGCCTCAATGCCTGTCAAACAGGTTTTCTTTAAATTCTTGCAGGAGGAGGAGTCAATATGTGTGATACTGACCTGGAGAAGTATTGCCAGCGCGCACTGGAAGGCGGCGCCACCGATGTTAAACAGATTCACCCCGGCAGCGTGGTGACGTCAGAGTGGGTGCGCTGGAAATGCCAGTTCGGCTGCCCGGAATATGGCAGGGGATATTGCTGCCCGCCCGACACGAAGACGCCGCAGCAAACCAGGGCACTGCTGGACTGCTACCACCGTGCCGTTCTGTTTCATGTCGAGGCGCCCAGGACGCCCGGGAGGAATAAAAAATGGAAGCCCTACCTCGATATGCTGATAGATCTCGAGGCAGAGATGTTCAAGGATGGCTATTACAAAGCACTGGTTTTGCTCTGCGGCCCCTGCCGCCTCTGCAAGCAGTGCGCCAAGCAAAGTGGGGTGCCCTGCAGCTTCGGCTTCCGCGCCAGGCCATCAATGGAAGGATCAGGAATAGACGTCTATCAGACTGCGCGGAATAACGGATTCTTCATAGTTCCCCTGCGGGAGAGGAACGATACGCAAAATGTATACTGCCTCATGCTCGTGGATTGAGGCTGGAGATTAAAGGAGGTAAAAAATTGGAAAAATCAAAGCACGAAATTAAGGATAAGACGTTTGAACTGGCGAAGAAGTACGAACTGGAATACGGCAACTGCGCGCAGTGTGTTTTCGCTGCGGTTACCGAGGCACTTGGTGTTGAGAACAAAGATGTCTTCCGTGCGGCCACCGGATTTGCTGATGGCGTGGGACTGACAGGCGATGGGCACTGCGGAGCGCTTTCCGGCGGCACCATGGCCATCAGCTATCTCTTCGGCAGGCAGAAGGACGAATTTCACCGACGCGGCAAGATGATGAAGGCGCTGCTGCTCTCGAGGCAGCTACACGACCGCTTCATAGAGAAATACGGCGCCTGCCGCTGCTACGACCTGCAGACGAAATTCTTCGGCAGGTTCTTCAACCTGCTCGACCAGGACGAGATGATGGCGGCGGTACAGGCCGGACTTCCCGAGGTATGCTCAACGCTCACGGGCAACATAGCCCGTATGACCGTCGAGCTGATATTTGAGCAGCAGGAAAAGGACACCGCCAAGGGTAACGCCTGACAGACCTATTTAAATTCGTCCTTTGTAAGCGTATGAATTTTCCCTGAGTGACAGCCTCTCCATGATTCATCTCCCCTAAAGTGTGGATTTTACCTGCCGTTCCCGCCCCCACCGATTTTTAGCATGTGTTCGAAGACGAAGATGATGCCATCCCCCATTTTATCGAGGCCGAATTCAAGGTAATGTCCCGCGCTATCGAAGGCAGAGGTCAGCAGGTTGCGATGGTTGATAGTTGAGGCTAAGATGACGGGTTCGCCTGGCTGGATATTTGGGGGATTGCTTCGTTGCTCCATTTCTCGTAATGACCTGATTTTTTCGCACTCCTCGTGATGACGTGAGGGATCCACACTGTACAATGGTGCATGTGTTTGAAGACGTGAGATAGCGTCATCGCAAAGTGAGGTGAAGTCAGTGCCGAGGAATTGGTGCTTCTGCTCGATGCAGGATATTTCGTTCCTGAGTTCCTGCAGTGCGAAAAGCAGAATCTCAGGCTTTCCCCGGTCTGTGTCTATAGTTCTTGCCGCGCTTTCAGCGGTCTTCATTCATGCTTCCCGTGCGTTTACCCTAATAATATGCTCAAATCAGGCTATTTTCAAGGTGATGCCCACGGGGCAGTGGTCGGAGCCCTGCACGTTTTTCAGCATGAAGGCGCCGGTGAGCGAATTAACCAGGTTTTCCGAGACGAAGAAATAGTCCAGCCTCCAGCCTATATCCTTTTCCCTGGCCTTGAAGCGGTAGCTCCACCAGGTATAGTGACCGGGCTCTTTATTGTAGTGGCGGAATGTGTCTATATAACCGTGCGCTACAAGCCTGTCCATCCAGGCGCGTTCCTCAGGCAGGAAGCCGGAGGTGTCCTTGTTCTCCCTGGGCCGCGCCAGGTCGATAATAGTGTGGGCGGTATTGAAGTCGCCGCAGATGACCAGCTTCTCGCCCTTGTCTTTCAGCGCGTCAACATGCTCCAGAAGCGCGTCATAGAAAGCCAGCTTATATGGCAGGCGCTCTGCCATCCTGTCAGCATTGGCTGCGCCTTCCTTGCGGGCGCTCTCGACTTCCCTGGGAGAATACGCCTTGGGGAAATAGACGTTGAAGACCTTGAACCCCGAATATTCAGTGGCGAGCACTCTGCCTTCCGTATCGAATTTTGGGATGCCGAAACCGTTCTGCGCATTAAGCGGTTTTTCACGGCTGAAAGTGGCAACCCCGCTATAGCCCTTGCGATCGGAGAAGTTCCAGTATGCGTTATAGCCGGGGGCTGGATCGAGCGCTTTGGGTACCTGGTTGAGTTGGACCTTGGTCTCCTGAAAGCAGATGATATCCGGCGCTTCAATTTCCAGCCACCGGAGGAAGCTGAGCGGCTGCTGTCCCTGGGGTGAGAGAATAGCCTTCTCCAGCATGTTGCGTATGCTGACCACGTTCCAGGAGATGAGCTTGATCTCTTTGGCCATTTTGTTATTTCATGTCATTGCGAGCGAAGCGTGGCAATCCTTTAATTTATTGCGTGTCATTGCCAGCGCATTTACTTGTCATTGCGAACTCAGTGAAGCAATCTCATGATC
>Ga0315294_10003429_pt1 | contig 17253 bp, 17 predicted proteins | sample YL17G13_40_MG_FD_203626 | JGI IMG/M metagenome (GOLD analysis project Ga0315294, IMG submission 203626) | Sediment microbial communities from Yellowstone Lake, YNP, Wyoming, USA - YL17G13_40 | ecosystem: Environmental > Aquatic > Freshwater > Lake > Sediment | place: USA: Wyoming | collected... | reverse complement strand
AGGACTAATCCTGATGAAATTCTTCTTTGTAAGAATTTCATCAGGGCCATTCGGCCTTCTTCATGCCAAAAGGCTCGGGAGCACCACCCGAAAAATTTCTCTCTACACTCTCTCCGGAAGGACGGGAGTCTTGCCTCACGAGACTCTCTCTATAGCTCTCTCGTGAGGCCTTTTGGTCACCCGTCCTTCCTTCAACGGTATCCTCTCGGTAATGCCATACCATTGCGAAGGGGATGTGCGAGCGGCGCATTAATTTTTTCGGCATACGGTCTATTTTGTGTTGGTGTGCGAGGAATTACGTCGAGCGAATGCAGGAACTGACTGAGGACGCTGTTTGCCTTGTTTTGCGAAAAGCAAAACATAAACAGCGGCCGAAGGAATTCCTGCAAATGAGCGAGACGTCCCCGCCAAGCATCTTTATAGAGCCGGGGCGGGGTCCCGCCCCCTATAGACACGAGGCGGGAAAACCGAAGCACACGGCGAAAAAATTCTAAGCCGCGAGCACGCCCCTGAAGCAATGGTATGGCAAGGGACGCCTTTTATCCGGTAACAGAAGCCGGAAAAAGTTCATCGCCTCTGTTTCTCTGCGGCCTTGATGGCGCGCCAGTTATGGAGCACCTGCCGTACTGAATCGACCTTTATACTGCCAAAGACGTGCGGGTGGCGGCGCTTGAGTTTTCTCGTGAGCGCGTCGATCACATCGTCTATATCGAACCTGCCGTTCTTTTCGGCGATCTTCGCGTGAAAGAGGACCTGCAGGAGGATATCGCCGAGCTCGTCTTTCATCTTCTCGTAGTCCCTCTGTTTCACCTCTGCGATAAATTCTGCCGACTCCTCTTTCAGGTATTTCAGGAGCGACTGATGCGTCTGCTTCTTGTCCCATGGGCACCCCTTCGGCCCGTGCAACGTATCGATCACTTTCTTGAGTGCGAGAAATTTCGTCGTGCGCGGCATATGCACTCCTATGTTAAATGTCCAATGCCTAATGTCAAATGTCTAATGAATATCCAATAAACCAATGTCCAATTAAATCATTTGTCATTGGAAATTCATTGGTCATTTGAAATTTGACATTTGTCATTTTCGTATCATGTCATCTCAAAATGTTGAACGGCGCATACGGACGTTGATGACCAGGCCTATCGCGATGAGCGTGGCGATGAGGCTCGATCCTCCGTAACTCACCATGGGCAGCGGTACCCCCACGACCGGCATCATCCCGATCGTCATCGCGATATTGACGATGACCTGGAGCGATAACATCGTAAAGACCCCTATGGCGATCAGGCGTCCGTGCATGTCATTGGTGAGCGTCGCCGCCTGATACGCCCGTTTCACGATGAGGGTGTACAGCAGGAGGAGCGCGACAGCGCCGAGAAATCCCCACTCCTCGCCGATGACCGAGAAGATAAAATCGGTATGCCGCTCAGGCAAAAAGTTGAGCTGGTTCTGGGTCCCTGACAGCCACCCTTTCCCGATGAGCCCGCCGGAGCCGACCGCGATCTTCGATTGGATGATGGTGTAGCCCGCGCCGAGAGGGTCGATATTCGGGTTAATGAAGACCAGAAGCCTCTGTTTCTGGTAATCCTTCAGGAAATGCCAGAAGAACGGCATCGACACCACGCCGAGAACGATCATGCCGATGAGGTATTTGACTTGAGCGCCGCCGACAAGGAGCATCGATAAGAGTATCGGCACCAGGAGAAGTGCGGTGCCGAGGTCAGGCTGGAGCACGACAAGAACAAACGGCGCGGCAAGAAGCAGGACCGGAACTATGAAGCTCCTCACGTCCCTCATCGCGTCCTTTCTCGAGCCGATGTAATTGGCAAGCGCCAGAATCAAGCCGATCTTGATGAACTCTGACGGCTGGAACGCGAAATTGCCGATACTGAACCAGCGTTGCGCGCCGAGTCTTTCCTTACCCAAGATCAGGACGAGCACGAGGAGCACGACGGTGAGTCCGTAGAACGCGTACGACAGGTCGATAAACCGTTGGTACGACACATTGATGACGACCGCGAGCGCGAGCGTGCCGATCGCCAGCCATTGCGCCTGGCGCACGAGAAAGCTGTCACCGAGCGGTAGATGGCGCGCGTAGGTCGCGCTATAGACGACAAGAAGGCCGATCGCGCATACGGCGTAGGTGACCGCGAAGATCGTCTTATCAAGATCCTTGGTAAGCTTTTTATCGAAGACCATGGCGCTATAAATATCCTTTTTCGTTCGCGGCGGTGAATATGCCTTTGGCGATCTCGGCAGGTTCTAATCCGCCCTTCCCTCCGTGCTCAAGAAAAACGACGAGCGAGAGTTTCGGATTTGAAAAAGGGGCAAATCCGCAGAACCACGCGTGCGTCCTTCCCCGGGGATTCTGGGCAGTGCCTGTCTTGCCCGCTACCGCGATCCCTTCGACGCGCGCGCGCTTTCCCGTCCCCTCCTTGTTGATGACCGCAAAGAGCCCCGCCCTCACGGTATCGATCGTCCTTCTGCTCAATCCGATGGCGCGCGCATGCGTGGACGCGACTTCAGTCCCGTCGATCCTGGTGACGAGATGCGGCCGCACAATATGACCGCCGTTCGCCATCGCGGTGACCATATCGAGCACCTGTAGCGGCGTCACGGTCAGATACCCCTGTCCGATCGCGAAGTTGATCGTCTCACCCTCGTACCACTTATCCTTCTTAAAGAGCCGCTTCCACGCCCTTCCGGGCACCGTGCCGCGCGCCTCGTCCGGGATGTCGATCCCTGTCTTCCGTCCGAACCCGAATTGCTTCGTGTACGCCTCGAGCGCGTCTATGCCAAGGACCTTGCCCGTAGTATAGAAGAAGACGTTACACGAATTCATGAGCGCATTGACGATGTCCTGCGCGCCGTGTCCGCCTTCTTTCCAGCAGTCAAAGCGCGCGGGCCCGAGCGTGAACGAACCGGTACAGGCGAAGGTGGTCTTCTCGGATATCTTTTTCGTCTCCAGCGCCGCTGAGGCAACGACGATCTTAAAAACGGACCCCGGGGGATAGAGCCCGGAGATGGCCCTGTCGATGAGCGGTTTTTCCGCGGTATCCCTGATGAGAGACAACCGCTTACTTGATTCCTGCGGCCGCACGAAAAAGTTCGGGTCGAACGAGGGGTGGCTCGCGAGCGCGAGGACCTGGCCGCTTGCGCATTCCATGACGACGATGGCGCCCGGGCGGTCTCCGAGGAGGGCATCACACACTTTCTGCATCTCAATGTCGATTGTGGTGAAAAGATCCTTGCCGGATTGCGGCTCGCGCATGCCGAGGGTCCTGGTCTGCCTCCCCTTGTTGTCCACCTCCACCTGGATACCGCCATCGACTCCTTTAAGGTATGTGTCGTACGACCGCTCAAGGCCCGACCTGCCTATCAGGTCCTTCGGCCGGTACCCGTAATCATCAAGAAGATCAAGCTCGGCCTCGCTTATCTCGCTTACATATCCGCACACATGGCTCGCGGCAGGACCATACAGGTAGTCGCGTTTTGATTTTGTATCGATGAGGAGTCCGCGTATATCGTAGCTCGCCTCTTCGAGGATGAGCGCCTTCTCTTTATCCACATCTTCAATGACAGTCACGGGGACGAACGGCCGCGCATACGCCTTCTCGAGCGATTTCATGATCTCCTTCTTCGTCAACCCGGTGACCTCACTCAGCGTCATGACGAGCTTCATCCGATCCCTCAGCTCCTGGGCGATGACCATCACATCGAACGAGAGCCTGTTGGTGACGATCGGCATATTATTCCTGTCGTAGATGGTCCCGCGCAAACCCTCGATGGGGATGATGCGGATCGAGTTGTTCCGTGAAAGGCGGGCGTAATGCGGATACCTGATGATCTGGGTATACAGGAGGCCCATGATAAGCAAGAGAAACAACGTATATATGCTGGAGCCGACGATCCGTTCTTTCATCGCATGCCGTATCGAGATCTCATAAATATCCGTCCGACCGGTGAAGGCCGTACATGGTCAGAAATTTGAAAAATATGGGGATCGATACTACCGTCGTGTAGACAGCGCTCAAGAGCGTCGATCCCCGCATGCATTCGACGAGCGCAGGCCACGCGCTTCTTGAAACTGACGCAAGGATGTACTGTGAAGACACGCTCGAAAAAGCGGTCAGCAGGAAGATGAGTAAAAACCGTACCGCGCGTGATTCGCCGAAGAATCGCGCGCCCAGAAGCCCCGCGCATAATCCCGTCAGGGAGCCGGAGACGAGCCCGACCCCGAACGGCGCCGTAGAAAAGAGGTCTTTCATGACACCCGCCATGCACCCCGCCTGCCATCCGGCCGCGGGCCCAAGGAACAACCCGTAGAGGATCACGACCAACGACATGATGTCGGGCCTTGCCGCGCCGATCGCCAGGTACGGCACGATGCTTATGTGCAAGAATAACCCCGCGAGCGTCATCATGACAAGGGGCGCTTTCTTTATTTCACGCATACCACCTCTTCGAGCTTCGAAAGGTCCTGCGCGGGATTCACGATCGCGTATTTATAGAGCCGTCCCGGCTCTTTGCCGATCGATATCACGCGGCCCACGGTGATATCTTTGGGAAAGGCCGACCCGAAACCTGCGGTGATGATGACGTCGCCCGGCGCGACGTCAGCGTCGAGAGAGATATAGACCATCCTGCACTTTCCGTCGGGCCTGCCGATGAGCATCCCCCCCTGCCTGTTCTTCTGGACGACAACGCCAACCCGGGAATTGATATCCGTGATAAGGAGGACCTTGCTGGAATATCTGCCGAGCTCGACGACCCTGCCCACGAGCCCTTTTGGCGAGAGGACCGCCTTATTGGCCTTCACGCCGCGCTGAGAGCCTTTTCCTATGATAAGGGAGTTCGACCAGTTCGACGGGTCGCGGCCGATGACCTGCGCGACAACGACGGAATAGGGCTCGGCCTTGCTGAAATTGAGGAGCTCCTTCAGCCTCGCGTTCTCCTGATAGACGATCTTTGCCTCATCCAATTTTCTCCGAAGGAGATCGACCCGCGCCTTGAGCGTCGAGTTCTCTTTTTGAAGGGATGCCCACGGCAGGATGCCGCGGGGTATGCGCGTGATACCGCCAAGCGCGGAAAGCAGGGGCGATACCGCGTCAGTGATACGGATCTTGAGAGGGACGAATATATTTTGCGCGGAGACTACGATGACGGTGAGGGTGGCGAGGACCGCGAGGGCCTTGAAGAGCTGTCGGTTGTGCGTGAACACATCTATCGCGAGGCTTCCAACTGTTACCCGTCAACTGGCGACGCGTGAGCGAAGCTATCGTTCCAGCTTCGGGATGATCGTCACTTTCTTCAGATATCGTATCTCGCTCAACACCTTACCGGTGCCGAGCGCGACTGCGGTCAGCGGGTCTTCAGAAACATGGACGGGAAGCCCGGTCTCCTCCGAGATGAGTTTATCGATGCCGCGCAGGAGCGAACCGCCGCCCGCGAGCACTATCCCCTTCTCGATGAGGTCTGACGACAGTTCCGGCGGGGTCCGTTCGAGGGTTATCCTCACCGCCTCGAGGATCTGCGCGATAGGTTCTGTCATGGCCTCGCGCACCTCTTCGCTCGTCACCGTCACCGACTTCGGCAACCCGGCAACGAGGTCACGCCCCTTCACTTCCATGGTCAGTTCCTGTTCGAGCGGATAGACCGACCCGATCTTTATCTTGATCTCTTCTGAAGTGCGTTCACCGATCATGAGGTTATAGTTCTTCTTCATGTAATTGATGATCGCCTCATCAAGCTCGTCGCCGCCAATCCGGATCGATTTCGAGAAGACGATGCCTGCCAGCGAGATGACCGCCATCTCCGTCGTGCCGCCGCCGATATCTATGATCATATTGCCGGACGGCTCCTGGATGGGCAACCCTACGCCGATCGCGGCCGCCATAGGCTCCTCGATCATGTAGACCTCGCGGGCGCCCGCATGGAGCGCGGAGTCCTTCACCGCGCGTTTTTCGACCTCGGTAATGCCTGAGGGGATCGCGATGACGATGCGCGGACGCACGAGCCTCTTCGACTTCGACACCTTTTTGATGAAATAGCGGAGCATCGCTTCGGAGATCTCAAAGTCGGTGATGACGCCGTGCCGCATGGGACGGATCGCGATGATATTTCCCGGGGTCCTGCCCAACATGCGCTTGGCTTCCTCCCCGACCGCTAATACGTTTGAGGTGCCTGCCTGGATGGCGACGACGGAAGGTTCACAGAGGACGATCCCCTGGTTCTTGAGATAGACAAGCGTGGTGGCGGTGCCGAGGTCGATGCCGATATCGTTAGAAAAAAGGCCCAACATCTCATTGTACAACTTCGCACTCGTGTCGACAAATTTCTTCACGTTCATCCGATACCCCTTAGAGTTTGTACTGCTGCGATATTAACAGAAATCGATATTTTTGTCAAACGATATCTGCCTTTCATGCTACTTCTTGAGCGGTTGAGGCGACGAGGCGTTCGCCTGCGCCATCAGATCTTTCGCCTCTTGCGTATCCCCCATCTTTTTAAGGCATTCCGCAAGGTCGATCCGGGATGACGCGATGGCACCGCCCGATGCCCCGCGGGCCTTTTCGTTCCTCTCAAGCACCTGCCGGTACAGCGGCTCCGCCTCGCTGTATTTACCCTCTGCCATATAGGTATCGGCAAGGCCTGTCTTCTCACTGGCGACCGTAGGGTGATCCTTGCCAAGCTCTGATTCGGTGACTGCAAGGGCGCGAAGGTATACGTCTTCCGCATCCGCGTGTCTGGCCTGCGACCTATAGACCTCCGCGAGATTATCGAGCGCCATTGCCGTGTTGACGCTTTTCGGACCGTATACCTTCTCCTTTATCGCCAGCGACCGCTTAAAGACGCCCTCGGCGTCAAGCAGTTTATTCTCAAAACAGTAGAGCCTGCCGATGTTGTCCAAAGTGACGGCGACTTCCGCGCTCTCGGCTCCGGATGTCTTCTCGTTGATCGCGAGTATCCGCGCATACGCCGACTCGGCATTCGCGAGTTTTTCCATACCTTTATATAGCTCGGCGGCGGCATTGAGGACCGGGATCATCTTGGCATTATCCGCGCTGAACTGCCCTTCGGCAGATCTCACGGAATCATCGACGGCCGTGACCGCTTTATCGATCTTGCCTTGTTGAAGAAAGGCACTCGCCTGGGCGTTCAAGTCCTTCCATGTTTCTTCCTGGGCGGCAGAGGAACTGCCGCTACACGCCAGGACCACACATAATGTGAATCCCACAATCAACGCGGATTTCATGTCTCCTCTCCTCCTTCTCATTCCGCAAGCGCCCGTAAGCGCGTGAAAAATTCGGGGAACGATTTGCTGACACAATCCGTTTCGTCGATCTCGCATCCGCCGTCCACAGTCAAGGCCGCTATCGCGCACGCCATGCATGTTCTGTGATCGCCGAAGCTTTTGAGGCGCGCGTGTGTAAGTGAGGACACCCCCTCGATCACAACCTCATCCTCCCCGACTGCCATGCGCGCGCCCATCGCGTTCAGGTTATATGCCATGGACGCGATCCTGTTCGTCTCTTTTACTTTGAGCTCGGCCAGGCCGCGTATCACCGTGCGTCCTTTCGACAATGACGCAAGGACAAAGAGGACCGGCAGCTCGTCGATGAGCGAGGGGATCTCGTTCTTCCCGATCTCGACGCCCCGCGTGTTCCCTGATACGATCTCTATATCGCCTATCGGCTCGAATAACTCCTTCGTATTCGTCACCGAGACCTGTCCGCCCATTCTTTTAATCGCGTCGATAATGCCTGCCCTCGTGGGGTTTGTGCCGACGCCTTGCATCGTGAGCTTCGAGCCCTTTATTAAAAGGGCCCCGACCATAAAAAAACTCGCGCTTGATATATCGGCAGGTATGACGATCTTCTGCGCGGAGAGCTCCCTCCCGCCCCTCACCTCGACCGCGTTATGAGATATGGTGATGTCGGCGCCGAAGAGCGACAGCGTCCGCTCCGTATGATCCCTCGACGCATACTCTTCTTCGACGCGCGTCACGCCGTCGGCATAGAGTCCCGCGAAGAGGACGGCGCTCTTGATCTGCGCGCTCGGCACCGGCGTCCTATAGCTGATCGGCTTCACGCGGCCTCCCCTTACGATGAGCGGCGGATACGCATTGTCACGCGCCGCGATATCGACGCCCATGAGGGCAAGCGGCTCGACGACCCTCTTCATCGGCCTTTTCGCAAGCTGCTCGCCGGCGGTCAGCGTCGATTCAAAGGCCTGGCCCGCGAGGATGCCGGCGAGGATCCTCATCGACGTGCCTGAATTACCCATTGACAAAGGCAGGGCCGGCTTCTGTAAACCGTTGAGCCCTTTGCCGCGGATCACCGTCTGGGCGCCTCTTTGCGTAATATCGATGCCCATCTGCCGGAACGCGTCTATCGTGCAACGGCAATCGTCACAGTCAAGGATATTGCGCGCGATCGTCGTGCCGCGCGCAACGGCGCCTGCCATGAGGGCCCTATGCGATATCGACTTATCTCCGGGGATAACAACGGCGCCGCGCAGCCTGTGCGCGGAGAATAACGTCTTCATACTATGCTAATGAAGGTAGCCCTTGCGTAAGATCGCCTGCATGTCTTCCGGAAGTCCGGTCGTGAACTCCACGTATGTACCCGTCCCGGGATGCGTGAAACCTATCGACTTCGCGTGGAGCGCGGGCCTTTCGATCGCGCTCGATTGCCCACCATACGTGATGTCGCCCGCGATCGGATATCCTATATGCGCCATATGGACGCGTATCTGATGGGTCCTGCCTGTCGTCAGCCGTATCTCGAGCGCGGTAAAATCCTTGTACCTTTTGAGGACTGTATACGTGGTATATGCGTCCTTTACGTGGGCCGAATCGACGGACATCTTCCGCCGGTCGAGCGGGCACCTGCCTATGGGCGCGTCGATGATCCCGTTATCGTACTGCACGATGCCTTTCACGAGCGCCACGTAGATCTTCTTGACCGTCTTATTCTTGAATTGCTTGCCGAGCGACCGGTGCGCCTTGTCCGTCTTCGCGATGACGATGAGGCCCGAGGTCCCTTTATCGAGCCGGTGGACGATACCAGCCCTGGCCGATCCGGCCCCTTGCGCAAGACCGCCGCAATGGGCAAGCGCCGCGTTCACCAGCGTGCCTGAGTAATTTCCCGGCGCGGGATGGACAACAAGCCCCGCGGGCTTATTGACGACGAGTATCTGGCCGTCCTCATGGACGATATCGAGAGGTATCTCTTCGGGCGCGACCGTGCGCTTGGCCTCTTCCGAGACGGTCATCTCGACCGCGTCGCCCGCCTCGAGACGATAGCTGTTCCTTGCCGGATCACCGTTGACGCACACGGACCCGCCCCGTACCATCTTCTGGATAAAGGCCCGCGAATAGTCGTCAGCGAAACGCTCGGCGAGGAACCTGTCGATCCTCTTGCCGCCGTCTTCGTCCTTTACAACGATCTGATGAACCTTCTTTTCCATTCTCTCCATTTGCGGACAAAGACAGCCAGCGCGACAAAAAATACGATACCGCTTACCGCTTGAAAGATAGTGAGCCGGTAATACAAGAGCCACGCATGGTCACCTCTGATAAATTCCGTGATATAGCGCTCGCCCGCGCTCAACATGCAGTAGCCCAAGAATACCTCGCCGGAAAAATACCGGCTCCTCTGCCACCTCCGCAAGATAATGAAAATAATAAGGAGCGCCGCCGATGAATAGAGCTGCGTCGGGTGGCGATGGAAGCTTTTGTCGGGGAAGAGGTCATTGAAGAGATCCCCTCCGATCGCGTAGGTGCCGTAACAGCATCCATTCAAGAAACACCCGATCCTGCCGATCGATTGCCCAAGGGCAAGATACGGAGCCAGAAGGTCAAGCGCCGGCCAGACCGGGATCTTGCGCGCCTTTAAATATATATACGCCGCGGCAAGGCCACCTGCAAATGACCCGTACCAGACAAGTCCGCCCTTTGAAAGATCGAGCATCTCTGCTGGATTCTGTTTGAAATAGCCTATATGCATGGCGATGAAGACTGCGCGCGCACCGATGATCCCGCCAATGAGAATCCATATCAGGAGGTCGATCACCTTATTCTTTTCGATGCCGAATTCATGGGCGCTGCGGGAGGCAAGATACGCGGCGAACCCGAAACCGACCGCCACCATGAAACCGTAGGAGTAGATCGTTAACGGGCCGATCGTGAAAAGTATGGGATGCATAGTGATACCCCCACTACGATAGTGCCAATCGTCACACACGAGTCCGCGACGTTAAAGACCGGCCATACGCCGAGATCAATAAAATCGATGACGTAGCCGAACGCGATCCTGTCGATCAGGTTGCCCAGCGCGCCGCCAAGGATGAGCCCGAGCGTGATGAGCGTACGCGGCCGCGTTACCTTATATTTTATAACAGAGAGTATGATTAGGGAAGAGATAATTGATGAAGTTGCAATAAAGAAGAGATGCGCGCCCTTCATGATGCCGAACGCCCCTCCCGCATTGAAGACGAGCGTGAGCTGCACCCACGCCCCGATCAGGGTCACCGGCTCGCCGTGCGTCAGGAATGCGCACGCGGCGATCTTGCTCCACCGGTCGGCGCAGACGACGACTGCCGCAACGATAAAGAGGATCCTCACCCGTCCTAATGTTCGGACTGCTTCTGGCATTCGATGCACAGTTCCGTATGGGGAAGCGCCTTGAGGCGTTTCTTCGCGATCGCCTTGCCGCACTGCAGACAACTGCCGTACACCCCTTCATCCATCCGTTTCAGCGCTTCGTCTATGGCAAAGAGCCTCTTCTGCTCATCGGTCGCCCGTCCGAGAGAGAAGTCCCGCTCATAGTTGTCGCTTGCCATGTCCGCCATATGGAACGAATATCCGGAAAGGTCTCCGGATGCGTCGCGCTGCGAGGTATTGAGCGCATCCTTGGCGATATGGGAAAGGTCGCCCCCGATCTTTTCGCGCTCTTTCAAAAGAAGCGCCTTATATTCCTTTGCCTGCGCCTTCGGCATCGCCTTCGCCGCCTTCGGTTTCCGCGCTGCCTGCGCCCTCACGGCGCGCTTCTTCTTGCGGACGATCCTCTTTGCCTTCGCCTTCTTCGCTCTCTTCTTCGCCATAGCATTCGCTCCTCTCCCTCTTTTTATCAATACGTTATACCGCGCTCACACACCGCTCGCAAAGCGTCGGATGGTCATTATGCGTGCCCACCGCCCTGCTGTAATTCCAGCATCGCTGACATTTTGCGCCCTCAGCCTTTTCGATCCGCACCGCGAGGGGAAGTCCCCCCTCACCGGGTCCCGAATCGCGTCGTTCTTCCACCTTTACTTCTGAAACTATGAAGAGATATCTCAATTCTTTCTCATAGACCCTGACGGTCTTTCCGAAGTCAGATCCGTCAACCGACAGCGTCACTTTTGCCTCGAGACCTGAACCGATCTCCTGCGCCTGACGCCTCTCTTCGAGCTTCTTTAACACCGCCTCGCGCACTTCGACGAGCGTCCGCCATCTCTTCTCAAGCGGTTCGTCGCGCCACTTTTCATATCGGAAGCTCTCCGGCCACGGCTCGAGATGGATCGACGCCTCCTTCTTCGGCGTCTTCACATAGCCCCACGCTTCATCAGTGGTGATGGAGACGATCGGTGCGGCGATCCTTAAAAGAGCGACGAGGACTTCGTGCATGGCCGTCTGCCCCGAACGCCTCTCTTTCGAATTGGCTTTATAGGTATACATCCTGTCCTTCAACACATCCGCATAGATCGACGATATCTCGAACGTGCAGAAACTATAGATATCGCGGTATACTTTATGGAACGCATACGCGTCGTAATTGGCCTCACAGGCTTTGATGAGCGCGGCAAGCCGCGACAAGACCCACCTGTCGATCTCGGACATCTCTCGGTTGGGCACTGCATCTTTTTCGGGATCGTAATCATAGAGATTGCTCAAGAGGTACTTATACGTATTGCGCATCTTTCGGTACGCGTCGGCAAGCCGCGTCAGGATCACTTCGGATATCCGCACGTCCTCGGCGTAGTCGCTTGAGGCGACCCAGAGCCGGAGGATATCGGCGCCGTAGCGCTTCATCACCTCATCGGGCATGATGACGTTCCCCTGGGACTTCGACATCTTCCTCCCTTCGCCGTCAACGACAAACCCGTGGGTGAGGACTCCGCGGTACGGCGCGGCATTATCGATCGCCATCGAGGTGATGAGCGCCGACTGGAACCACCCGCGATGCTGGTCTGACCCTTCAAGGTAGAGCGCGCACGGATAGTCGAGGTCCTTATCGTGTTTCAATACCGCCTGATGGCTCACGCCGGAGTCGAACCAGACGTCGATGATGTCGTCTTCCTTTTCGAATTCGCTACCGCCGCACGTGCCGCAACTCGTCCCTTTCGGAAGAAGCTCTTCTGCTTTCTTGGAAAACCAGACATCTGCGCCTTCCTTCTCTATCAGTGACGCCACATGCGCGATCACGGGCGCATCGAGGAGGACCTTTTTACATTTGACGCATAGAAAAGCGATGATGGGAACTCCCCAGTACCGCTGCCTCGAAAGGCACCAGTCCGGACGGTTCTCGACCATCGCCGATATGCGCGCCTTCCCCATTTCGGGTATCCATTGCACACTCGAACCGATAGCCGCGAGCATCTCTTTCCGCAGTCCGTTATGGTCGACATTGAGAAAGTACTGTTCCGTCGCCCTGAAGATGATCGGTTTCTTGCACCGCCAACAATGAGGATATGAGTGCGTAACGCTCCCTTCGCCGACAAGGCTGCCGATCTGCTTCAGCGTGTCAACGATAGCTGCGTTTGCTTTATAAACAAACATGCCGGAAAATTCTCCAGCCGTATCGTCGAATGTACCTTTGTGATCGACAGGCATGATGGTCGGCAAGCCGTAACGCTTCCCCGTCAAGTAATCATCCTGTCCGTGGCCCGGTGCGGTATGCACGCAGCCGGTCCCTTCTTCCATCGAGACATACTCCGCCATGACGACCTTCGATTGCCGGTCGATAAACGGATGCTGCGCGACAAGGCCATCAAACTCCTTGCCCTTCACCGTCTTAAGGACGGTGTAATCTTTTATCACGGCCTTCTCCATTACCACCTGAAGAAGCTGTTTTGCGATGATGAAACTCTGCCCTCGAAATGTGCCTTCCTTAACAGCCACGGTCACATAATCGGTATCGGGATGGAGCGCGATGGCGACGTTTGCGAGTAGTGTCCATGGAGTTGTCGTCCATATGACAAAAAAAACGTATTGCGTATTGGGTATTGCGTATTGCGCAAACAAATCTTTTGTCTTGCTATCTTGCATTAATTTAAACTTTACATATATCGATGGTGACAACTTGTCCTCGTACTCGACTTCTGCTTCGGCCAAGGCCGTCTCACACGTCGCGCACCAATTCACCGGCTTAAGGTCGCGGTAGATATATCCTTTTTCAACGAGCGTGCCGAACGAGCGGACGACCGCAGCTTCATATTTCGGTAAGAGCGTCAGATACGGCCTCCCCCAATCACCCAATATGCCGAGCCGCTTGAAGCCGTCACGCTGTATGGCGACGTACTTCATCGCATAGTCGTGCGCCTTGTGCCTGAACTTGACCTGGTCGATATCGTACTTGGTCATCTTCAATTCTTTGAAGAGCTGATGTTCGACGGGAAGGCCATGGCAATCCCAGCCGGGGATGTACGGCGAATCGAACCCGCGCATCGTCTTATATCTGATGACGATATCTTTCAGGATTTTGTTCAGGGCGTGCCCCATGTGGATATTGCCGTTGGCGTACGGAGGGCCGTCATGGAGGATGAATTTCTTTTGACCCTTCCGTCCGGCGCGGATCTTCCCGTAGAGGTCCATGTCATCCCATTGTTTGAGGATGACGGGCTCCCTCTTCGGAAGGTCCGCCTTCATGGGAAAATCGGTCTTCGGCAGATTGAGTGTCGCTTTATAGTCCATGATAGTTGACTTTATATTAGATCACTGATTCGGTCATGCTCAAAGCGGTTACCAGGCTATCAGGTCATCAGGAAACGGATATCAGGGTATCAGCATATCAGGGTCAATTTTTTCGTGTCAAGAGACTCTGATCTCCCGATATCCTGATAACCTTCCTCCTGATTTCCTGATAGTCTGATATTCGCTTAAACCTGGCACTGCATTGCCAGGCATTACCTCATGTCACGTAACATACTTCCCTATTATCAGCTTCAATTTCTCTTTGGTCTTCAAAGGCATCACCTCGGGCCTCGTGATGATCGCATCTTTCAATGCGGATCCGCATGCGCATCCTTTCATCTTCGCCATCCTCGGAAGCACCGCCTTCAGGATATCCTTCGACGTCTGGACGTTCTTCATCAGGTTCTGGATGATCATGTCGACCGAGACCGTCTCGTGCGTCTGGTCCTGATGCCAGCAGTCGTAGTCGGTGACGCAGGCCAGCGTCGCGTAACAGATCTCCGCTTCGCGAGCAAGTTTCGCTTCGGCCATATTGGTCATGCCGATGACGTCCATGCCCCACGACCGGTAGAGCTTCGATTCGGCAAGCGTCGAGAACTGCGGCCCCTCCATATTGATATAGGTGCCGCCAAGATGCATCGTCGCGCCGACCGCCCTGCCTGCCTCGTACAGCTCTTTCGACAATTCGGGGCAGAATGGCTGCGCAAAGGAAATATGCGCCACGATGCCGTCTCCAAAGAACGTCATGCGCCGCGCCTGGTTCGTCCTGTCAAGAAACTGATCGGGGATGACGATGTGGAGGGGCTTCAGCTCCTCCCTGAGGCTCCCGCACGCGGAGAGCGATATGATACTGTCGACGCCGAGCTCCTTCATGCCGTAGATATTCGCGCAAAAGTTGATCTCGCTCGGGCTGATGCAGTGGCCCTTACCATGGCGCGCGAGAAAAACGACCTCGATCCCTTCGAGAAGTCCCGTCACATACTCATCCGAGGGCTCGCCAAAAGGGGTCTTCACCCTCACCTTTTTTACCCGGGATATTCCGTCGATCTGGTATATGCCGCTTCCGCCGATGATACCGACCTTTTTCGCCATAAAAATCCTTTTGGTAACAATTCAGCTAACGAAAGTCCCTGGTAGGGGAGGTTTAAACCTCCCCTACCGCATATCGTGGTAGGGGACTACCCCATATCGTGGTAGGGGACATTTAAATGTCCCCTACCGATGTAATTACGAGCCTTACCCCAAACGCAGCGAGATGCCAAAGAGTGTCCGCACGATGAAGAGCTTCAAGAACCATATGAAGACGAGTGCCAGTATCGGCGAGAGATCGATGCCGATATTGTAGGCCGGGATGATCCTTCTAAACGGCGCCAGGATCGGCTCGGTTACGGCATTGATAAATTGTACAATAGGGTTATACGGGTCGGGGTTCACCCAACTCAAGAGCGCCCTGATTATGATGAGCCAGTTGAGGATGGTCAGAAGATAATCCGCGATCGTCGCAAGTGCCGCGATCAGATTCCCGAATACGAACATCTTTTTAACCTCTATGTAACCGCGGTCAACCGCGTAGGTGGACAGCGGTCATTCTATAAAAGTTTCGATAATGCCCGAGAACGCTCACACGCCCTCTTCACCGCCGTTTTGAACGCCTCTTTCACCTTTCGGTCCTGCAGTACCGAAAACGCCGCTTCGGTCGTCCCGCCTTTCGACGTAACTTTCGCACGCAGCGTGCTCGCATCTTCGTTCAGCGCTTCAACGATCTTGGCGCTTCCGAGCGCGGTCTTCAGCACGATCTTCCTTGCCATCTTTGCGTCAAGACCAAGCTCTTCGGCAACCTCTGCAAGCGCCTCCATAAGAAAGAAGAAATACGCCGGGCCGCTCCCGCTTATGGCTGTGAGCGCATCGACCATACCCTCGTCTATCTCGATAACCTCGCCGATCGCGGAGAATATAGCATTGGCTATCTTCATTTCGGCTTTTGTAGCCGAATGCCCTGCGCTTATGCTCGATATCGCCTCGCCGATGACCGCGGCCATATTCGGCATGACGCGGATAACAGGAATATTTTTGCCCACTATGCTCTCGATCGATGACGTCGTAAGGCCTGCCGCGATCGATATAATGATCTTCTTTCCGGATATGACGGAAACAACGTCATTTTCAAGAAGCGCCTTAACATCCTTCGGCTTCACGGCAATGATAATAATATCGGATGACAGGACGACCTTCTTATTATCGGCTGTGGTTTCGACCTTGAACTTCTTGTACGCCGATTCACGCCGTGATGCGTCCGCGTCACTTGCCGCGACCACACGCAAGTCCCTCTTAGCGTTCTTGGCCAAGCCTGCCAGGATCGCCTGTCCCATGTTCCCGCATCCGATTAAGCCAATCTTCGTGCGCATCATACGCTCATTCTTCTTCGGGTCTCGTGTCTCGGGTCTCGGGTCTCGTTCCCCATGCCCCGCCGTTTGCATTTCGGGACCCGTGCCCCGTGACCCGTGCCCCGAAGATAGCTCTCCCCACGCGCACCAACGTCGCTCCCTCTTCGATCGCGACTTCGAAATCGTTGGTCATGCCCATCGATAAAGTCCGTCGTTCGTCGTTCGTCGTTCGTCGTTCGTTAATCTTGTCCAGCAACTCTCTCAATGCGCGAAAATGAGGACGGACGGATTCGGGGTTGTCGACCTCCGGAGCCATGGTCATAAGTCCTTTAATATTGATATTCTGGTACGAGGAGATCTCTTTGATCATGTCGATCGCCGCTTCCGGCGCGATACCGTATTTTGTCGCCTCACCCGACGTATTCACCTGTACGAGAACGTCCTGAACCTTGTTGATCTTCTTCGCCTCTTTATCGATCTCGTACGCTACCTTAACCGAATCGACCGAATGGATGAGCGAGAATATCCTGACCGCGTCTTTGACTTTGTTCGTCTGGAGGTGGCCTATTAAGTGCCAGGTTACCTTATCCCCTATCGCACGATATTTTTCCAACGCATCCTGGACTCTGTTCTCGCCGATATCCGTCACGCCGAGCCTTACTACCTCGACGATATCTTCAATGCTCGCCTGCTTTGTCACGCAGATGAGTTTCACCGCATCTGCGTGCCGCCCCGCCTTCTCGCAGCATCTTGCAATTCTCTGTTTGAGTGTTTTTACATTATCGGCGATCATGGCGTCGTATAATAACAGCATAAAGTATCACAACATCCTTTAAAAGTCAAGGTCTGCGCAGTGTCAAGCCAAAATAGAAATGTCCTATAGTTACCAAAGTAGAAATGTCCTATTTTGTCAGT
>Ga0315294_10003426_pt1 | contig 17260 bp, 16 predicted proteins | sample YL17G13_40_MG_FD_203626 | JGI IMG/M metagenome (GOLD analysis project Ga0315294, IMG submission 203626) | Sediment microbial communities from Yellowstone Lake, YNP, Wyoming, USA - YL17G13_40 | ecosystem: Environmental > Aquatic > Freshwater > Lake > Sediment | place: USA: Wyoming | collected... | reverse complement strand
GTGAGCGGTCTCAAGAAAAAACCCGCTGGAGGGCTGCATTCTCTAGAGGGTTGCGCATACCTCTCTGCGCACCGCGGCGCGGACCGATGCTGGGGTCTTCTCGCCCTCGATCGAGGCCATCCGATCGCCCTCCCGCCCAGGTCACGGGGAACCGTCGAAGCCGCCCGACCGTACCGCTTCCCCTCCGCCTCTGTCAAGCCTCACGCCGGCACCACACGGCTTTCGATCCCCGAATGTCTCCACCACGTAAGACGTTCAGCGGTCAGCGGTCAGCGGTCAGCTTTCAGCAAGAACACGAGGAGACAGCCGGTGCCGCGACAAACTTCGAACGTTCCCACGCGACCCGTGGTGTCGTCTGCCTTGGCTGAACGCTGAAAGCTGGGGGCTGAACGCTGACGTGTAATGCATTGCAGCACACTGCACTCGTGGAGTCATCTTGCGGTTCGGGAATCCCGGAACTCGGCTAGGGCTTTTGCGGGCGAGAGAGATCGCGGACCAGCTCGTCGATCGTGGCGGGCAGATAGTTTTCTGGATTGAGGGCGGCCCCATTCCGCCGGACTTCGAAGTGGAGGTGCGGCCCGGCGGAGCGCCCCGTGTTCCCCACGCCTCCAACGGCCTGTCCCTGCCGGACGGTGTCCCCCTCCGCTGCGATGATGATGGAGAGGTGGGCATAGACCGTCCGCATGCCCCGCCCGTGCTGCAGGACCATCGCCTTGCCCAGGGGACCGCCCGTGTCGTGGGCGTAGATCACCTCGCCGTCGGCGGCCGCCACCACCTCCTGATAGTGCGGGGAGCCGATGTCGAGGCCGGCGTGGAACTTCCCCCAGCGCGGCCCGAACGGAGAGTTGATCGGACCGACGATGGGCCAGACGAGTTCCGCATCCGTCTTCACGGATGGCCGCGGCGGGGGCGGCGTCGAGGGGGGCGGGGGCGGTGCCGTCGGCTGCTCCCGGAGCGACTGCTCCAACGTCGTGCGCTCCTCGGTCGAGAGCGGCCGGTACGGCTCCACCTTCTTCACCGCCTTGGCCCCCGGGATGAAGAGCCGCTGGCCGAGCTTGAGCCGCGTGGAAAGCTTGAGCCGGTTCGCCTCCAGGACGGCGGTCACCTTCACCTCGTACGCCTGGCTGATCCGGAACAGGGTCTGCCCCTGCTCCACCACATGCGTGACCCCTTTCGGCTTCTTCGGAGCCTTGGCCGCCGCCTTGGCCGAGGCCCTGTCGCGGCTCTTCGCCGCGTCGGAATGTGGCGCCGCGGTCAGGCCGAGCAGCCAGAGGAGGCAGAGGAGGCAGATCCAGCAGGAGCCGGAAACGGGAGGCACGAGGGATGGCCGGGAAAGCAGGCGCCGGGCCTGCCAGCGGAATGTATTCATCGGGGCGAATATACGCGGGGGAGTCCGACCCGTCAACGGGCTCTCCGCGGGGGCACTCGAAACCCTTGACCGCCGGGGAATATTCCCCTAGTCTTGCCCCGGTTCCACGCGGAGGGATCTCTCGTGCAGAGGGGTGAGGCGATGAACCCACAATTGCTCGCGACCCGGGTGGAGAAGCTGACCGCGCTGCTCGAGGTCGGCAAGGCCATGGCCTCGGAGCGGAACCTGGACCGCCTCCTGCCGCTGATCCTGGGTGAGGTCACCAAGGTCATGGAGGCCGAGCGCAGCTCTCTCTTCCTGGTGGACCGCGAGAAGAACGAGCTCTGGTCCAAGATCGCCCAGGGGCTGGAGGTCCGCGAGATCCGGCTCAAGATCGGCATGGGGATCTCCGGCTACGTCGCCCAGACGGGCAAGGTCGTGAACATCCCCGACGCCTACGCCGACTCGCGGTTCAATCAAGAGACCGACCGGCGCACCGGCTACCGCACTCGTTCCATCCTCTGCACCCCCATGCAGAACAAGCTGAACGAGGTCATCGGGGTGCTCCAGGTCCTGAACAAGCGGGACGGGGTCTTCACCGCCGAGGACGAGGAGTTGCTCCTGGCCTTCTCCAGCCAGGCCGCCGTGGCCATCGAGAACGCCATCCTCTACGAGGACATCCAGAAGCTCTTCGAGGGGTTCATCAAGGCCTCGGTGTACGCCATCGAATCCCGAGACCCCACCACCTCCGGCCACTCGGAGCGCGTGGCCATCCTCACCATCGGGCTGGCCGAGAACGTGGACCGGGCCGACTCGGGGCCGTACGCCTCCATCAACTTCTCCGCCGAGGACATGCGCGAGATTCGCTACGCCTCGCTCCTGCACGACTTCGGCAAGATCGGCGTGCGGGAGCCGGTCCTGGTCAAGGCCAACAAGCTGTACGAGCCGGACCTGGAGAACATCAAGGCGCGCTTCAAGTTCATCAAGAAGGCCGTGGAGAGCGAGTATCTCCAGCGCAAGCTCTCCCTAGCCCTGACGCTGGGCCGGGAAGCCGAGCCGGACCTGGCGGCCCTGGACGAGGAACTCCAGCGCAAGCTGGCCGAAGTCGACAATCAGATGGCTTTCGTCCTGGAGGCGAACAAGCCCACCGTCCTCGCCAAGGGTGGGTTCGAGCGTATCCTGGAGATCGCGGCCAACAAGTATCCGGACGTGGACGGGAGCTACCAGCCCTACCTCTTCACCAAGGAGGCCGAGAACCTGTCCATCGCCAAGGGCAGTCTCAACGTGCAGGAGCGGCTGGAGATCGAGTCCCACGTGACCCACAGCTTCCGCTTCCTCCGCCAGATCCCCTGGACCAAGGACCTCCGCCGCGTCCCCACCATCGCCTACGCGCACCACGAGAAGCTGGACGGCACCGGCTACCCCAACAACCTGCGGGTCGAGGACATCCCCTTCCAGGCCAAGATGATGGCGATCTGCGACATCTACGACGCCCTGACGGCCTCCGACCGTCCCTACAAGCGGGCGCTCCCGGCGGAAAAGGCCCTGGATATCCTCGGGTTCGAGGTCAAGGACAACCACCTCGACGCGGAACTCGTCCGCATCTTCATCGAGAGCAAGACCTGGGCGCAGGTCATGGGGATGCGCCCCGGGAAGTAGCGCTTTCACCCTGCCTCATAACCGCGCCACCGAAAGCCAGCGACGTTCTTCGACAACAAACCAAGGGGCACGCGACCCCGCGGCCCCTCTCTCTTTCGTTCAGACAAAGTCAAAAAAGCCCCAACGTCCCCAAGCGTTAGGGGACGTTGGGGCTTTTTTGACTTTTCCTCGATCCCCGTCCTCGATCCCCGGGAGCTTCTTGCCGCCAACGCTGCTATTCCGCTGCTTCGCGCGTCAACGGGAACAGGCGGGTCAGCCGCGCCAGCCGGCGACCTGGACGACTTCGCGCTGCGGGAGCTTCAAGCAGGTGAGCTTGCCGCCGTAGACGCAGCCGGTGTCGATGCCGATGCGATCCTCGGCCATCAGGACTTGACGGAGCGGCGTGTGGCCGAAGACGATGGGCTTGGGGAACTTGCCGACGAACTTGAAGAACTCCTGGCGGATCCAGATCAGGTCGTGCAGGCTCTGCTCCACCAGGGGGACCATCGGTCGGATCCCCGCGTGGACGAAGAGGTAGTCGGGCGTCTCGTACATCGTCCGGAGATCGTGGAAGAAGGCGAGATGCGCCGACGGGATGTCGTCCGGGTCCCCGCCGTAGCTCGCCAGCGTAGCCTCACCGCCGTTGACGAGGAACAGCTCCTCATCCTGGCCCGCCAGGAAGTTCCGCAGCATGTGCTCGTGGTTTCCCAGCAGGAAGACGCATCGGTACGGAAGCGTGAGCAGATAGTCCACGACCTCCCGCGACTGGGGGCCCCGGTCGATGTAATCCCCCACGAAGATGACCTCGTCCCCCGGCTGGGGCCCCGCCTTGGCGAGGAGGCCCTGCAGCGGCTGCAGGCACCCGTGGATGTCTCCGACCACGTAGGTCGTGGGCCCGGCCGGACTCTCCTCGGCCTCGCTCAACCATCGGCGCATGGGTCGCTTCCGCTCCAGCTCGTGGCGCACGGCGCATGGCTCGACGCTCGCGCATGAGCCATGAACGATGTGCTACTGCTGTCTTAGAGTCCCTTCAGTCTGGCGGCCCAGAGGAGTGCGAGCTTGGTGACACCGCAGGTGATGCGGTCATCCTGGACCATGGCGAGAGCCTCGGCAAACGGGAACGCCCGGCGCTCGAGCGCCTCGTCCTGATCGGCCGGCAGGGGATCCTCGACGAGATCCTCGGCGACGAAGATGTGGATGGTCTCGTCCAGGTAGGCGTTATTCGGCCAGAGCCCGCCCAGCCGCGTGAGGCGCCCCGCGCGGTAGCCCGCCTCTTCCCTGAGCTCCCGCTGGGCCCCGGCCTCGGGCGACTCGCCGGGCTGCATCCCGCCGCCAGGAACCTCCCAGCAGAACTCCCCGGGAATGTGACGGTACTGGCGGACCAGGACCACCTCCCCCTGGGCGGTGAGGGCCACGACCCCGGCACTGGAGCCGAGCCGCATGGCGGGATACGACCGCTGCTGGCCATCCGGCAGCTCCAGCAGATCCTCCCGGATCAGGACGCGCTCCCCCTGGTAGAGCGTCCGGCTGCCCAGCTTCGTCCATGGTTTCAGCATGAATCTTTGCCTATTCCTTCTTCTCTCCCGGGACACTCCATTCGAGTCGAGATCCGACAGCGAGAACCGACAGCGAAATGGGAAGCAGCCATCGATCGCTTCCGCTGTCCCTGTCGCTATACGTATCCCTGTCGCTGTCGCCCCGTCAGCCGTTCGCCAAGACGGCGCGCAGCGCCTCCACCTGCGGGGGCTCGCCGCAGACGATGAGGAAGTCGCCCGCCTGGAGCCGGTACGAGGCCTTCGGATTGTAGCTGTACCCGCCCGCCTCGTGGCGGACGGCAATCACCACCAGCCCTACCCGGTTATGGAGGTCGAGCTCCCCCAGCGTCTTTCCGCAGGCCGGCAAGCTGGACTCGATCCCCGCCTCCTCGACCCGGAGCGCCCGTCCCGGGTCTCGCAGCATCGTGTCCAGGAACGACACCACGTGGGGCCGGATCATCTCCGAGACCATGCGCAACCCACCGATCCGGTTGGAGGAGACCACCACGTCCGCCCCTGCCTTCCTGAGCTTGGGAAGGCTTTCGTCCTCGATGAGCCGGCTCACGATTCGGATGCGCGGGTTCATCTCGCGCGCCGTCAGGATGACGAAGAGGTTGTCCTTATCCGACGGCAGCGTGGTGATGAGACCGCGCGCCGCCTCGAGGCGGGCCCGGGTCAGGACCTCCTCGTCCGTGGCGTCGCCCTCGATCATCGGAACGGCGGCCAGCCGGCCCCGATGCTTGAGGCGCTCCAGGTTTTGCTCGATCACCACGCAGGGGGTGTTCGTCTGGAGCAGTTCCTCGACCACGTGCTTGCCCGTCTCCCCCGCCCCGCAGACGATGATGTGCCCGTTGAGTCGTCCCAGCGCTTTTTCCATGCGTCGCTTCCCCAGGACATCGCGTAGCTCACCTTCGACGATGGACGCGGTCACCACGCTGAGGCCGTAGGCCAGCGTGCCGGTCCCGCACAGAATGAGGCCCATCGCCACCAGGCGCCCCCCGGTCGAAAGCGGGTGGACCTCGCCGAAGCCGACCGTGGAGAGCGTGATGGCGGTCATGTAGAGGGCGTCAAAGAACGACCAGCCCTCCACCAGCATGAAGGCCGTCGTCCCCGCCGTGAAGACTATCACGAACAGGAGAGCGATGACCGCGAGTCGCCGCTGCAGATCCATCCGTGCCCACCCTCAGGTGCGGGCCTGACGAACCCCTCCGGAACCCCCGCGAGGGCCGAACGCGCTCAGGAGAAGAGCAGGAGCGGGTCCTCGACCCGCAGGACGTCCTGGGCGTAGAACGCCTGACCGTACTTGGCCCCGACCTGGGCCCCCAGGAAGCTGGCGTTGGCCGTGAGTCGCGTGGGGAAGAACTTCGGCCGGTCCGACCGGTCGAACTGCGACTTGTGGTTGGCCAGGGCCTGGACGGCCTGCGGGAACTCCTCGTCCACCGGGACGATGAAGGTCGGCTTCATGAACGGGGGCAGGAAGTAGTAGAGCATCTTCCGGACGGCGTGGGGCGCCCCCTCGGCGGGAAACTTCTCCAGGTGCGCGAAGTTGACCCCGTGCGTGACGACGTTCCCGCAGGCGATGTGGTCCGCGTGACCGCGCCCGCGGCCGGGCTCGAGGCCATAGTAGGGCGCCAGGACGATCTGGGGCCGGTACTTTCTCACCCGCGAGGCCACGAGAACGCGATTCGCGTACGAGTCCTCCAGGCGGGTGTCCCCCAGGTCCAGGACCTCGTGCACGTCGAGCTTGAGGTCGCGGGCCGCGCCGCGGGTCTCCTCGCGCCGGATCTCCGGCGTCCCGCTGCCCATGTCCCCCTCGGTCAGGAGGATCATGCCCGTCCGATAGCCGCGGGCCTTCATCTTCAGCAGGAAGGCCCCCGTGCCGATCTCGGCATCATCCGGATGGGGCCCGAACGTCAGGAAATGCAGTGCCTCTGTCATATGCGATCCTTTCTCCCGATGCCCCGCGTCGCGGGGCTCGGCTCATGTGCTGCAAACCGCGAGGAAGCTTAGGGGGGCTGCACCCAAAAGTCAATTCCGCCGTTGGCGGACCACGCGCCGACCCGGGCGGGCCCGGAGCGGCGCCCACCCACCTCAGATGCGGGCGAACTCGCCCAGTGTGGGAATGTACACGCCCGGCACCCCCAGCTCGGTCAGGTGTCGGCCGAAGGCGGCCGCCTGCTCCTCTTCCCCGTGGATCAGGAACGTCCGCTGGAGGCGCCCCTGGCAGCGCTCGACAAAATCCAGCAGGTCGTTCTTGTCGGCGTGGGCGCTGAAGGCATCCATGATCACCACCTCGGCCTCCAGGGCCCGCTCCACCCCGAAGATCTTGACCTGCGGCCTTCGTTCCGCGATGCGGCGCCCCAACGTGTGCTCTGCCATGAAGCCGATGATCAGGACCGTGTTCTTGGCATCCTCGACGGCGTTCCGCAGATGGTGCAGGATCCGCCCCGCTTCACACATCCCCGAGGCCGCGATGATGATCATCGGCCCCTCCATGCCGTTCAGCCCCTTCGACTCCTCCGCGCTGCTGACGTACCGGAGGTTTTCGAAACCGAAGGGGTCGCCGTTCTGCCGCATGAAGGTCAGCGTCTCCTCGTCGAAGCACTCGGGGTGCCGCTCGAAGACCTCCGTGATCCGGACCGAGAGCGGGCTGTCCACGTAGACGGGGATACGCGGGATCGCCTGCCGGTCCATCAGCCGGTGCAGCGCGTACACGAACTCCTGGGTGCGCTCCAGCGAGAAGCTGGGCACCAGGATCTTCCCCTTCCGCGCGGCCGTGCGGTTGACCACCTCGGCGAGCTGCGCCTCCATCCCGGCCATGGGCGAGTGCAGCCGGTCGCCGTAGGTGGTCTCCACCAGCAGGACCTCGGGGGGCTCGGGAATCTCGGGGTCGCGCAGGATGGCCATGTTCCGCCGGCCCAGGTCCCCGCTGAAGACCAGGCGCAGCTTCTCCCCGTCCCGGTCGATGTCCAACTGGACGATGGCCGAGCCCAGCACGTGCCCCGCGTCCCAGAAGGTGCAGGTGACCCCCGGCAGGACCGGTGTCGGCCGATGGTAGTCCAGCGACTGGAAGTGGTTCAGGGCGGCCAGCGCGTCCTCCTCGGTGTAGAGGGGCACGACCGGCTCCCCGAGCTCGTCCCGGTGCTTCCGGTTGAGGAACTCCGCGTCCGCCTCCTGGATCCGCGCCGCGTCCCGCAGCATCACGTCGCAGAGGTCCCGCGTGGCGGGCGTGCAGACGATCCGCCCCCGGAACCCGTGCTTGACCAGGCTGGGGAGGTTCCCCGAGTGGTCGATGTGGGCGTGCGACAGGACCACCGCGTCCACCCCGCCGGGATCGAAGGGGAAGTTCCGGTTCCGCTCGTTCGACTCCCGGCGGCGGCCCTGGTACAGCCCGCAGTCCAGGAGGAGGCGCGTCCCGTCGAGTTCCAGCAGGTGCTGCGATCCCGTCACGGTTCGCGCGGCCCCGGCAAAAAAGATGCGCATGAAATCCTCTCCTCTGCTCCCCTGATTGCTAAGTCCTTCGATTCATAAATTCGGCAACGAATTTATTCCCTCAGGACTTAGTGCTGAGCGAGCATTTTTCACTGGATCGCCTCGCATAAACACGTAACCGTAATTGCGAGCCGAAGCACTAAGCAGCCAATTGTGCCAGCGTCTCGGTCAGCACCTCGATGCCCCGCAGGATGTCCTCGGGCGCCGCATACTCGTCGGGATTGTGGCTGATCCCCTGCCGGCAGGGGATGAAGATCATGCCCGCGGGCGTGAGCCGCGCCATGTTCATGGCGTCGTGCCCCGCCCCGCTCGGCATGCGGCGGCAGGCGGCGCCCACCCGCCGGCAGGCCTCTTCGATGGTCCCGATGACGGTCGGGTGGAGCGGGACCGGCACGTCCGTGGAGAGCGTCTCGGCCGTGACGCGCGTGCCTTCGCCGTCCGCGATCCGGGCGGCCGCCTCGCGGACCGCCTCGACCGTGGCCGCGATGGTCGCCTCGTCGATCCCCCGGATGTCCACCCACAGCAGGACGCGGCCCGGCACCACGTTCATGGCGCCGGGGTGGATCTGCATCACCCCCACCGTCCCCACGACGTTGCGGTCGGCCCGCCTCTCGGCCTCTTCCTCCACGGCCAGCACCATCCGGGCCGCGCTCACCAGGGCGTCGCGCCGCTTCCCCATGGGCGTCGTGCCCGAGTGCGAGGCCATCCCCTCCACGGTCAGCTTGAGCCGGACCGGGGCGGCGATCGCCTCCACCACGCCGATGGGGAGGCCCGCCTCCTCCAGCACGGGGCCCTGCTCGATGTGCATCTCCACGAACGCCTTGAACTCCTCGGGCCGCCGCACCGCCTCGGGAATCCGCTCGAGGTCGAGTCCCCGCAGGGCGAGGGCCTGGGACAGCGTGGTCCCGCCGAGGTCCTTGAGCTTCCGCCAGGCCTCCACGCTGGCCATCCCGGTCATCACCTTGCTCCCCATGGTGTGGATGGAGAACCGGCTGGACTCCTCGCCCCGGAAGACGATGAGTTCCACGGGATGCCGGAACGGGCCCCGCTCCCGCAGCCGGCGGACGGCGGCCAAGCCCGCCACCGAGCCCACCACGCCGTCGTAGTTGCCCCCCTCCGGCACGGTGTCGAGGTGGGACCCCGTGGCCACCGCCGGCGCCTGCGGCTCGCGCCCCTCCAGCCGTCCGATCAGGTTGCCGAACGCGTCCGTCCGGACGGAGAGGCCCGCCTCGCGCATCAGGTCGGCGAAGCAGTCGCACGCCGCCCACTCCGCCTCGCTGAACACCAGCCGCGTGAAGCCCCGCTCCCCTTTGCCGAATCGGGCAATCTGCTCGAACGCCGCCACGACCCACGCCGTATCCATCGCCGCACTCCCCTGGGTGAACGCACCCGGCGCGCGTCCTCTCGCTCCACCGCGATCCCCGCCGCTGTCTCGGTCTCCCGCCTGGCGTGCTATACTCGCCCGGCCGCTCCCGACGTCACCAGGGAAAACGCGTGCAGGACGGGGAATCCATGCCGAGAATCGTGAGCGAGATCAACCGCATCGTTCGGACCCTCACTGCGACCGGCCGCCGCTGGGACCCGACGGCCGTCGGGGCCATCGCCGAGGCCTCGCGCGACCCGTTCCAGGTGCTGGTCTCCTGCCTCATCAGCCTGCGGACCAAGGACGAGGTGACGGCCGAGGCCTCGGCCCGCCTCTTCCGGCTGGCCAGAACCCCCCGGGCCCTGCTGGCCTTGCCCGCACCGCGGATCGCCCGGGCCATCTACCCGGCCGGTTTCTACCGGACCAAGGCGCGGACCATCCGCGAGATCTGCCGGGTCCTCCTCGAACGGCACGGCGGCAAGGTGCCCGACACGATGGAAGCCCTCCTCGCCCTGAAGGGGGTGGGCCGGAAGACCGCCAACCTGGTCCTCACCATCGGCTTCGGCAAGCCGGGCATCTGCGTGGACACCCACGTCCACCGCATCAGCAACCGGCTGGGGATCGTGACCACGAGGACGCCGGAGCAGACGGAGTTCGCCCTCCGCGAGGTCCTGCCTCCCCGCCACTGGATCCCCTACAACGACCTCCTGGTCAGCTTCGGCCAGAACGTCTGCAAGCCGATCTCGCCCCTGTGCAGCGCCTGCCCCGTGGCCACCCTCTGCCCGCGCAGGGGCGTCGGCCTCCACCGCTGACCCGCCGGCACACCAGCGGCGCGGACGCCTCGCACAGAGTATCCAGTCAACCGCGTCCAGGTCAATCTAAAACCCGCGGGCGGAGGCCGCTCGGTCGACCACGCCCTCACCCCTCCAGTCGGCCCTCGGCGATGCGCATCCGGTTCACCAGGGCGTGGGCCTGGCGGATCGGTTCCGGGACGCGGTACCTGGGGGCGCAGGCCAGGATGGTCGCCACGGCGGTCGGGAGGCTGATCCGGTGTCCCACTGACACGAAGACGGGCGTCACGCCCTCCCGGGTCCGGAGGACCGCGCCGATGACCTCGCCCTCGTGGACCAGGTCGGACACGCCCCCTCGCTCCGGGTCGGGCGGCTGGAATTCCCCCACCAGGACGCTCTTGGCGCAGCCGATGGTCGGGAGGTCGACCAGCAAACCAAAGTGGCAAGCGAGCCCAAATCGCCGCGGATGGGCGGTGCCGTGGCCGTCGCAGATCAGGCAGTCGGGCCGCGTCCGGAGTCGCTCCCAGGCCTCGAGCCCCGCCGGCGCCTCCCGGAAGGAGAGGAGGCCCGGCACGTAGGGAAAGGCCGCCCGGCACCGGACGGTGGCCTCCTCGATCGGCTCGAACCCCGGCAGTCGCATGACCACGATGGCGGCGAAGATCCAGGGCGAGCGCCGGTCGTACGACACGTCCATGCCGGCGACGATTCCGAAGCCGCCCCGCGAGGGGTCGCGGGCGAGGATGCGGGGCGCCAGCGCTTGCTGCAGGCGGATGGCCTCTCTCGGGGTGACGTCCCAGCCGTGGAGGCGACGGTACCGCATGTCACTCGGGAGGCCACCCAGAGGGTGCCCGGCGTGAGGCGTGAGGCGGGGAGGAAGCCTCGAGGACGCGGCCGTGGAGCAGGGAGTAGTGGCGAAAGCGGGAGGGCATGTGGGACCCGACCGAGCCCAGGACGATCACCAGGAGGAGCAGCGGGACGCGCTGCCCCCACCAGAGGGCGGAGGCGACCGTGAGCGCCACCTTGAGGACGACCAGGACGCCCATCCCCTGGTAGAACCAATCGCAGGACCGGTACAGCTCCAGCAGGATGAGGCCCACACCGGTCGCGATCGTCAGGTACAGCAGCAGGAGGAGGCGATCCGGCGCCACCTCGAAGGCGTGGCCGCCCACGAGCAGGCTCGAGGCCAAAAGATGCAGGGTGCGACAGGCGACACTGATCCCCCGGTTGTACGGAAGGCGACGCGGCGCCGCGGGGAAGAGAAGCTCAATCAGGCGCGAGGGCATGGCCGCCGGCTCAGGAGTGGGGGAATCCGGGATGCGCCCTGATCCGGCGGATCTGGTCCAGGTGCTTTGCGTCGTGCGCCCCCGCCAGGGCCAGCCACTGGTAGAACGTGAGCTCCCCCAGCCGCACGTGCTGGAGTGTCACGTTCCCCACCACGCGGCCGTCCATCCGGCGGGCCACCTCCACGAGACGCTCGCGGCTCTCCGCGAGGCCGGCCACGAGGCGCTCCAGCGGCCGATCGGGCGAGGGCAGAGCGGACTCCGGCGCGGTCGTCGGCTCGTTGTAGGCGGCGAGGTCGATCCGAAAGGCCGGCTCCGGCATGGCGCCGGGATCCCCGATCTGGCCGAGGCCCGCCGCCCGCTGGAGGATCTTGGAGATGGTCCGCGTCATGCTGCGCTCGGCCAGGCACAGATGGTCCAGGATCTCGCCGATGGACCATTTCCCGGGCACCGACCGGAAGGCGAGCTGTGCCTCGCTGAGCCCCCGCACCTCCTCCAGGAGGGCCGCACGGGCGGCACCGTTCTGCTGCCAGACCTCTCGGAGCACCGGATAGATCCACTCTCCCGCGCCAGCCTCTTGGTTCATGTGCCCTCCACGAGACTCCGAGGCATTCGTCCCAGGTCTTCCTCGTGAGGCGTCAGGCGAGGTCGCTCCGCGCTCCACGCTGCACGCGCCAGGGCGCTACGCGCCGAACTTCGTCAGCCGCTCCGCGTTGGACATGATGATCGGCATCAGCTCCGCCGCGCGGAGACGGCCGAGGCTGCCGAACCGGCAGGTTCGCTCGCAGAAGCCCTGCGCACCGTCCGGCCGGACCCACTTCGACCAGAGGAGGACGGGCACCGGATGCCAGCTATGGGCCTTGAAGAGGGCCGGCGTCGAATGATCCCCCGTCACCACGATGACGTCCGGTTTGAGCGCCAGGAGCCGCGGCAGCTCCCGGTCCACCTCTTCGACCACGTGGACCTTCTTCTCGAAGCTGCCGTCCTCACCGTAGCTGTCCGTCTTCTTGATGTGCATGAAGAAGAAGTCGTAGCCGGCGAAGTGCTTCTCGAGGGCGGCGAACTCGTCGGCCACCGTGTCGCCCCCCGCCTTGATCGGCTCCATGCCCACCAGCCGCGCCAGGCCCCGGTACATCGGGTAGATGGCGATGACGCCCGCACGGAGGCCGTAGAGGTCGGTCAGCTTCGAGATCTTCGGATACCTGGAGAAGCCCCGCAGGAGCACCATGTTGGCGGGGTGCTCGGCGGCCAGCGCCTTCCTCGCCTCCGCCGCAAACTGGTTGGCCACCTCGGCCGCGCGCTCCGCGTGCGTGAGCTCGGCCCGAACGGGAAGCGGTGGCTTGCCCACCTCCTGCGGGTCGGTCTCGCTCAGACCCTCCTCCAGACCGGCGCCGCGGAAGAGGACCACGAACCGGTGCTCGCGCACCGGTTTCACTATCAGCTCGATGCCGGGAATCCGGATCTTCTCCAGGAGCGTGCACAGGCGCGCGCAGATCTCGGTCGGGATGCGCCCGGCGCGTCGGTCGGTGATCAGCCCCTCTCCATCCACCGCGCAGAAGTTGCCGCGCGCCGCCAGATCCTGGTCGGTCATGGCGATGTCGATGCCGACGGCCTCCAGGACGCCGCGCCCGATCCGATACTGGAGCGGGTCGTAGCCGAAGACGCCGAGGTGGCCCGGGCCGCTGCCGGGTGTGATCCCGGGGGCGACCGGATCGGCCAGCCCCAGGCTCGACCGCGCGGCCAGGGCATCCAGGTTGGGGGTCGCCGCCGCCTCCAGCTCCGTCTTCCCGTCGAAGGGCCGAGGCAGCCCGCCCACACCATCCATCACCAGGAGCACGATCTTCGTCTTGGCCGGTCTGGCCAGCGCCTTCAAATCCTCAAGCGGTATCATGTCCACGCCTCCCGTCGCGCGAGGTTTCCCGTCACACTCCGGTGCGGGATCATATCAGGTACGCCAACCCCCGTCCAGCCGAGAGGCCCCGCGGGCCAACGGCAGGCTCTGAGAACGGAATCCCGACCGACTACAGCAGTGCCGGCCCGTCGGATCGAGGCGAGCCGGCACGCCACGGCTCAAAGGCATGCACCGGCTACGGCTGGGAATGGGAGCAGAACTCGGCGACCTTGGGCTGGACCAGACGGGCAAAGTCGGCGTAGGCCATGGTCACCAATTCATGGTGGTTCCCCGCCTGGAACACGATCGTGGATTGCCGGGCGAGCTCCTCGTCCACGTACACCTCCATCCCGTAGAGGTTGCCGAAGGGCGGCATCGTCCCCACGCCGCAGTCGGGGAACAGCGGGGCGAACTCCTGCTCGCGCGCGAGGCGGATGCCGGGCGTCTCGAAAACCTTCTCCAGATGATTCACCCCCACCTTGCAGGCCGCGGGCAGGACGGCCATCGCGAACTCGGTCCCGCGCTTGACCACGACCACCTTGGCCATCGCCCTGCCCGAGATGTGGGTGGCCGCGGCGATCTCCTGGCTGGTGTAGGCCTCCCGATGCGGCGTCACCTCGTATTTCACCCCGTGGGAATCCAGGAACTCCTGCAACCGCTTCACCATGGCCATGGCACACCTCCCCCAAGGCCCGTCCTGCCCTGGCTCTTCGGATGGTTAGGTCACCGCGCCCCCCCATGCGACACCGAAGCGGAAACCGGCCTCCGACCGCCGGCGATCTCCGAGGGACGACTCTAGCAGCTTCTTCAGCCTAGTCAAGACGGCTCCGTCGGCGCATGTCTGCAGTCGAGATTCGGGCTCTTCCGCTCAGCAGCTCTCTGGCGCCGCTCCATCCACCGCCTCACTCCACGTCCATCGCCATGATGATGGCGGGCTCGGGAGGGTCCGCGTAGTAGCCCGCGAACTGGCCGCGCTCATGGAAGCCCATCCGCGCATAGAAGCGCTGCGCCTCCGCGTTGGACGCCCGCACGCGCAGCCAGAGGAGCGGTACGCCGAGCCGGCGGCCGAGGCTGATGGCCCGCCGGATGAAGGCCCGCCCCACCCCGCGCCGCCGCTGCGCGGACGCGACGGCGATGTTGATCAGGTCCGCCTCGCCCCCGAGGGCGCTCACCTCGACCCCGGCGTAGCCCAGCAGCTCGCCCGTCTGGGGGTCCTCGGCCACCCACAGCTCACCCCGCGTCGGCTCCGCCCGGGCGAAGGCGCGCAGGAGCTCCGCGAAGACGGGAAACGGCCAGGCCTCCCTGCCGAAGGTCTCGAACTCGAGGGCGGCGACCCGATCCAGGTCGCCCTCGGTCATCGGTCGGACGCGGAAACGGGACAGGGAAGGCATGCGCGGCCGTCCGGGGTCTGCCTTGGGCATTTGATCCGGATAGTTCACGGTTCTATTCGTGGATTATGCGGCTAGGCCGCCATGGGCAAGGTGAACCGGAAGGTCGAGCCTTTGTTCGGCTCGCTCTCCACGGTGATCCGGCTCCCGTGGCCCTCGACGATCTGCTTGGCCACGGCTAACCCGATGCCCACCCCTCCGAACTGGCGGGTGAGGGAGCCGTCGATCTGGTAGAACCGCTCGAAGACCTTGGCCTGCTGCTCGGGCGGGATACCGATCCCCGTGTCTTGGAACGTGACCTCCACCGCGGGGTGCCCGCTCACATCCGCCACCTGGGCGGCCCGCACCGTCACGGCCCCGGCGGTGGGCGTGAACTTGATCGCGTTGTCCAGGAGGTGGGTCACGGCGATGGCCAGCTCCTGGGGATCCGCCACCACGCCGGGCAGGCCCGGCGGCAGGCCCAATGTCAAGGTCAGCTTCCGCTCGGCCGCCCGCGTGCGGAACGTCTCCACGGCGACCGTGAGCAGCGGCACCAGGTCCACGGTCTCCAGGTGCAGCGTCACCTCCCCCTGGTCGAGCCGGATGAAGGCCAGCAGGCTCTCCACCAGGTTGAGCAGCCGCTTGCCGCTCTCGGAAATGGCCTGGACGCCCCGCTGGGCGGACGCGGGCAAGGCCCCCATGCCGCCCGCCAGGAGGATCTCCGCGTATCCCAGGATGGGCGCCAGCGGCGTCCGGAGCTCGTGCGAGATGGCGCTCAGGAAGTCGGACTTCATCTTGTCCAGGGACTGGAGCTGCTCCAGGGCCTGCTGCACCTGCTCGTGCAGCTGGGCGTTCTCGATGGCCACCGCCGCCTGGGAGGAGAGGCTGGCCAGGAGCTGCTCGTCCAGCGGGGTGAAGTCCCCGCTCTTCTTGTTCAGAACCTGGAAGACGCCGATGACCTGTCTCCTGAGGTTCCGCATGGGGGCGCACAACATGTTCCGCGTCCGGTAGCCGGTGTGCTTGTCCACCTCGCGGTTGAACCGCGGGTCGGCGTAGACGTCGCTGATCCGGACGGGCGTCCCCGTCTGGGCCACCGCCCCGGCGATGCCCCTGCTGAGCGGGATGCGGATCTCCTCGCGGGCCAGCCCTTCGGCCACCCGCGACCACAGCTCGCCCTTGGCGCGGTCCACGATGAAGACGGTGCTGCGCTCCGCCTGGAGGAGTTGCGATGTCGTCTGGGAGATGACGCGCAGGAGGGCGTCCAGATCCAGCTCTTGGCTGATGGCGGCCCCCACCTTCATCAGGCGGGTGAGGCGGTCCAGGCTGGTTCGGAGGCCCTCGTAGACCTGGGCGTTGGCCAGGGCGACCCCGATCTGCGCCGCCAGGAGGCTCAGGATCTCCTGGTCGTCCGGCGTGAACTCGCCGCTCTTCTTGTTCAGGATCTCCAGCACGCCCAGGATGTCCCCGCGGCGGTTCTTGATCGGGACGCAGAGGACCCGGCGCGTCCGGTAGCCGGTCAGCTCGTCCACGCCCGAATAGAACCGCGGGTCGGCGTAGGCGTCGTTCAGGAGGAGGGGCTGGCCCGTGCTCGCCACGAAGCCGGCCGCGCCCTGGTGGGACTTGAGGCGGATCGTCTTGTTGGGGAGCCCGATGGCCACGGCGGAATACAGCTCGCCCGCGGACTTCTCGATCAGGTACACCGTCGCCCGCTCGGTCTCCAGCAGGTCGCACGCCTGCTGCGGGATGAGCGCCAGGAGCGACTCCAGTTCGGTCTCCGCCATGGCCAGGCGCACGACCTCGAGGACGCCGCGCAGCTTCTCGACCCCGATGGTGGACGACATGCTCTGCCTCCCGCTCCTGCCGGGCGCGCGGGCCCGGTCCGCTACCGGTAGAATTCGGCCCGGTCCACGCTCGCCACCTCGACGCGCTGGTGCTCCGAGTCGCGCAGAATGGTGAAGCGAATCACGCTCCCCGCCGGCTGCTTCCAGAGGGCGCGGTACACCTCCGGCCGGGTCGCGGCCTCGCGAAAGTTGACCGCCAGGATCACGTCCCCCTCTCGCATCCCCGCCTGGGCGGCGGGCCCATCGGGCACCACGCCGGCCACCATCACGCCCGCCGGCGTGGACTCGGCGTAGATCCCAACCCAGGCGCGGCGCCGCGCCGGGCGGACGCGCCCGTAGCGAATCAGCTCCTCGCGCGCCTCGGCGAAGTGGTGGATGGAAATCGCCAGGCTGAAGCGGCCCATCTGGCCCAGGTTGAGCGAGGTGATGCCGATCAGGCGCCCCCGCACATCGAAGAGCGGGCCGCCACCCAGGCCGGGATTGACCGCCGAGGTCTGGATGGCCGAGTCCAGCATGTACTCCCAGTAGGCGTCGAAGGCCGAGAGGTCCGTGATGACCCCGTCGCCCACCCGACGCTCCGTGGGTCCCGTGCTGGCCAGGATGAACACCGGCTGCCCCCGGGTGAGGCGCCGGGAGTTCCCCACGGTCGCGACCGCGCCGTCCGTCTGCGAGATCCGCAGGACCGCGATCCCGCTCTCGTAATCCTGGGCCAGG
>Ga0315294_10003425_pt1 | contig 17261 bp, 12 predicted proteins | sample YL17G13_40_MG_FD_203626 | JGI IMG/M metagenome (GOLD analysis project Ga0315294, IMG submission 203626) | Sediment microbial communities from Yellowstone Lake, YNP, Wyoming, USA - YL17G13_40 | ecosystem: Environmental > Aquatic > Freshwater > Lake > Sediment | place: USA: Wyoming | collected... | reverse complement strand
TCGACGACGGGGATCTCGAACAACGGGAACCGGTCTTCAAGGTGAATCCCCCGCTGCGGAGCCCCGAGGACGTCCGGGCGCTGATCGCCGCGGTCAAGGACGGCACGGTGGACGTGTTCGCCACCGACCACGCTCCCCACACCTCCACGGAGAAGGACGCGCCGATCGAAATGGCGCCGTTCGGCATGGTCGGGCTGGAGACGGCCGTGTCCCTTCTTCTCGACCGGCTCGTCAACAAGAACGTCATTTCGATCATGCGCTTCATCGAGATGATCTCGACGAGACCGGCCCAACTCCTCTCCCTCAAGTCCAAAGGCCGGATCGCCGTGGGAGCCGACGCCGATCTGACGATCCTCGACCTGCACAAGAACGTCGTGGTCGACGCCGGGGCGTTCGTTTCGAAAGGCCGGAACAGCCCCTTCCACGGCTGGAAGCTGAAAGGCGCTCCCGCGATGACGATCGTCCGCGGCCGCGTCGTTTATCCGTTCGCATCATGATAAGGAACATCTTGAGAAAAAGAAAGAATACAAACGTCGTTTCCGAGCTCGAGCGAGAGCTCCGGTATCACTTCCGGAACAAGGACCTCCTCCTCCAGGCGCTGACGCACAGCTCCTACGCCTACGAAAGCGCCGAGAAGTCCAGGGACAACGAATTGATGGAGTTCCTCGGGGATTCCGTCGTCGGACTGGTCGCCGCCGCGTTCTTCTACGGGTCCTATCCGGAGGTCACGGAGGGAGACCTGTCGAAGCTGAAGTCCTCGGCGACAAGCACGATCGCCCTGGCGGAGTATGCCCGGCAGATCCGGCTCGACCAATTCATGCGCGTCGGCCGGGGCGAGGAAAAAAGCGGCGGCCGGAAAAAGGACAGCATCCTGGCCGGGACCTTCGAAGCCGTGCTGGGGGGCGTCTTCCTCGACGGCGGCTACAAAGCGTCCCAGGATGTCTACCTGAACCTGCTCCGCGGATCGTTCAAGAAGATCAAGGACGAGGACCAGCTCGACATCAACAACTATAAATCGGCCCTCCAGGAATTTCTTCACAAAGAGGACCTTCCGGCCCCCCATTATAAGCTGATGAAATCGACCGGACCCGATCACAAAAAGGAATTCGTCGTCGAGGTCTTCGTCAACAAGACATCCCTGGCCAAGGCCAGCGGCCCCTCACGGAAAGCGGCCGAGCTCAAGGCGGCCGAGAAGGCCCTCAAGAGCTTCTTCGGAAAAAAGATCAAAGCCCTGACCCAGGAGACGTTCATCTTCAAGAAGTGATCTGTCGGGCCATGGTCAAATGCTCCCGTTGCCGTCAAAGGAAAGCCAAGCGCCGCTGTCCTGGTCTGAGGAGCGACCTCTGCCCTCTGTGCTGCGGGATCGTGCGCGGTAGAGAGGTCGCCTGCCCGCCCGCCTGCCGTTTCCTGGCCGAACACAAACCCTATCAGGAAAAAAAGATCCTGAAAAAGAAGCCGGCTCCGCCGGCGCGCCCGGGACGTCCCCCGGACGATCTCTTGAACGACGAGCGGACCGCCTGGCTGGCGCTGAACATCGAGGCCTCCCTCAAGGAGATCGGCGAACTCGATCCGGCGTTCACCGACGGCGAGGCCATCCTCGCCCTCGAATACGCCAAGGACAAGCTGTCCAGGGGCCGGAATCTCATCCTCCTGCCCGGCGAGGAGCGGGCCTCGCGGAACGACGCCGGCGAGGCGGTCTTCCGGAGCCTGCAGAACTGCACGTACGAGGGCGGTCTGATCCTGACGGCCGCGGGGGCCGGCTACAAGAGCGAGGAGAAGCTCCAGTGCCTGGACCGCCTGATCCTGGCGGCGCACTCTTGGACGAAGGAGGATTTCCAGGGTCGGGCTTATATCGAGCACTTGACCGAACAATTCGCCCAGATCGCCGAATCGTCCCGCCGCTCCAAAATCATCCTGCCCGAATAACCGGCCGGATTATTTCACGGACCGTCAGCGAGTTTCACGCCTCACCTCATCATTCTCGGTCAAAAGTTCCTTGGAAGAAAGAGCGACCCGGCCCTTCTCACTTGCTGAGCAGGGCTTCCATGAACTTCAGCTCGGGGATGTTGGCGCAGACGATCTTCAGGATGACCATCATCGGCACGGACAGGATCATCCCCGGAATGCCCCACAGCCAGCCCCAGAAAAAGAGGGCGAAGAGAATGGCCAGCGGGCTGAGCCCCAATCCTTTGCCCATCATCTTCGGCTCGGCCACCATGCCGATGAAGGCGTCGACCACGAAGAGGACGACAAGCATCCAGATCGCCCGCCAGGGGCTGTCGAACTGAAGCAGGGCGAACAGAAACGGGAGGATCTTGGCGATCAGCGCTCCGATATTAGGGATGTAGTTCAGGAGAAACGTCAGGAATCCGAAAAGGACGGCGAAATTCAGGCCGAACATGACCATGATCAGCCCCGCCAGGAGGCCCGAGACGATGCAGCTGACGGTCTTGAGGGCCAGGTATTTCTGGACCTGGCTGTCGATGTTCTCGACGATCCGGGTCAGCCGGGCGGAGCGCCGAGAGTCGAAGGAACTCTCGATCTTGACGTTCAACTTGCCCCGGCCGGCGAGCATGAAGAGGAGAAAGATCAGGACGAGGAACAGGTTGGCGAGGAAGGTCATGACCGTGCCCACCGATGACAGGAAGAACGATCCGAGCTTAGTGATATCGAGGTCTCCCAGCCAGGCCAACGGGTCGACTTTGGATTTGGGAAGTTTGAGCTCCACCTGAAGGGATTCGATCATGCGGCTGAACTTCTGGCCGTATTTGGGGATCTCCGCGGCGAACGTTTCCCCGCTCGAAAAGAACAACAGCCCCATCAGGTACAAGGCCAGGAAGGTGAACAGGATGATGACGACCAAGGCCAGGGTCTTGGGAAACCTGAGCTTGAGCCGCAGGAAATCCAGGGCGGGCGAAAGAACAAAATAGAAGAAGATGGCCAGGAAGAACGGAAAAAGGACCGATTTAGCCAGGCGGAGGACGACGCCCACGACGAAGACCGCCGTGATCGCGCTCGAGATCGTCAGGACTTTGTTCTTTTCCACGGCTTTATTTTAAACGAGGGGGATCCCCTTTGTCCACGCGCGGCTATTTTTTCAAGCCGCTGACCAGCGACGCCAGGACTTTTTCTCCCAGAGCGTCCTGGCCGTCGTTGATCTTGGTCACGCCGCAGATGTAGGAACCCGCTTTGGCCACGAAGACGTGCTTTAGATAAGGATCCTTGACATGCGCTCCGTACGACCGCTTGTCGGCGGCCTGCCCGCTCTTGATGAAATTATCCAGATATTGCTTCAGCATGGCGTCCGCTTCGTCGGCGGTCTTTCCGTCGATGAGGAAGGCGTCGAATTCCTGACCGGCCTGCCGATAGCCGGCGATGAACCCATTCTTCAGGAACTTGAACCCCATGACATTGCGCAGGATGAACTTTTCGCTGTTGGCGACGAGCCCGTCCTTCGGGAAGGCCCGCAGGAGAACCGGAAAACCTCCCGGGTTATTGATCTTGTCGACGATGGCTCCGGCGAAAAGCTTCAGGAATCCCTCGGTTTGGCCGCCGCCCTCATAGCACATCAGTTTGACGTAATAGCGGCCGGCCAGGAAATTCAAGGTCCCCTCTTCGAGGTAGCCTTGAACGCCGACCGGGATGAAACGGCTTTCGGAAAAGCGCTCGGCGCTGTAGATGCCGAACGCGTTCAGATCCGATCCCATGTCGTAGATCTCGGTCGTCAAGGACGTTTTCGTCCGGCCGCCCTGGAACTCGGCGACGATCAACTCCTTGAAATCATAGCTGATATACGCCTCGGCCGCCCCGTCGATGAACTCGTAAAGGGTTTCCGGACCATAGCGCTGGACGCCCTCCGCGGCCTTCCAATTGGCCACCTGGGGAAGAAGCGACGTCAGGGACGACGCCCCGATTTTTTGAGCCGCCGACGCCGGCGAATTGAGCGCCGCCGCCAGGGCCAGGATCAAGACGATTTCTTTTCTCGACATCTTCCTCTCCATGCTTGACTCCTATCGATTCAGGTCCCGGCTCTTAATATAACCGCAACGGACCGCATTGACAAGTCTCGACCGGCTGGGGTAATTTGACATCGATGGCCGCTTCAAAGGTCGTGATCGTCCGGGGAAAAGGGGTTATACCCCGAAAAGGCGAGGTCGAGCCGAAGGTCCTCGCAAACATGTACGAGCGCGGCTTCCGTCTTCTCACCGGCCAGAACGATGGCGTTGCGGGGCTGCGGACGATCTTCGCGCCTGCCGATCGCGTCGGGATCAAGGTCAACGCCATCGCCGCTCCCGAGCTCACAACGCCCCCCGAAGTCAGCTTGCCCCTCGCCCGCCTCATGGTCGCGGCGGGGATCCGAGAGAGACAGATCGTCGTCTGGGACCGGACGAACCGCGAGCTCAAGGAAGCTCGATACCTCCTGAATTCCGGCGGTGATGTCTTTCAGATCATGGGGACGGACACGGCCGGTATGGGCTACCCCGGCGAGCCGATCACTCATCTCAACATCGGGAGCCTGTTCTCGGCCATCCAGTCGAGCTTCATCACCGCTTCGGTCAGCCTGGCCGTGTTGAAAGACCATGGGATGGCCGGGATCACGGCCGGCTTGAAAAACTATTATGGCGCCGTCCATAATCCCAACAAATACCATGACGACAACTGCAATCCCTTCATCGCCGAGCTCTTCGACGCTCCGTCGATCAAATCGAAACACCGGCTGACGATCCTGGACGCCCTGGTCGTTCAATACCATCGAGGCCCTTCCTACCACGCCCGCTGGGCGGAAACCTATGAAGCGTTGATCTTCAGCCTGGACCCCGTGGCGGCGGATTTCGTCGGCTGGCGGATCGTCGAGGATCTCCGGAAAGCGAAAGGGCTTCCCTCTTTGGAAGAAGACAAGCGGGCGCCGCTCTATCTCCGGACGGCGGAACGGATGGGGCTGGGATCGGCGACGCTTTCGGGGATCCAGATCGTCGAGGAAACGGCCTGAGGGATCGAGCAAGCCCATGAAAAGACGTATTTTCTTCCGGACGGCGGCGGGCGCGGGAGCCGTTCTGAGCGCGGATCCCGGGCCGGCGCTTCATCATCTCTACGCCTTCGGCCAGACGGTCAACCTGTCCCATGTCGAGGCGCGCTATTACAAGCGCCTGGCCGACCGGGAGATCGAATGCGTCCTCTGTCCCCGACGATGCAAGCTGGGCGATAAAGAGCGAGGCTACTGCGGCGTGCGTCAGAACGAGGGCGGGACATATTACACGCTCGTCTACGGCAAAGCCTGCTCGGTCAACGTCGATCCCATCGAAAAAAAACCCTTTTTCCACGTCCTGCCGGGGTCGGACGCCCTGTCCATCGCCACGGCCGGCTGCAACGTCAATTGCAAGTTCTGCCAGAATTGGGAGATCTCGCAGGTCCGGCCGGAGCAGGTCCAAGCCTTGGACTTCCCTCCCCGCGCCGTCGCCGACGCGGCGGTCAAATATCGCTGTCCCACCATCGCTTACACATATTCCGAGCCGACGGTTTTTTATGAATATATGGTCGACACCGCCGTCGAAGCCAAGCGCCAAGGCGTCCGGAGCGTCGTGGTCTCGGGCGGGCACATCAACCCCGAGCCCCTCGAAGCCCTGACGAAGGTCGTGGAGGCCATTAAGATCGATCTTAAGTCCTTCGACGAGGACTTCTATAAGACGTACGTCCGGGGCGAATTGAAACCGGTCCTCGAGGCCATCAAGATCATCGCCCAAGCCGGGATCTGGTTGGAAATCGTCTACCTCGTCATTCCGACGTTGAACGACGCCGTCGAGGACGTCCGGAAGATGACCCAATGGCTCCATCGGGAGATCGGGCCGGAAGTCCCGCTCCACTTCACCCGGTTCCAGCCCATGTATCTCATCAAGAACCTCCCCCCGACGCCTATCTCGACCCTTGAAAAGCTCCGCCAGACCGCCCTCCAAGAGGGTCTCCGCTACGTCTACACCGGGAACATCCCGGGCCACGAAGGGGAGAACACCTTTTGTCCGAAATGCCGGAAGATGGTCATCGAAAGAAGCGGCTACAAGATCGTCAGGAACGATCTGAGGCAAGGGACGTGTCCAAACTGTCAGCATCGGGTCCCGGGGATCTGGACCTGAGGTTCTCTCCGCCGGCCTTGCTCCTCGGCCTGCTGGCCGCCTCGCTCCAGATCTTTCTCCTCAGGGAATTCGCGGCCCAGTTCTACGGCAACGAACTGGTCTTCGGGCTCGTCCTGGCCTCTTGGCTCTTGTGGGGCGGATGCGGGAGCCTGTGGGCTTCGGGGCGGGAGCCCGGAAGAAAGGGACTGCCGGTCCTTTTTTTCGGCGTCCTGCTCGTCGCCCCCGTCTGTTTCGCCGCCCTCCGGTTTTCCCGCTTCTTCCTAGGCATTTTGCCGGGCGAGTTGATCGGTCTCGGGCCGATCCTTCTCTTCGCCGTCGTTCTCTCTTTCTTCCTGAATTTTCCTCTCGGGGCGATCTTCGTTTTCACGGTCAAGGACGAAGGTCACCTGCCCCGGGTCTATCTCTGGGAATCGATCGGCGCCGCCGCGGGCGGCCTCCTGACCTATCTCACCCTCATCCCCCTGCTGTCCAATTGGCAGGCACTGGCCGTCATCGGGGCGGCCTCGGCGGCGGCCGTGTTTTTTCTGTTGAACGGCAGGAAGGCGGCCATCGCCTTCACTCTCGTCTTGGTTGTCCACGCCGCACTTTTCTTTTCCGACCTTCCGGCCCAAAAGCTCGCCTGGCGGCCTTTCGCCCTCGTCCGGACGAAGGACAGCCTTTACGGCAAGCTGCAGGTCATTCGAACGTCCGAGCAGTTTACCCTTTACGACAACTCGCTCCGTGTCTACTCCTTCCCCGACCTAGACGCGGCCGAGGAATCCGTGCATTTCGCCCTGCTCCAGAGGCCTGAGGCCGGGCGGGTCTTGTTGATCGGCGGCGGCGCCGGCGGAAGCCTGGCCGAGATTCTCAAATATCCCCGGACCGACGTGGATTACGTCGAGCTCGATCCCGAGATCATCCGGCTGTCCGAGATCTTCCAGCCCGACGCCGAGAAAGGATCCCTTCGAAACCCGCGGGCTCATCTCGTTTATGACGACGGCCGGGCGTTCTTGGAAGAGACCCCGGCCGTCTATGACGCCGTTATCCTGAACCTGCCTGAACCGGCCACCGCCCAGATCAACCGGTTCTACACAAAGGAATTCTTCGCTCGTGTTCGAGACAAGCTGGCCGAGGGCGGGGTCTTCTCGTTCCGCGTGCCGTCGGCCGAAAACTATATCGGTCCGGAGCTCCAAAAATTTCTCTCGGTCATGGCCAACACCCTGCGGCAGGCGTTCCCCGTGGTCAAGGTCGTCCCCGGAGATTCCAACGTTTTCCTGGCGTCCGCCGGGCCGCTGACGGTGGAGGCCGAGGACCTGATCGGGACGATGCGGCGGTTCGGCCTGAAGAACCGCTACGTGACGCCGGAACGGCTTCCGGCGCGTCTCCATCCCCTGCGGGTCGAGGCCCTTCGGATGAAGATCGATGCGGGGCCGGCGGGATTGAACTCGGACCTCCGTCCCATCAGCTATTTCTTCAATTCCGTTCTCTGGAGCACGCAGTTCAAAAGCCTCGAATCGAAGGTTCTTCTCGGCCTGGCCCGGATCCCCGTCCCCTGGCTGCTGGGTATTCCGTTCCTTGTTTTCGTCGGGCTCCTCGCCTTCATCGGGGGGAGGGGGCGGAGATCCGCGATTTCGGCCGTTCCCATCGCCCTCATGGGCCTGACCACGATGGCCGGCGAGATCATGATCCTCATCTGGTTCCAAGCCCTGTATGGATTCCTCTACCGTCAGGTCGCCCTGATCCTGGCCGCGTTCATGACGGGGTTGGCGCTGGGAGCGCTGGTCGGGGCCAAACGCGGACGGCTCCGCGATCGGCACATCGTGCTCCTGCAGTCCGGGCTGCTGCTCGTCGTCCTGACGATGCGACTCGCCCTGGACTATCGACCGCCGCCGATCGTTCCCTTCGCCCTGCTCTTCGTTTTAGGTTATCTGGGAGGGGACTTTTTCATCGTCTCCAACAGGCTCTTTTTCAAGGACAAGGAACAGGCCGGGCTGGGATACGGGTGGGATCTCCTGGGATCGTGCGCGGCCGCCGTGGGACTGTCGGCGATCCTCGTCCCGCTGGCCGGACTGCCCGTCCTTTTACAATATTTGTTTCTGGCGAACGCGTTCGGATTGCTTTTTCTCGTTCTGCGGCGAAAAGATCGTCCTCCGCTCCCTTAGCTTCGGGGAATGAAACAGACGAAGAAAAGGCGGATCCGAAGGGTGTCCTCCCGGGATTGACAAAAACCCTTGTTTCCCGAGGCGTTCCTCGGCTAAGATAAGAACATGGTGATTTCGTCGGCCCGAGCGGCCGCGCGGGCCGAATCCTGAGGGGAGGAACAGCCATGATCCAAATCGAACAAACGTTCATGGATTTCTTATTGGAGCACCAGGAGCGCCACAAACGCAGCTACCACTTCCTGATCCTCATGAACTCCATCCTCAACGCCGCCAAACGCATCCAATTCTACTATTCGACCGGCGCCCTGCGGGGAAACCTGGGGATGACGGGATCGACCAACATCCAGGGCGAGGACGTCCTCCATATGGACATGATCGCCAACGAGCTGGTCAAGCATTCTCTCGCCCGTTCGGGCCGGGTCGTCCACGCCATCGGCGAAGAAGAGGAAGAGATCATCGTGATGAACGAGGAGGGCGGCCGGTACTTCGTCTACTACGACCCCATGGACGGCTCGTCCAACGTCCCCCACAACCTGCCGATCGGATTGCTCTTCGGCGTAGCCAAGCGCGCCCTCGAGGGGGCGGAGGATATGCATCTGAGGGCCGGCCGCGAATACATCGCCGCCGGCATGTTCGTCATCCCGACCGGCACCTTCACCATCGCCCTGCACAACGCGGGCTGCTGGAGATTCCATCTCGATGAGACGTTCAATTTCGTCAAGCCGACGAGTATGATGCTGCCCATCAGCAAAAAGACCTGGGAACTCTCCTTCAACTCGTCCAAACGGGAGACCTACGCTCCGCCCGTCCAGAAATGGATCGCCGAGAACGAAAAAAAATACCGCTTCCGCTACATGGGCGCTCTGGCCGGGGACTTCCACCGCATCCTGCTCAACGGCGGCCTGTTCATGTATCCCGCCATCGTCAACCATCCCGATCCCCGGAAGAACCGGCCCCAGGGGAAATTGCGGTTGATGTACGAGGCGGCGGTCGTCGCTTTCATGTGCCGCGAGGCCGGCGGCGGAGCGGTCGATGAGAACGGCAAACCGATCCTGGACATCGTCCCGGAGAAACCCCACCAGCGGACGGCCCTTTATATCGGATCGAAACCTCTGGTCGACGAGATCACCAAGGTCCTCAAAGAAAAATAATAAGCCCGAGGGTTCTCCCTTTCCGGATCATGGTCTCTGGAGGTCCCGACCCCCTACTCCGCCCGACCGGGGCCGGCTCACCGGAATCGCTCGACTGGACGTCAGCCTCAAGAATTCCTCGAATCAATGGAAGAGCAGGCCGTGGCCGTCGACCCCGGACTTCCACGGTTTCGTCAGGTCTCCGTCTTTTTCCGCCTTGCCTTCAAGACGAGGTCGTCCAGGATCGAATAGACGACCGGGACGACCACCAGGGTCAGGATCGTCGAACTGATCAGGCCGCCGATGATCGTGTAGCCGATCGCCGCGCGGAACCCGGAACTCGTCCCGAAGCCGGCCGCGACCGGGATCATCCCCAGAATCATGGCCAGCGTCGTCATCAGGATGGGCCGCAGCCGCGTCGAGCCGGCTTCCACGATCGCCTCGAAACGCTTCAATCCCCTTTTCCGCAGGACATTCGTGTAGTCGACGAGGAGGATCGAGTTCTTGGTCACCAGGCCCATGAGCATGATCAGTCCGATGAAGGCGACCATGTCGAAGAGCTTGTTGGCCAGGAGGAGCCCGAGGACCGCCCCGATCATGGAGAGCGGCAGGGCGAGCATGATGACGAACGGCTGGACGAACGACCCGAACTGGGAGGCCAGGACCATATAGACGAAGACGATGGCCAGGGCCATGGCCAGGCCGAGCGAGGCGAACATCTTCTGGTTCATTTCGACCTGCCCGCCGAATTGGTAGGTCACGCCCTTGGGGAACGGCAGGGCGGCCAGGGAGGCGTTGACTTTCTGGGTGATCTCGTTGAGGGCCCGGCCCTTGAGGATGTTGGCTCCGATCATGATCTGCCGGGTCCGGTTGGAGCGCTTGATCTGGGTTGGGCCGCTGACCGCTTGAAGCCGGCCGACCTGGTCCAGGGTGATGGTGCCGCCGCGCATGGTCGGCAGATAGACCCGGCCGAGCTTCTCGAGGTTGAAACGGACATCCTCGGAGGCGCGGACGCGGATGTCATAAAGCTTCTCGAACTCGCGATATTTCGAAGCGATGTCGCCGTCGACGATCGAACGCATCGCCGCGGCGATTTGAGCCGTGCCGGTCCCGAGCCGCGAAGCCCGCTCCCGGTCGAGCCTGATTTGAAGTTCCGGTTTGGGCGGCCGGTTGTCGCTGTTGACGTCGACCAAGCCGGAGATATTCTGGAGGGCGAGCTTGACCTGATCGGCGGCGTTGCTCAAGGCGGCGAGGTCCGTCCCCTTCAGATAAATCTGGACGGGGAGCTGCTGCATCGAGGCGAAGGCCGCGCCGCCCATCGAGCTGGCCTCTTGGAAGGTGATCGACGCGCCGGGAATGTCGGTCAGCATCGGCCGGAGCTTGTCCTGGTACTCCTGGGCCAGTTTGGTCGGGATGGTCAGCTTGACGTTGATCGTGGCCACGTCGGACGAACCGTCCGTGGACCCCACGACCGCGGCCACGTCCCCGATTTCAGGCTGTGCTTTCAGGATCTTTTCGATCGACCGGACGATCGAATCGGTCTGGCCGAGCGAGCTGCCGGACGGGGTCTGGATGACGAGATTGAATTCCGGCCGCGAGCCGTGAGGGGTTTGGCCGGTCCCGACCACGGTGAAGAGATAGGCGCTGAGGAAGAAGACCAAGGTCGTGATCAGGATCATGGTCTTGCGGTGTTTCAAGGCCCAGCGCAAGAGCGGCCGGTAATTGTTCCCCAGCTTGTCATAGAGCCGGGTGACGAGGTCCTGAAAACGGGAGGACAGCGTTTTTTTGCCGTTCCGCTCGACCCTCTTGAAGAAATGGGCGGACAGCATCGGGGCGAAGGTGAACGCCTCGAAGAGAGAGATGAGGACGGCCGCGGCGACCGTCACTCCGAATTGGCGGAAGAACTTGCCGGCGATTCCGGTCGTGAAGGCGACCGGGAGGAAGACGGCGACGATGGTCATTGTCGTGGCCGTGACGGCCAATCCCACCTCGGACGTCCCATCGCTGGCGGCCTGCTTTGGATCCTGGTGGAGCTTCTCCATGTGACGGAAGATGTTCTCGCGGACGACGATGGCGTCGTCGATGAGGAGACCGACCGACAGGCTTAGAGCAAGCAAGGTGATCATGTTGACCGTGTAGCCGAGCGCCCCCATGACGCCAAAGGCGGCGATGAGGCAGACGGGCAGTCCGGCCACCGTGATGAGCGTGTTGCGGAGGTCGCCGAAGGAAAAGAGCACGACCAGCCCGGCGAACAGGATGCCCAGGATCAACGTGTTGATGACGTCGTCCCGGGACTCCTCGATCATGAGCGACGAGTCCGTCGTCGTCCTGATATCGAGGTCAGGGTTGGATGTTTTAACGGCCGCGATCATCTTGTTGACCTGGTCCGCCACTTTGACCGTATTCGTCCCCGACTGCTTTTGAACGATGAGCGAAACGCATTCCCGGCCGTTGATCCGCGAAATCGCCCTCTTGGTCTTGAAATCGTCCTTGACGGCGGCGATGTCCTTCAGGTAAACGGGATTGCCGCCGACGTTGGCGATGACGATGTCCAGCATTTCCGGGAGGCTCGTGAACTCGGCCTTGGTTCGGACGAGAAAATCCTGGGACTTCTCGGTGACCCGCCCGGCCGGCAGGTTCAGGTTCTCGCCGCGGATGGCCTGGGTGATCTGGGCGATGGATATGCCCAGGGCGTTCATCTTGTCCAGGTTGACCTCGACCTGGATCTCCCGCTCCAGCCCGCCGATGAGGTCGACCGCGCCGACTCCGTCCACCTGTTGGATCTGGACTTTGATCGTATCGTCGACGAACCGGCGGATTTGGGGAAGGTTCATCCGGCCGCTCTTGCTCAGGATGCCGAAGGAGATGATCGGCGAAGCGGAGGGATCGAACTTGTTAATGACCGGTTCGATGATCTCGCGCGGAAGCGTGTTCCGGATCGAGGCCACTTTTTCCCGGACCTCGGTCGCGGCCAGCTGAGCGTCCTTTTCCAGGACGAAGGCGGCCAACACGACCGAGACGCCCTCGGCCGAGGTCGAGGTGATCTTGTCGATGCCGTTGATGGTGCTAAGGGTGTCCTCGATCGGTTTGCTGACCTGGGATTCCATTTCCTCGGGCCCCACGCCCGGGTTGGCGATCGTCACGGCGACATACGGAAGGGAGATGTCAGGCATCAGGTCGACGCCGAGGCGGGAATAGGAAAGAACTCCCACGACCACCAGCGAGAGGATGATCATGGTGATGAAGATGGGCTGCTTGATCGAAATATCGGCGATCTTCATGGCGGAGGTGTCCTTACGGCCGGGTCGTCTTGGACCCGACGATTTTGATCTTGTCCTTGTCGTTGAGCTGGCCGGCCCCGGTCGTCACGATCCTTTCGTCGCCCTTGAGTCCGGAGAGGATCTCGATGACATCGCCGGCGACGGCCCCGATGGACACCGGGTTCATCTTGGCTCGGCCGTCCGCGACGAGGAACACGTATTTCTGACCGCCGCGGTCGACCACCGCTCCAAGGGGGACGACGGTCGCGGCGCGCGTGCTGATCACCCATTCGACCTCGACGTACATGCCCGGTTTGATGCGATGGTTGGGATTGGGGATGCTCAGCTCGACGTCGACCGTGCGGCTGACGGGATTGGCGATCGGGCTGATGTTCGTGACCCGGGCGGCAAAGACCTCCCCGGGATAGGCTTCGAGGTTTACCCGAGCGTTTTGGCCCATCCCGATGAATCGGATCTTCTTCTCGTCCACGGCCACGACGACCTTGACCGTGTCGATATCGATTAGATTCATGATCGGCGAGTTGGGGTTGACCGCGGCTCCGGGGTTCAGGATGATCCGGGCCACGACGCCCTTGGCGTCGCTCTTCACCTCGTACGGTTTGTAGTCGTAGCCAATCTCGTCGCGATTGACGACGGACACGATCTGGCCGGGCTGGACGGCGCTGCCCATCTTGACCAGGTTGTTGGCGACCTTGCCGCTCACTTTGGAGAAGATCGAGACTTCGGCGTCCGACTGGATGCTGCCTACGGCATGGATCTTATCGGCGATCTCCATCTTGCTCGGCAGGACGACTTCGACCGGGACGATGGTTTCGGGGGCCGGCTGGCTCGCCGCCTTTTTCTTGGCCTGGATATTCTGGTTGGCCCGGTATCCGACGAACGCGGCGAGGGCGATCAGGATCAGGATGATGATGATTTTTCCGATTTTCATATTTTCCTCCCACATGAGCGGAACAAATTAAATTGGCTCAAGGTATGATTATAAATGAGCTGGAGAAGATTGAGCCGGGCGCTCTCGAGCGCATTCTGGGTATCGATGAGGTCGGTCGCGCTGAGCAGGCCGTTCTTGTAGCGCTCATCCGCGATTCGAAGAGCGTCCTCGGCCTGCTTGATCTTGACTTTCTCGATCTCGAGTTTCCGTTCGGTCGTTTTGAGATCGGCCAGGACGGACTCAATTTCCATCGTCACCGTCCGTCCCTGATCGAACCTCTTCCTCTCGACCGCCCGCAGGTTGGATTCGGCCTGAGCCACCTGCGCCGCAACCCGGAACCCGCTGAAGGCCGGGTAGGAAACCGAAAGGAGGGCCGTCCAATTGCCCTTGATCTTGTCCATTTCGGGCATGAATCCGTTGCGGAATTCATAATTGAACGTGGCCGCCACGGTCGGCTTGTTCCCCGTCTTGGCCAGCCCCAGAGAAGCCTGGCCCAGATCGACCTGGTGCTGGATCTGTTGGAATTCGATCCGGTTGGCCAGCGCTTCTTGGAGGAGCGCGGCTTGATCGTAGTCGGCCGGTTCGAAGGCAAGCGCAGCGGCCGGCTCGAAGGGAGCTTTTTCGTCCCGCCCGGACAAGGCGTTGAAGGTGATCCGGAACTTGTTGATATTGTTCTCAAAGTCGAGCTTCTGGGCCTGGAGACCGCTGATCTGGACCTGGATGAGATCCCTGTCGAAGCTCGAGGCCAGCCCTGCCTGGTAGCGCTGGTTCATGATATCGCGCTTCTTCTCGAAGTTCGCCAGATTCTCGTCAAGGACCTTGATGGCTTCCCTGAAGAAGAGCGTCCCGTAATAAAGAGGGACGACCTGATAGGAAAGCATATGCTTGGCCAGGAGGACGCCGTCCTGGGCCAGATCGAGCCCGGACTTGCTCATCTCCACGGTTTTGGCCACCCGGCCCCAGGTGAAGACTTGTTCCATGACCGAAGCCCGCATGTTGTAATTGTTGGGCGTGCCGAACTTGATGGTCATCAACTGTCCCTGGTAGGGAATCGAAAACTCTCCGAAGAGACTCATCCGGGTGTAGGTCCCCGCGACGCTGACCTGGGGCCAATAGAGGCTCTTCGTTTCGCTGATCTTGAGCTCGGCGCCGGCCACGGACTCCTGAGCGATCTGGACCTGCTCGCTGTTCTTGAGCAGGAACTCGGCGGCTTCCTTGAGCGTCATCCTGTCCTGGGCGAGCGCCGCCGTGCCTGCCCCGAGGGCCAGGACCAAGATGATCTTGGGAACGTGTCGTGTCATTTCGATTCCTCCATTACGCGTTTAATGAGACCGATGAAGAAATGGGCGGCCGCTTCGGCTTCGGCCTTGTGGCCCTCGAGCAGTTTGATCCCGATGCCGATCTGCAGGGTTTTGATGAACTTGAGAAGCTCGTCCAGGGCGAAGGGCACTTTCTCCCGGGTTATCTTCCGCTTGAGGATATCCCGGATAAAGTCGCCGTGTAATTCGTAGATCTTGGCCGACTCTTTGAACGTCTCGTCGCCCTCGAAGCGGACGAACCCGAACATGCAGGGCAGGAACATCTTCAGGAAACCTTGGTTCTTGTCGAAATACTCGAGGTAGAAATCAAGGGTCTGCTGGAGGGCCTCGATAAAGGTCGACGTCTCGGTGATGCGGGTCCGGACCTCATCATGGACCTTCCGTCCTTCCCGCTCCAGCAGGTGGACATAGATTTCGTCCTTGCTCTTGAAGTAATAATAAAGAGTTCCTTTGGCCAGCTCGGCCGCCTCGGCGATGTCGTCCATCCGGGCCTGGTGGTAGCCGCGCTCGGCGAAGACGTTCTCGGCCGCGGCGATGATCGACGTCAGGCGCGCTTTTTCTTCGCGTCCCCGTCGCTCTTTGATGCCCATTTTCGACTCTCCGGTCAGTTAATTACCAGTTGGTCATTTTACGGACAAGTCTGACCTTTGTCAAGCCCGACCTCAACAAAGTTGAATGAGATCCTTCGCTTCGCTCAGGATGACATTTGACAACGAAAATCCGCCTGGTATAAGCTGGCCCCTGCCGCATGAAAAGCACCCGGCGCCGGACGCGGGTTCTGGTCAAGATCATCGGGGAATGAACCGCGGCCGCGAAACTTTTTCCGGGAGGGAATATGAAATCAAACGCCTTGTCCCGGCCCGCGTTGGCGGGTCTCGTCCTCGTCCTGTGTCTGTCGATCTCCTTCGGCCAGGCCCCGGCTAAGGTTAAGGTCGCCAAGGAAAAACAGTTCGTCCTCGACTGGCTCGGCCAGTCCCCGATCGTGGAAAAATTCGGCCGGATCTCGGACTCGATCTGGTCGTACGCCGAACTCGGCCTTCAGGAGGTCAAATCGTCCAAACTCCTGGCCGACACGCTCGAACAGGCCGGCTTCAAGGTCGAGCGCGGCCTGGCCGGCATGCCGACCTGCTTCGTCGCCTCGTATGGAGCCGGAAAGCCGGTAATCGGACTGCTCGGCGAATTCGACGCCCTGCCCATGCTCTCCCAGAAGGGCCGCGTTCCGGCGCAGGACCCGCTTGTGTCGGGCGCGCCTGGGCACGGCTGCGGACACAACGCCATGTGCGCCGCCGCCGCGGCCGCGGCCATCGCCGTCAAGGAGGCCATGGACAAATTCGGCCTCAAAGGTACGATCAAGGTCTTCGGCTCCCCGGCCGAGGAGATCATCGCCAGCCGGCCTCATATGATCCGGGCCGGCCTCTTCAACGATGTGGACGCCGTCATCGACAACCACAGCGGCAGCGGCTTCGGGACGAGCTATGGCCGGGGCGGCAACGCCGTCTTTTCGGTCATCTTTTCCTTCAAAGGAAGGACCGCCCACGGGGCCAACGCCTGGTCGGGCCGGAGCGCCTTGGACGGCGTGGAGATTATGGACATCGCCACGAACTTCCTGCGCGAGCATCTCGACCCGGCCTACCGGATGCACTACGTGATCACCGAAGGCGGGCAGGCCCCCAACGTCGTGCCCGACCGGGCCAGCGTTTGGTATTACGTCCGGAACAGCGACGAGCGGGTCGAGGAGATGTTCGATCGCGTCCTCAACTGCGCCAAAGCCGGCGCCCTCGCCTCGGGCACCGAGCTTCTGCCGCCCCGCTTTATCGCCGCCGCCCACCAGACGCACAGCAACAAGGCTGCCGCGGAGCTCATCCAGAAGAATATCGAGCTCGTCGGCATGCCCGCTTGGACCGAGGAAGAGAACGCCTTCGCCAAGGCCCTCCAAAAGGAATTGAAGGCGCGCGAAGAGGGGATGCCGACTAAAGTCGATAACCTTCGGACGCCGAGCGGCGTATCTTTCGGGGGCGGGTCGTCCGATGTCGGCGATGTGACGCTCGTCGCGCCGACGGCCTCGATCCGTTTTCCGGGCCAGGTTCCCGGGGCCATCGGCCACCACTGGTCCTCCGTCGCCTGCAATTACGGTTCGACGGCCTGGAAAGGATTGAACGCCGGGGCGAAGGCCATCGCCGCTTCGGCCGTCGATCTGATGACGAAGCCGGAGGAACTGAAAAAACTGCGTGTTGAATTCGAGGAATATGCCAAGAAGTTCCCCTACAAGCCGTTCCTTCCCGCCGACGCCAAACCGCCCCTGGACCTCTATGAAGAGCTGATGAAAAAATT
>Ga0315294_10003422_pt1 | contig 17271 bp, 15 predicted proteins | sample YL17G13_40_MG_FD_203626 | JGI IMG/M metagenome (GOLD analysis project Ga0315294, IMG submission 203626) | Sediment microbial communities from Yellowstone Lake, YNP, Wyoming, USA - YL17G13_40 | ecosystem: Environmental > Aquatic > Freshwater > Lake > Sediment | place: USA: Wyoming | collected... | reverse complement strand
TGCCTTACAACGGCTTAAGTGCTATAATCCCCTTTTTAAGAATTACTTACGGGCGAGGACTATATGACCGCTAAATTACCGGCTATTCTCGATAATCGCAGCGATAATACAGTTCTAAATGCCCTTCGAAAGTTACTGCCGTAGTGATTCACACCGCACCGCCTCTGGTGCGGAGTTTTCCTTTGATTTACACACCCCCTGTCTTTTTATTCCAAAAATTTCCCCACAATCTCTTTGAGAAAATTACCCGTTGCTTAAACTCTTGACTATTACCGCAGCCTCTATACCATATACATCGTAATAAATTAAAAGGAGTTTTTTTGAGAATGGAATCACGTGTAATTCAATTAACATCCGCCGCTCACAAATACGGCAATTTAAATATACGTTCCTGCGGCAAGAGTTTCTTCCCACCGGACGCCTTCGGCGGCTCATCTAAGAAAAAGGGTTTAGGCGTACCGATTACCATTAAGGCGCAAGGCCTGCCGCAACCGATACAAACCGACATTCCCACCAATGCAAAAGGCAAACCCAGATGGTTATTCAGAGAAAGAGCCTGGGTAAAAGATTTCATAAATTCAAATGAACTTATGAAAGACAACATAATAACGATTGAACGCCTTAACTATAGAACATATAAACTCATCTCCGATAACAACCATACCGAAAAACCCCAAACTCACTGCGTTGTTGAGGAAAAGAAATCATCTGTTCAAAATAATCCAGAAAGCTTAAAAGGCGATATAATTGGGATAAAACAAGCAAGCGAATGGGCTACAGAATATCTTGGTAAAACAGTAACAACTTCTAATATTTCTTATCTGATTCAATATGGGCTGATAAGAAAAATTGGTGGCAATGGAACATCACAGGTTTCAAAGCAAGAACTGCTCAATTATTACAAATCCTACAACGGCAACCGTCAGGTTTCATGGAAGGATAAACTTGGTGGCGATTTAAATTGGGCATTGTCATTTGAGCAATATAAAGAAGCCGAAACAACAAAACACGTGCACCACCTGCATCCTTACAAATTTATTCCGCAACTCGTCGACTGGTTTTTAGCGATGTACTTTAAGGAAAACGATATTATCTTAGACCCATTTATGAGTTAATGAAAATGCACTCTATAAGAATAAAAGTTTAGGAGATATAAAGTGGCTATTTTTGAACTTTTTCTATCACGCACTTATCGGGTTTTGATTGATGCTAAAGATAAAACTAATGCTTCAATGTTATCTGAGTTTTTTATCGAAAGCTCCGAAAGTAAGTGCAAAGAAAAAGAATATGAAATTTGTGACCGAAAGTGTAAAATTATGGATGTGGAACTTATAGAAAACAACGCATTCGATACTCACGAGGCAACATTGGATCAATAAATGGATGGTATAAAAAAATTAAAAAGTGAGTTTCTTGAACATTCTACGAAGGTAGGCGGAGATGTACAACCTATTAAAGTACTTCGGGCAGATGCATACCAAATAAACAAGGCAAATATTCTGTTGCGTGCAGCATCCGATCTCGGAAGACGTTACTTTTTTGGTTTAAATTATATCAACGCTGAAGAAATTGCAAACTTGGACAATTCCTTCATTGCTTTTATTTGTGGCAAGTTAGACCAAGTTGTTTTTATGCCCACCGAAGTTTTAATAAATCTCTTGCCAAAAATCAGTCACGATAGAAATGGCGAATATAAGATAAACTTTGACCGAGACCTTAATCTTATCGTAAGGGGTCGAGGGCAAAAATTGGACTGTAAACAGTTTGTTAACAATTGGGATATTATTTTAAATCCTAAAGCACAGGGGAAAATGTCAGCAAGCCCGGAAGAGAGTATCCATACTGTTGTGCAAGGAAGATTAATCGAAATAGGTAACATTCGTGGCTATGAGACTTTTTGTCCTAACAAAAACAAACTATTCAATAAAAAAGAAATTTCCCGGATTACTACAGTAGAAACCTGCCCCAGATTACAGTTTTCAGAATATGAAATATTGCGCCAAATAGATGTAATGTGGTTAAGAAAAGCTAAAGGCGAACTTTTTCCCGAATATGCTTTCGAGGTCGAATTGTCCACAGGTGTTTGGTCTGGCGTAGGGCGACTATCAACCTTGAGAGATTACTCTTCAACTATGCTGTATGTCATATCAAACCAACCTAAAAAATTCATGCAGGTAATGTCTTCTTTTGAAGAATTCAAAGAAAGGTTTAGGCACGTTTCCACAGAAGATGTTGGTGCCCTCTATTCGGCTGAACTCCGGCTGAGAGAATTAAGGGAAATAATTGATTTATAATTTCTTTAAGCGTTAAAATGCAAGATGTTTAATACTCAAAAACCTTACAATCAACTACCATTGCTGCCGCCTAAAACAGAATTTGAAACTGTGGTCGTGATGAAACAATTAGTTAGAAGTCATCAGGCATTAGCGGAATTGAAAGGTTATGCTCAGACTTTGCCGGATCAGGAAATACTGATTAACTCCGTAATTCTTCAGGAAGCAAAAGACAGTTCTGAAATAGAGAACATCATTACTACTAATGATGAGTTGTTTAAGGGAATAGCGCTTCAACATGACCTGTCGCCTCAGGTCAAGGAAGTATTAAATTACCGCTCAGCTTTATGGGAAGGTTTTACTTTTGTCCGTAAAAAAGGATTTCTTTCGTCCAACGGAATCATGACTATTCAAGAACGACTTGAATGTAACCGACAGGGTATTCGAAAACTTCCTGGAACCGTTCTCAAAAATGAACGCACCGGTAAGGTTATTTATACTCCGCCCGACCAGCCGGATATTATCCAGCAACTATTGAAAAATTTGGAGGAGTATTTGAATACCGATATTGGTAAAACTGACCCTCTGATTAAAATGGCAGTGGCACATTATCAATTTGAGTCGATACATCCATTTTACGATGGTAATGGCAGAACCGGCCGAATAGTCAATGTGCTTTATCTCGTTCTTGAAAAATTACTTTCATCGCCGATTTTGTATCTAAGCCGGTATATCATTCGGAACAAAGCGGATTACTATCGTCTTCTGCAGGAAGTAAGAACTAAAAATAAATGGACTGAATGGGTTTTATATATGCTCCGTGCTATTGAAGAAACAAGCCGGGATACATTGTATCTAATTAATCAAATCCAAAATGCGATGAAAATCACCGCTGATATAATAAAGGAAAAGCAAACCAGAAAAATCTATTCTAAGGATCTTCTGGAACTTTTGTTCGAAAAACCTTATGTCCGTGTTGGTAACCTTGTTGAAAAAGGGATTGCCTCACGGAATATAGCTGCCAAATATTTGCGAATGCTCGAAAATGCCGGAATTGTCCGCTCGAAGAAAAAAGGCAGAGATGTATTATACGTTAATATCAGGCTTTTTGATATTTTGAAAAAGTAGATATGCCCTATTTTAGTGCATATCCGAAAAGTATGCACTAAAAACAGTAAAATTAGTGCATATTTTCACCACTGGATTTGCTCAATACCTTTGAACGGATAGGAATTGAATTGAGACCGGAAATTGACGACTACTTTACACGATACAACAAGCAAACTTAAAGTGTATTACTCCCCACTTCACCCAACAAACAATTCCTTTTGCTTTTTATGCTGCACCATTGCTTTTGATTGAACTTCAATCAAACTCGCATGATGCTTTGACCTGAAATAAAATTCCTGCAAAAAATTTTCAAATCCCATTACTCTTTATCCCATAACAACTTATCTCTTTTTTGCCTGCCCTTCGTAGCCCGCAGGGCGAAGTAGGGTCAATCCAAATGCGCATCTCCGCCCCATTATAGAGAGACATTATGTCCTAGGATTGGTTGAAATAAAATTTAATGGAGATTTCAAATCAATCCCGATTATTCGGGATTGATACTGAGCGGAGTCGAATGTATGAAAACGAAACGAGACTACTGCCGCCTCGGAAAAAGGCAGCTCGCCGTCATCACAGACATATTTGAAAACACCCTCACTGAAGCCGATGCTCTTGCAAAAAACCACGTCAGTAAATGGCTCTACAAAAAATGGCTGGACAACCCATTTTTTCTTGCCGAATTAGATGCACGCTTCGATGAGGCTCTTCGCCGAAGCAAATTTCTCATCGCTCACTGCCTCCCACTGGCCGTTCAGCGCCTCGTCCAGCTAATCGTATCCGAAAAGGAGGAAACCGCCAGAAAGGCCTGCCTCGACCTCATCTCACTTCAATTGTCCAATGCCGGCCTGCAAAACTCCCAAAATCCTCAACAGCAGAATAAAAAATTCACCCCCCGGATATCCCCGGAAAAGGCCTCCAGAATGCTCGCAATGCTTGCCGAACGGGAGCCAAAACCTAACTCTTTGCCAAATAATTAGTTATGAAAAACAGACCCCCAAATTCAGCACAATTCAAGCAATTTGGCGCACCATTGGCGCTATTTCGAGAGCATTTCGAGTACTATCCGAGAGTGATTCGAGAGCAATTCGAGACAATTGGCGCTAATTCGAGACAAACCACGAAAAATCTTCCCCGCCCCTACAATCGTTAAATTTTACCTATCTTATCAAATAGTACCGCGATTTGGTTAACGCTCACCCCCATTTTTAGCTCAAAAACAAGGGTCTGTATCCCCACATTACCCCAAATTATAAGTGCGACTTATATTAAATCATCGAGAGCAGAAACGGTCTTTTCACTCTCGGTCAAAGAATGTGTATTCTGGAGCGGGGTTTTCTGAAAGCGCATCTTGGCCTGGCCGACAAGGTAAAAACTGCCGGTAATGCAGATTAAATCTTCTCTCCCCACAGCGCTTTTCGCAAGCTGCAATGCTCCGCCGAGGCTTGCCGCCGTCTGGTACATCTTGCCGCATATCTCGCTGTACATATCGCCTAACTGCTGCGGGGACATCGCCTTCATCGAATTGCTGCGGGTGAATATCACCTTATCGGCGCCGTATTGCAACTGGCGCAGCATACCTTCTGCGTCCTTATCATTGTTGCAGCCGAAGATTACGACCATCGAATCGTATGGGATATTTTGGCCTATTGCGTGCATAAGGGCCTGAATGCTGGCGCCGTTGTGGGCGCCGTCGATTATTATTCTGGGGTCGTCGCAAATCATCTCCATTCGGCCGGGCAGCGACACCTTCTGCAATCCTTCGGTCGTTTTTTGAATGTCGATTTGGTAGCCCAGCCCTTTGAGCTTGTCCAGAATGGCCAGCGCCAGGCCGCAATTGACGGCCTGGTGAGTGCCGTGCATCGGCACCCGCAGATGCTCAAATTTGGTTGTCGGGGTAGATACGCAGACCCTCATATGCGGCCCAAGCTCCCGCGAGGTCTCGAACCGGTATGAGAAATCGATATCAACGCCGGTCACACACAGCGGGGCCTTGACGGAGGCTGCCTGTGTTTTAAGCACCTGCATAGCTGCCGGGTCCTGCTGTACAGTAATAATTGGAATGCCCGGCTTAAATACCCCGGCTTTTTCCTTTGCAATCTTTTCGATGGTGTCGCCCAGTTGCTGCTGGTGGTCGATGCTTATGTTGGTTATACCGACCACTTCGGGTTTAATCACGTTTGTGCTGTCGAGTCTGCCGCCTAAGCCGGTCTCGATTATCGCAATGTCGGTTTTCTGGTCGACGAAGTGCATAAATGCCAAAGCGGTCATAAGTTCGAAAAATGTCGGCGGCTCGGTTTTCGAGATTTTCTCAACCGGCGCATAAGCGCGATTGAGCAGACCAAGCATCTGCGATTCGCTAATCATCTGCGAGTCGACCGCAATTCGCTCGTGCAGGGTTACTACGTGCGGCGAGGTATATAAGCCCACCTTATAGTCGTTTGCCTCAAGCATTTTGGCCAGCATTGTAGCCGTAGACCCTTTGCCTTTTGTGCCGGCTATATGCACTGTCCGCAGTTTGTTATGCGGGTTGCCCAGCAAAGACAGCAGTTTCAGCATCCTGTCGAGGCTGAAGGTTGTAGAATTATAGCGGGGGTATTTTTCCTTCTCGTAGTCGGTTCGTTCAATAAGGTATTTTATAGCATCATTGTAGCTTCTAAAAGGTTTTTTGGGGCTGACCCTGGCTACGGAAGTGCTTTTTTTTGCCTGCTTTTTGGGGGTTGTTTTTGTTAGTTTTGCCATAAAAAAACTAAGTTTAACAGTTAAAGAACAATAAGTCAATATAAAGTCTATTTAAAATACGCACAAAGCCGCTAAAACTGGGTTCAATTATAGGACATAAGTCTTTTTTTATGAGATGGTTACAACAAACAAGCATTAATTTCTCTCCGCAGCGGCAGCGGTATTTTATATGCGGCAGATTTTTACACAGTTTTTGTTATAATTATTTGCCTTATAAAGATATACGCTGGCTGGACCTGCAGGTTCTCAAATGGCAGAGGGGTTGGCCTGGGGAGTTTTAAGGTCAAAAACCCGTGTCGTTCCAGCAGAGTCTTTCAATATCTCTGGCGACGATTTCCGCAATGATTTGGTCTGGTATCAGCAATGCCGGTTCGGGCTGCGGTGAGGGCCTGCTGATAGGCTGGGGTTCGGTTTGCGGGGGGGTTGGCTCGATTTGGACATCGGGCCTTTGGCCGGGGGATTTCCTCTTCGTTGAGGTTGTTTTTCGATACTCAGCCATAATCTCTTCAGCAAGGTCGAACCGAGGAACCTCGTTCTGAAGGGGTTTTGCCGGCGTTTCAGCAGAATGCGGGATTATGTCTTCAAGAGAAAGCCTTTTTTCGTTTTTAGGCGGAGAGGAGGCCTTTGCTGCCGGTTGGGGAGCGGTTTTCTCCTTGTGCAGCGGCGTTACTTTCTGTGAACGAGAAATATCCGCCTTGCATTGCAGAATGTCGGCATCAAGATTTTCATTTGGGTCAATTTTGCTCACCGCTACAATCTCCGCTCGAAAGGTGTAATATGATAACATTATTATTGTTAAAAATCAAGAAAAATTCGGGGAGGGTGTGGGAAGGCAACCCTCGTTTTTGGGTTAAAAATGAGAGGGAGCGTCAATCAAAAACGCAAGGGGTCGGGGAAAAGTGAGAAAAAATGCGAAAAATTGAGACGGTTTTTGCGAAAAATAGTATGGTTTTGACGAAATTTGCGTACGTTTTGCGGACACTTTCAATGGCGGATAGCATAGAGCGGATAGAAAAATTGTCGATTGCCGAATGTCAATTGGACAGATTGCTAATTGAAAAAATTCAGAGTTGGTGGTTCAGAAAAAAAGAGGTCGGCAGGTTGAGGGTTGACTAATTCAATTGAAGACATTTTGTGATGGTCAGGCAGATTCTGTGTGCAATAAGAAGACTTTTTTTGGCAGGAGGGTATACTTTTTTAATCATCTGGTAATCGGTTGAAAGCTGTTTTTTAAATTGTTGCAGCTTTCTTATCAGGCCGGCAAGATTAGTTCGGCCTGTTTTTTTCGCACCTATTATATTTTGAGAATGCTGGCGGTAAAGGACGGTTGGTGTGGAGATGTAAATAATCTTACCATATTTCGCCACGTTAAGCGCAATCCACCAGTCGTGAAGCCTGGCCTGCGGCGGGATGGGAATTGAGATTTCAACAGCTTTTCTATTTATCATTGCAGCGCAGCCGGTAACCACATTGCGATAAATAAGTTTTTTCAGGTCGTTGCCGGTATCGGGACATATTTTATTATGATTCCACAGTGAATCGGCGATTGGTTTGAGTTCTGCATCCACTACCTTTAGGTCGGTATGGACCAAAAGGGGCATATTCGGGTAGTTTTTTTCTGAGGCTCTCATTGCATTTAATGTCAAGTCTATTTTGTTGGGCAGCCAGATGTCATCCTGGTCGCTGAACATAACATAGTTACCGGCGGCTTGTTCGAGGAGTTTGCCGAAATTCAATGCCGGTCCGAGCCGTCCGGAGCTGTCCTCAATGAGCCTTATTTTATCGGAATATTTTGCAACATAATCTTTTATGATTTTAACCGTATCGTCACTGGAACCGTCATCACGTATTGAAAGCTGCCAGTCCCGGTTTGATTGAGCGAGGATGGAATCTATCTGTTGTTTTAGATACTTTTCGCCGTTATAGGTTGCCAGCAGGATATCAATCATATTTTGTCACTATTTTTAGATATTATCTACGGATTAGATGCATATTTTTTCAGCAGGTTTTCCAAGTTACAGACCGAACGCTGCCAGGTGAAATGCTTGGCTGTTTTAATGCCATTGACGGATAATTTCTTTCTCAAAGTCTCATTTTCTATCAAGCGAATAACAGCCCTGGCTATTCCTTCAGGGTCTTTAGGCTGACAAATAAGGCAGTTATTTTCATTTTCAGCATAGTCCTCCGTTCCGTAGGGTGTTGTTACAACTGCCAGTCCGCAAGCCATAGCCTCAAGCGGAAATAACGGGAAGCTTTCATACCACGAGGGACATATCATAATATCGCCCATCGAATAGATGTTAGCGAGGGTTTCTCCTGTAACATAACCAATGTGACGATATTTGGCAATATCGTTGTTCGGTGGAAGCATCGAACTGCCGTATACAAGCCACTCAACATCCGGATATTTTTCTCTAATCTTTTTAATTGCCAGGGCGGCTTTATTGAAACCCTTCCAAACCGCATTTCTGCCCCCGTAGGAAACTATCGTAATTTTGGATGTATCTTTTTCGACTTTTCTCGGATAAAAAACTTCGGTTCTTATAGCATTATTTACAACGCCAATGACTTTTGCATAAGGATAGTATTTTTCCACTTCTTGTTTGAGCCAGGTACAGTTTGCAATTTTGTTTAGAGGGAGCATATATGACAATGCGGCGTCCTTACGAGCAAATTCCGGATTTGAGAACTCATTACAAAAATATTCTTCAAAGTGCTGCATAAAATAGAACGGAACACCCTTTCCGCTATAGTAAACCGCCAAAGCAGTTTCGAAGGATGTAGCAATATTCACTTCACAATCCGGAATCCGACCAATAACGTTCGCCAGTTGAGCGAATCTGTCATAAATATAGCGGTTGCCTTTTTCTGAAGGTATCATAACCTTGTTCAGCCACGAAATAGTATTGCGGCTCAAGGTCTTTTTCAGTAAAGATATTACACTACCTCTTAATTTGTCGCGGCGTTTCATATTCAGAATAACTTCGCCTTTAAGTTCGAAACCAGCGGGCATCCCAAGGTATCTAAGAGGAACCACAGTTACATCGTTTCCTTTTTCAATCAAACCATTAATATACTCGTATATGCATAACATCCCGCCGGCATAATTAGGCCCAATTTCTCCAACTATATAGTTAATTCTCATAATCTTTCATAACCCTCAAATGTTTATTCTGTCGAAAACCCTCAACGCTCTTTCTACCACCTGGTCCATATTCAAATATTCGTATTGAGCCAACCTGCCTATAAAATAAGTATTATCTAATTTTTCAGCATTTTCTTTGTATTTATTGTAAATTTTATGATTCTCTGCTGTCGGGACCGGATAATAGGGAGGACCTTCCGATTTTGGGTATTCATAGCAAATGGTCGTTTTGGGGTGTGATTGAAAATAGAAATGCTTGAACTCGGTTATTCTGGTATATTCCTGTTCGTTAGGATAGTTAACAACGCCGGCATTCTGGAACCGCTCCATGTCAAGAGTTTTGAACTCAAAGTCAAGGCTTCTGTAGGGTAATCTGCCATAGGTATAATCAAAGTAATAATCAATGGGGCCGGTGAATATGAGCCTGCGAAACTTTATTGACTTTATAACATCTTTGTAATTTGTTTTGAGCAGCAGGTGAATATTTTTGCTGCCGAGCATTTTTTCAAACATTCGCGTATAGCCATATTTTGGCACACCCTGGTATTTGTCCGTAAAATACCGTGTGTCCCTGTTGAATCTGACCGCAAGCCTGCCTGTTACTTCCGGAGCAAGTTCATCTGGATATACTCCCCACTGCTTTTTTGTATAATTTTTGAAAAATAATTCGTATAATTCCTCCCCAACCTGCGATACTATAATATCTTTTGAGTTTTTAATTTTATCAATGTTGACTCGCCGCTTATCGAGGTATTCCTTAAGTGTTTCAGAAGTAAAGTTTAACCCGCAGAGTTTCTCCATAGTATCAATATTAATGGGCAAATAAACTTCCTTTTCATTCACTCTGGCTAAAACTCTATGAACATAATCGTTCCATTCCGTAAATTGAGACAAGTAATCCCACACTCTTTGAGAGTTCGTATGGAAAATATGCGGTCCGTACCTTTGAACCAATATGCCGTCTTGGTTGTAGTAATCATAGGCATTTCCCCCTATGTGGTCGCGGCTTTCCACCAGCAAAACCCGGCAGCCATTTTGTAGAGAGGCCCTTTCTGCACAAACACAGCCGGCAAATCCAGCCCCGACTATTATGAAATCCACTTCCATTATTTTTTACCCTCAGCAACACGATAGACGGCGAACAGAGAGCAACTTGCATATTTATTATTATAAATATCTAAAAATATAAAAGGATATAAAAGCAGCGTTTTCAATGCTGCGGCAATGGTGTTATTGTTTCCTCCGGTCCTGTAGTACAGGGAACACCCGAGGCTGCTGATAAGACCTGTTGAATAACTGTGGGAAATCGGTTGTCCTCCGACAGCACTCTCGAAAAGACGGTTTAATTCTTGAATATCATAACCATCTTTGACATGCCCGATTGCGCGATGATAGGCAGCACCAAACACATCCTTGTACTTGTAAGTAGGAACAGAAACAAGACAGACAGCACCTGGAGCAAATTTCCTTTGCAACTTCTGAAGTATCAGATGAGGATACTCAATGTGCTCTAAAAAATCTATCAATAAAACAATATCGAAAGAATCATTATCATTGAAGGTACACTGGCATACATCAGCACAGGTCATATTAACAGAGGAACTGACATGCAGCGCATCCGCCAATTTTATTGCTTTATCGACATTATGCTGATCCAAATCAAATCCTATGTATTTAATGTGCGCATTTTTCCTGCGAGCAATCTTCATTAATTCAAACGCATTTACTCCATCCCCACAACCAATTTCCAACACTTTGTAGGTTTTTCCCGATTTTATGTACCTATCAAGAAAAGACAACAGGGGTCTAATCCTTAAGTGAGTGTGAATATCCAAGCAGCCAAATATCCTGGCAATAAATGCCTGGAAACAGCCTTTTTTTAAGTGATGATAAAAATCACCTACCGGCATTCCTGAATAGTTCCTTTCTTCTCAAGGCAATTTCGAATACGAGCATATGCCGAGTATGACAGCACCAAAACTATGACCTCCGTAAGCAAGGCGTTAATACTCATTCCTATATGTTTCATTTGAAAGAAGTATACAAAAACCACCCCCCCGACCAAACCTACAGTGCCTGCCGTAAGCATTATTCTATACCATGTCTTGGTATATCCAAATCCTAACAGGAAAAAATTAGCATATACAGTGGACAGGCCCACGATAAAAGGGATATATCCTTGTATTCGCACCACAGAGATGCTTTCCGTGAATTCTTTTCCCAGAACAAGATTGACAATTGAAGGAGCAGCAACCCAAAGACCTGTTGATAATAAAAACGTGGAAAAACCGATGATAGGCAAACTTTTCCTGATAAACTTTAGTCCCTGCACAATAGAATCAAAAGATAGTTTACTAATATAAGGGTAACAAGCCTGCGCCAGCGGCATCTGAAAACTTTGTGCCATCCTTACAATTTTATCTCCTGCGGCATAATAACCCACAAATGTATTATTTGTGAACAAGCCGAGTATAAAAGTATTGCTTGCCGTGTAAAGGCTTATCGCAATAGTCGAGATAAAGATGTGCCAGCCTGATGTAAACTGGTGTTTAATATCCTCGATAGCCGGTAATTTGAAATTTACGCCAAAATTCTTAAATACAATCCATAAACCTAAAATCCCGGCGATTATAAAACCAAGTGAGTTTACCAAAGGCACATAAATATAATCGGACACATTTTTAATAGACAAGAAAATCAAAACTGTAAATACGATTTTGGCAACAATATTAAGGAACGTTATATACTTCATTTTTTCCATTCCCAGAAAGAACCATACTGGAAAAAGTACCTGTCCAACCACCATTCCGAATGTCAGGAAATATATTTGCCAGTCGTTCTTAAATCTTCCGAAACTAAACACGATTAAGTACAAAACCACAAAGCTCAAAATCATCAGGATAAATTTAATTAATATCACGGAACAAAAAATTTTAGATATTTTTTGACTATCTTCTCTGTAAATAGATATTTCTCTGGTGGCAGACAGGTTAAAACCGTAATCCGTAAGAAGGGCGAAATATTGAATAAATGCCTGGGCAAATGAGACCAGCCCAAACTTTTCCGCCCCTAATACACGAACAAGATATGGAAGAGTAACCAGCGGCAGCAAGTAATTGGCCGCCTGTAAAAAAGACAGAGAAAAGAAATTGGCAAGAACTCTTTTTTTATTATCAGGAAGTTCTTTCAGTTTACTAATTATAGATAACACAGGCTTATTTTTCCTCGGGATTTCCCATTTACCATTAGTTTCACAAAGTTTTAGTTGTTTTGCCTGCTCATATTACGAAATTTGTGCGACAATAGCAAATAGCAACATAGATAGAACTATATACTTTGTTGAATCGACTCAACTTATAACCCTTATGAAAATGCCTGACATTATACGGCGGTTATTGCGAATATCGCCATAAAATTTAAGTCGGTCTATTTTGTTGAATTTTGATTTATAACCTCGTTCTGGAACTGCCTGATACATTCACGCCAGAACTGCAAATCTTCTCCTCCGGCGGTTCTCCATATCGGCGAGAGAGTGGAATACTTGTGAGTGAGAACTGCTTCGTTGAGATAATAGTAAAGTTCGAATTGGCCGGCGAGCTTCCCGAATGCTGCGGTTTCGTGTCCCGGAACATCTTCATCGGGCAAAACCGCGTTGAACAGCAGCGAGGTTTTCTTGCTTTCACCCGCTTTTTTTGCAATTCGCCAGCCGGTATCGCGACTGCAAATGCCTATCAGGTTTTCCATTTGCGTTGCAAAACATCTTAAAGCCGGGTACTTCTGGTATCTTTTTCTGTTTATCAATAGTCCGCAGCGAAGTATCTGTCTTTTTACAAAATCACAGCCTGTCACGAAGGGGTTTTTAGAAAAAGGCGTCCAGTCGCAGCCCATTGTTTTTAAATCCGCAGTCCTGAAAAAGCAGAACACCGGGCTGGGGAAGTTATGATATTTGCCGAGCTGCCAGCGGGGATAAGCAGTGCCGATTGCCGAGCAGTTTTTATTGTTTATTTCATCAATACAGAACCCGTCCCAGTTATTCTTGAAAACATATACGTCCGGGTCAACAGCCAGTGCAAATTCTGTTTCTATCTTATTCATTGCGAAATTTAGGCCGAGCGAATGACCGACCGAACCTGCGGCTTTCCTGGCATCATTGAAGTATATTTCTATGGGGATTCCTGCCTGACCGAGGTGCGAAAGCGTCTTGTCCTCGCCGGCGGTGTTGTCGATAACGATATATTTGATTCTCTCCGGAAATTTTGCCTTTTCATTCAGATTCAGGAAAAGCGGCCTTATAAGTTCCGACGAGAACCAGCTAATGGTAAAAACAGTAATAGACGGTTTGGGCATTTCGTTATCATCCATAGCTACTTGCCCATTCATTCATTTTATCTTGTTGAAGCAGGTTTTGGCTGGCTGTGTAAATCGAAAATAAAATACGGATTCATCGATACTCTTAAGAATTTATTATCTTCGGTTTTTGCGCCGGGGCCGCCGGAAACAGTTTGGCAGTTATACTGTTTCTCCAACTGGCTTATGAGTGTTAATATATGCTCTTTTTCCGCCGCAGAGAAGAAATAACGCGGATAACAAACCAGATAGTATGGGTATCGGCCAGTCGCAGCATAACGTTGAACCTCTTCAAATGTTCTGGCAGGAGTGATTTCTCTGTCCAGATACCAGGCGATTTCAGGGCGGTAGAAACTACCTTTTGAACTGTGCTGGTTGACGATAAAGTCCTCGTAGCTCAGCAGCGCTTTGTCGGGTGGTATCATGCTGTTAAGCATTTTGAGCATTTCGACTTTTGCTTCCGGCTGCCATCTTACGGCATAATAATAGTTTGTGCCCATCGCACAGGAAATGAATAGAACTGTTGTAAAAGCCACGATACAGGCCGTTGCGAGTCTGCGCCGGATTTTCGCCAGGATGTCCGCCAACAACATTATCGCCAGCGCAACGGATATGGCAATAAGCGGCCCGAAGGGCAGCTCCCAGGTCTGATGTCTCCACAAACAACTCTTCAGGATTAGCAGTTGAGACATAGGTGTTATTAGAAAGAGCCAGAATTGAGGGAACTGTTGCGGCCTGCGGGCTTCTTTTCTGCCCGGTTTCGGCTGTGTGAATATAAGTAATTGGCCGAAAGTCAGATAACCGATGGCAGTAATCAATACCGGCAGCGTGAAATTGGTCAGCGCATGCTCCCAGAACTTGGCCAGCCAAGCGTTCCAGTCGAATTTCTCCATTATTTGTTCCATCTCACCTTTGCCTGCACGCCATTTGTATAGTTCCACTATTTTCCTGACATCCCAGTCATAACCTCCGGCCATAATAACAAAGTTCAGTGCCAGGCTTGATAATGGTGCAATAACCAATATTGCGAGCAGGGCTTTATCAGGCATCTGTTTGCGTCGTATGCATCGGCAAACGTAGTGCAAACCGATGGCAAAGGCGTAAAAGAAACCTTCCCATCCGAACTGCAAAGACATAAACAGGCTTGCAGCCAGTACGAACTTGTGAATAAATGACGGTCTAAGAGGGGGGCTTACTGAGCCTGTCAAAACAAGATAGCACCAAAGAGCGGAAAAGCTGAAAAGCGTGCCCCACCCGCCAAAGCCGAAATATGCTGTCAAAGGGAATAATGCGTATAGCAGTCCGGCCAGAAGGGTTGTTCTGTCGTCCAGCAGGCCCCGCAGAATTTTAAGGAAAAGCAGAAAGGTTGCCAGCGATACCACAATTCCAGGAACACGGGTCGCCCATTCATTGATGCCGAGGATTGCCATAAATGCTGCGGCGATAAGACAGTTAAGTTGCGGATGGTCCATATATCTTGCTGGATTTTTTGGAGGCGGGTCGCCGACCGCCCAGGTGGTCATTCCCTTAGTGTAGGCCAGACCGTACTTTGCGTGAGACCTTGCGGCCCAGGCGCCGCTGGCTTGAGCCCAGGCATGTAGGCCGTAAAACGGCCGGGTTATCTCACGAACCCACGTTGAGGCGAGCAGAACAGCGAGCAATCCTGCGTAGAGCCAGAAATCGAGCGGCTGGTTTGGCTGCCTTAAGCTATCTTCTTTATTCATAAATACTTCCGTTAACAGAATTTTATACTGATTTTGTTACAGATTGTTCGATTATCAGTATGATAGTGTTTAAAATATCGGCTGTAAAGGTCATTTGACTGGTGGTTTTTGTTACGGATTTTCAACATTTTGTACACCTCTTTTTTGTTAAGATGGGCAAGATTTAACGATGGCGTAAGCCATCCCCAAGGGATTGTAGGGGCTGGATTTGGTGGTTGGAGAAGAATTGGTGGGGTTATGACCCCACCCTACGCTGTTATCAGATGTCATCAGAAGCAATCAGAACGCATCAGAACACATCCAAAGTGATTCAGAAGCACTCCAAAATACATCAGAGATACGTCAAAATGCATCAGAAGACACCAGTGTTTTTGCTTAAGTATTGTCATAACAAGGACTTAACGAAAATCGAACCGCAGATTTTCTGCAAAAAATTCGAAATCCGAAACTCTAAATCCAAAACAAATTCAAATGACCGAAACGCTAATGACCAAAACAAATATCCCATAAAACACTACGCTTCCTATATGGGGATATAGAATCTTCCCATAATTGGGCGGAGATGCGTGTTTGAGGTGACCCTACTTCGCCCTGCGGGCTACGAAGGGCAGGCAAAAAAGAGGTAAGTTGTTATGGGATAAAGAGTAAGGGGATTTGGAAAATTTTTTGCGATTTTGGAATTTTCTTTGTCAGACCCCTGCGTTTTTGATTGAAAAATCAGTCACAGATGGACACAGATTTTTTAGACACGGATTTACACGGGATTAACACGGTTTTGTTTCGGCCAGGGTGGTGTACTTCGGCAGGTCTTTTCTCGATGTAAACATCTGCGAAAGCCCTGCCTGCGTCCACCAGTCATCTTACGATGACCCGCAAATGGCTTTGCGGCTGGCCGGGTGGGGATTTACTATTGACTATTTACGATTTACTATTGGGGTTAAAAATGCGGGGAAATTTGCTGTTGAAAAAGGGGCGATTTTGGGATTTTTTTAGAAAGGGTACTGTCGGAAATGATTGACCCGGCTTCGCTCTTCGAGCTACGGCGTGGCAGACCCGGCTACGCCTTCAGCTACGCCGCGGCAAGCAGGCTCACCACAAGCTGCAAAAATAAAAATGACGATGCAAAATTCAAAATTTCATAAGGGTGTCTGCTGTTGATGCTGGCGGGGGAGAGGCGGGCGGGAAATGTGCGGCAGGATATGCCTTTCTTTAGCGGTTGGGGTCGGCGGGATGAGAGGTGTTTGTGTCAGCAGGTAATGCCGGAGCGGGGACTTGTCCGGCAGGAGGCGATTGTTTGTTTTCAATTTTTGTTTCAGGTTTAAAAGAGGAGAATATTTTATGAGCAAGTTTCGAGTTGGCAATAGTAATTGCCGCTGTAATAATTCCTAAAACAACGCCGATACGGACAATAGTTTTCCATATACGAGGTTTCTTTTGGGAAGGCGATTTTACAGGGAATTCCTGAATAATTTTCGGCGAGACTATTATTTCGGGATTTACCTCGATATGCGGTTTAAAATCGATGCTGAATTTTTCATTCGGGCGTTCGGGGCCAGAGTTGTCTTCGGGTTCTTCGATGCCGTATTCGCCGAGGAGGTCATCGATAGGAATAAAATCAAAGCTTTTCAGGCATTGAATTTGTCTGACGCCTTTTTGGAGAGCGTTTTTTATGTCAAGGAAGTTGTGAAAATAAGGGTCTATTGTATTTTGGCGGCATTGGGGACAGATACAGGGGAGCATCTGTTTGACATCGGGCTGATTGAGAGTCTGGTGGATATAGTCCATTTCGCAACGAATAATTGCCAGCAGCTCTTTTTTATCGTCGCCTTTAATCCAGAGGGTGATTTTTCTATTTAATCTTTCGCTGATGACAAGGGCCTGGGCATATTCTCTTTCGAGGACGACGCCGTCTTTCCAATAAAAACCGGGCTTA
>Ga0315294_10003420_pt1 | contig 17281 bp, 13 predicted proteins | sample YL17G13_40_MG_FD_203626 | JGI IMG/M metagenome (GOLD analysis project Ga0315294, IMG submission 203626) | Sediment microbial communities from Yellowstone Lake, YNP, Wyoming, USA - YL17G13_40 | ecosystem: Environmental > Aquatic > Freshwater > Lake > Sediment | place: USA: Wyoming | collected... | reverse complement strand
TGATATCTTTGGGCGAGTCCTGACTGAACTGGCAAGAGAGGGGAAGTTAGACCCCGTCATCGGACGCGAAGCGGAGATTGAGCGGATTCTTCAGATTCTCTGCCGCCGGACAAAAAACAACCCCGTCCTTCTTGGTGAACCGGGCGTTGGAAAAACCGCCATTGTTGAGGGACTTGCACAGAAAATCGTCGTGGGTGACATTCCCGACCTCCTTGCCAACAGGCGTCTTCTTGCCCTTGACCTGGCGGCGATTGTGGCAGGAACTAAATATCGCGGCCAGTTCGAAGAACGCCTCAAGGCTATCATGCAGGAAATACGCCGCTCCAGAGAGGTCATCATCTTCATCGATGAGATTCACACCCTTATCGGCGCCGGCGCCGCGGAGGGAGCCATTGACGCCTCCAATATGCTTAAACCCGCCCTCTCCCGTGGGGAAATGCAATGCATCGGCGCTACCACACTTGAGGAATACCGCAAATATATCGAAAAAGACGGGTCGCTGGAGAGACGTTTCCAGCCCATCACTGTCAACCCGCCCACCATCGATGAAACAGAGGCAATCATCAAGGGTCTGCGTTCACGCTATGAGACACATCATGGCGTCATCATCTCAGACGAGGCGATTAAGGAAGCGGTGTATCTCTCAGACCGCTACATCACCGACCGGTATCTGCCGGATAAGGCAATTGATGTGATTGACGAGGCAGGTTCACGCGCATGTCTGCAGGCAAATGTGAAACCCCAGGTCTTAAAAGACATTGAAAAGGAAATTCAAAACTACGACGAACAACTCCGCGAGTTCACTTTCTCCCAGGAATTTGAGAAATGCCAGGAAATCAAGATGGTTCGCGACCATCTCCTCAGGCAGAAAGAGCAGCTTTACAGGGAATGGCATTAGAAGGAGATGGATGAGAGTTATAAAAAGGTGATTGCGCCTGCAGATGTCGCATATATTGTTTCCAAATGGACAGGTATCCCCATAATGAAGCTGGAGGAGGAGGAATCGCACAAGCTCCTCCGCATTGAAGAGGAACTTTCAAAGCGGGTAGTGAGCCAGGAAGAGGCAATTATGAACCTTGCGAAGGCTATCCGGCGCGCCCGTTCCGGCATCAAGGACCCGCGGCGTCCAACCGGTTCCTTCATCTTCCTCGGACCAACAGGTGTGGGAAAAACAGAGCTTGCCAAGGCTCTTGCTGAATTCCTGTTTGGCAATGAGGATGCCCTTATCCGCATCGACATGTCCGAATATATGGAAAAGTTTTCCGTCTCGCGCTTAGTCGGCGCCCCACCGGGATATGTGGGTTATGAGGAGGGTGGACAGCTTACTGAAAAAGTCCGCCAACGACCTTACTCAGTCGTCCTCCTGGATGAAATTGAAAAGGCACACCCGGATATCTTCGGTCTCCTGCTGCAAGTATTCGACGACGGTCGCCTGACTGACAGCTGGGGACATGTCGTGGATTTCCGAAACGCAGTTGTCATCTTGACGTCAAATGTTGGGACGCGCCGTCTCATGCGTAAGGAAGGCCTCGGATTCCAAACCGAAGCTGAGGCAACCACCTATGAAAAGATGAAAGAAAAGGTCATGATTGAGGTGAAGAAAGTCTTCAATCCTGAATTCCTGAACCGTATAGACGAGATTATGGTGTTCAAGTCTCTCACGGAGAAGGATATCAAGCGGATTGTTGAGATTATGAATGGCAAGCTGAACACCCGTCTGCAGGAAAAGGGCATTCACGTGGAAATGACGGAGGAAGTTAAGGATTTTCTCGTGACAAAGGGATACGACCTTGAATACGGGGCAAGACCGCTGCGTCGGGCTATTCAGAAATATATTGAAGACCCTCTCTCTCTCAAGATGATTGAGGGAAACATACCGGAGGGTTCAACAATTGAGACTGTCCTTGTGGGGAACGAGATTGATTTCTTAGTCAAGAAGGAAGAACCGGTTCTTGCCAGTGAAGCGCCCGAACCTGAGAAATAGAAAGATTTCTTCATCCCACCAGCAGATTTCCTCAATCAAAAATCCGGTAAGGTGAGCAGAGAACCTGTATCATTAAAGGATTAATTTTCCCAGAAGTGCCTTTGCGTCACTATAGATTCCGGGGCAACGGCTTTCGCGGGGACCGGTAATATTCAACACCTCAATCTTATTATCCTCAACCCATTCAAGAATAGCACGCGAGGTCTTTTCATAATTATAAGTCAGTTGCAGGTCAACTACCAGACAGGGTTTCCCGCGGCGTCTGGTGATGATTTGCGCCATGGCGGTTCCACCCGTTGAGCGACCCCAGCTCAGAATAAGTGTGCCGTCCCCCTCAGTGATATTAAGCTCCGTGGCAATACGGTCATCGCTTGATTTCGCCTCCTGAATGGGGTATTTAGACGGAAGTTTGCCATCCTCTGCGAGACGCCCCTTTGGACACCAGCCCCCGCAGGGAAAATTTTTATCCAATGCGACGTCAAGCGCGGCGCGATTCACACCGCTTTGTGAGCCGCTGATGATTTTTTTCAGCATGGTTCACCTACCATCTGAATTTATAACATCATGAATGCAATATTATGATAAAGTCAACACATTTAATTTGACATTGCAAAAGAGATTGGTCTTGAATTATTGTTCCGTTAAAAGATGATATTCGGGAGAATAAGAATAAAATCTTATAACCTGATTGTTCATCAAGACGGCGGAACGGGATTGCGAAACCGACGCACTGATACATAAAGCGAAAAAGGAGGTGAAGGTATGAATAAAAAAGGGTTTACATTAATTGAACTTTTGATTGTTGTTGCCATTATCGCCATTCTTGCCGCCATTGCGATTCCGAACTTCTTAGAGGCGCAGACACGTTCCAAGGTCTCACGCGCCAAAGCGGATATGAGGACCTGTGCGATGGCGCTTGAATCTTATTATGTCGATAGCAATGCCCTTCCGCAATGCCACACCTATGGGATAGTAACACGTGCGCCTGGAGAAACCATTGAGATACTGGAAAGGTTATCCACGCCCGTAGCCTATATTACAAAAATCATAATCACGGACCCTTTCAAACTCAAAGGCAGGCTCAGCGCCGCTTCAGCCCAGCTACTTTCCACAGCCACTCCCATCAGCGTCGCCGACGACCCGGCTGCAGTGATGAATAGTTATATCTATCAGTCATTCAGCAACCTCGACAGAGCACAGGCGGGACCCCCGGCAAATAAAAATAGCGTGAAAGGAATCGCTTTTATCTTACACTCTGCAGGACCGGATGGCCTCTATTACAACCTTGGCGGAGTTCTGGCGACTGACAGGACACCGGAATGGACCATAAATCTCATGTATGACCCAACAAATGGCACCGTCTCAAGAGGCAGCATTTTCCGCGCGGGCGGTTCTCCCCAGGAAGGGAGCAGCTATGCGGGTGGCGTTGGACTGGTAAGGGCGATTCAGATTTCTACCAAGTAAGCTTCCATTCACCCGGCGAACCAACTTGTGCAATCAGCCTTCCCCCTGTAAATTACAGGTGGAAGGTTTTTTTATGGTGAAATCCTATCCTGTCTCCAACATGATAGTCTTTATCTTTTTGGGGTCAAGGATGATAGGGAATTGATTCCCACTCTTCAAGGGAATCACCCCTCTATTCTCCTCATTCAGACCTGCCTCATACACCCTTATGATATCTCGGCTGAATGCAATCTCAGCGCTCTGGGAGATGGAAGTGGGGTTGTATAATCGCAGAACGAGGGCATCAACATTCTCCGCCTTTTTCACGGCGCTGAACTCTAAATTCTCATTGGAACAGGTGAATAACCCCCACTGGCGCGGGAGAATACCATGCTTGTTTTTCCCAAATTGCCCCGCTCGGAGGGGGACGCTCAATCTCATAGCCTCCCCTGAACAATAACCATCCCACCAATTACCGTCATGGGGATAAATGGCAAGACGGAACTCATGTCGCCCCGGACATTGCGGACCGGGGTCGGGCAATTCCTGCTTCCGCTGCTCTGAGACCTCAAGCTTGATTCTCACCGCCCGCACTAAAGTTATGGCAATAGCACATGCCTCATCCCTCGTCACCTCAAACTCCTGAAGACCTTCAGAAAGGAGCGCCAGACCCCGCCTGCCATCACTCACATCAACAAATGTGTGGTAAGGATATGTCCCAACCACTGGCTCTTTCCAATCATCGCGGTTGGGAAGCGCTATGGGGCGCTCCACCACATCAAAATGGCTGTCCGCATGGGAAGACAGGGCATGGACAAGCCGCGTGGGAAAAAGGAGGCGTAACCTGTGGTCCCGCGCCGCATTATCAAAACCTGTCACAACATCTACCCGCCGCGACCCTTTCGTGAGTGTGACAAGATGTGTTACAGGCAATTCCACATGGTCGTCCGAGCGATGAGTATCGCCGCGGCATTCGCGTGGGACCTGGAGGGATAGGTCAATGCGGATAGTTGCAGAAAGGTGTCCATCCTCCACCCTTTTTATGCTCGCTTTAGCACCTGTGGAATAAATCACCTGGTCAAACGCCGGTGCGATATGCCTCCAGGCATTTCCGACTTCCCCAGCATCTTCGAGAGTGAGAAGACCATCATACTCGGCGCCGGTTGTTTTTTCAGCGACCTTCAGTGTCCCGTCCGGGTTAACCTCCACACGCAGAAATTCATTCTCCATCACATTGGGGGCTGCAAAAAGCGAACCGCTTCTTCTATCGGGCTTTTCATTTGGTTCAACTGTATAAACCCTGTATCCAAGCGCAGGAATCCTCTCCGCCTTGAGCTTGACCCTGAAGCGGCGAGTAAAATACCCGTGAGGGACATTCCAGGGATTATCCACGAAAAGACCGCCACACTCCTGAGACAGAATTTGATAATCACACACCATCCCCTTGTCATCGCGGATGATGAGGGATTGAGCGCCGCATGCCTCCGGCAGGTCGATTATGAGCCCCAGCATCTCGGAACGTTCAAACGGCAATGTGTTGAATATGATTAAAAATTGTGTGTCAGTATTGGCGTCTTTTGTGTCCACATTTTTAGCGAGAAATTTTAAGCCCTCCTGCATAAGCCCCTCGCTAATCCGGGCAGACTGGCGAAGATGATATCGGACATCTTCCGTGACCTCGTCCAATGCGCAACCCGCATTTGCATCATGGGTGTGGGTGGAAATGAGATGACGCCACGCCATGTCAATATATCGTGAGGGATAAGGCTGACCGAGTATCCAGGCAATGGTGGAAGCCGGCTCAGCCTGACGAACAAGGAGGTTTTCCGTGCGGAAGTTTTCCTGCTTCAGTCGTGTGCGCGCGCTGATGGTGCCAGGGAGGAGATAAGTCCAGTATCCCTCCTTTAGATTTGTGCGTCTCTCACCCTTGAGGATTGGCAGTTTGGAGAGGTCAAGATTACTCTTCAGGGTGTCAAAGTAATCCTCTAAGTTGCTGTGCGTGATTTTCACATCAGGCATGAGGGATGCAGCATCTTTGACCACCTGCGCCTCAAGTGGATGGGGCCAGCTGATATCATGCCCGTGCATGGCAAGGAAATAAGGACCGAAGTATTGTCCCCCCTCAATCTCCAGCATTTTTTCCAGCGCCGGCGCAAGATTTTCCTTCCTGTAAAGGATATCAGGCTCCAGAATTTCAATGTTGGAATTCGTCGCCGCCCCATCGGCATTTTTAAAGGGAGTCTCGCCGCTCCCGCCCCAGCGCCAATCACGGTCATTAATGTCCAGCCCGTAAGTGACCTTCCTGAAAATCAGGTAATAATAATTATAGCGCGCAAAGAGTGCAAAACGGTGTGCCAGGACACGTGTCCCATCGGGGGATTCCCAGATGAACTCACTTGTTGTCTCATGAGGGCTGATGCCCCTGTAAAAAAGGGCGGTATCGATGCCGAAACCGGCGAATATCTGTGGGAGCTGACCCGTCTGCCCCCAGGAGCAGGGTGTGTAGCCAATCTTCATCACATGTCCAAAGGAACCGGCAACCCTGTGACCAAACATGAGATTCCGCACAACAGATTCCTGTCCAATATTGGGGATGTCCGGCAGGGTGTACCAGGGACCGAGGAAAAGGCGTCTATCACGGACGAGCCTCTCAATACGGGCGCGGTTCTCAGGACGGACATCGAGATAATCCTCAATCATGATGCAGTGGGCGTCCATGGTGTAAGAGCGATACTCAGGGTCATGCTCCAGAAGGTAAATGAGATAATCCATCATCTGGACAAGGAGCATCCGTGTCTGCTGAAAGGGAAACCGGAATTCCCTATCCCAGTGTGTGTTTGAAACAATATGGATTTCCCTGAATTGCTTCATCACACCCCCGCCCTATTCATGTATAGAAGAATTGAGCAACCTGCAATGAACAAAAACGGGGAATCAGAATAGCTCTTTAAGTCTTTTGCGGAGACTATGATAAAGGGCACAGGCAAGCATTAACTTTGCCGTATCCACAAATATGAAAGGGACAAAACCTGCAATAATTGCGCCTTGATATGACATGCCTGTGACACATTTCAACCAGAGGACAGCAGGGATATAATATGAAAACATCCCTGAGAGCAGCACGAGAAAGGCTTTGATATTAAAGGGGGTTACATCTTCCGGCAGAAATCGCCCGATAATAAAAGTTGTCAGGACAAAACCGAAAAGATAACCCGCCGTCACGCCCCTGAGCGCCTCCACACCTCCCGCAAAGTTGGCAAAAACGGGAAGTCCCATTGCGCCTATGGCAAGATATGACGCCTGTGATACCAACGCATATCGCCGCATTGCCATGGCTCCGAAAAGCACAAAAAAGACCTGCAGGGTGATAGGCACAGGCGTGAAGGGAAGAGGGATGCGCGCCATGGCTCCAAGCGCCATGCAAATTGTCAATGCACTGCATCCAAGAAAAATTCTCACACTTCGTGATTGAACAAGGTCTGAACGTGTCAGAGAGAAAGAAGCGGCAACAGCGTTCATGACTTGCCCTCCTTTAAGATACCATTTTCATCCTGCCACAAAAATCCGCAACCCGCAATATGTCAATAAAGCGACTATCAAGAATGCGCCATTATACAGGTTTATTATTCCTTATACTCCCGTGAATATATCTTTTTCAATCTTTGCGCATCATGCAGATTATCCATATACAGTCTTTCATTGGGTTTAACCTTGAGGGCTTTCGTGTAATAATCAATTGCCTTGTCGTAGTCGCCCTGAACCTCCGCCGCAACACCAAGATTGTTATAAGGCGCAGGGTCATCGGGTCTCAGGTCGAGCCCCCTTTCCCAGGAGGAAACAGCCTCATCCCAGAGACCGCTTTGCGCCAGCCGCACGCCCCTCTTGCAATCCGCCGTCTTCCCGTTTTCCAAAACCTTATCCTCCTGAACCGGATGAGGGGCTATCATGGCGGCGAAATAACCTGTCACCTCGTCCGTGAGTCTGTTCAGGATTTCATCCCGCGGTGGGAGCGAACCAATCTCGCCAGACCCTTTTGCCCGCCTCTTAAAACTGGCAGTTCTTGATTCAGCCACGATGATTTCGCTCGTCTCAACGTTCACCATTCTGAAGGAGGCGGAAACGGTGGCGCTACGAACCATGACCGGCACATCGACAAAATAGGTTTCATAGCGCGCTATCCGACGCCCCTGACGGTCGGAATAATATCCAGCAATGCGGGTGCGCTCCTCCTGTTCCATCATCTTTACATCCTCAACGTCGTAAGCATTCACCTCGCCGCTGACTATATACTGGGCGTTTAAGATTTTACCGAGCTCGATAGCCTTGTTGGGGTCGACCAAATCCGTCTGGGCAAGACGCCGTTCCGCCATGATGCTATCCATGCGGGAACGCTCCATAAGTTCATAATACCTGCTGGGGGCGAGTTTGGAGACAAAGGCGCCGGCAACCTTTTCCCCGGCAGAGGGGTCGTTGGCGGGTGCCTTAAAATTTATAACGGCAAGAATCTTTCCCCCCTTGATGGGATATTTGGGCGGCTCAATTCGCCGGATAAGGATATTTGTCCTCGCACATCCGGAAAAAATAATAACAACAAAATAAATTGCCAGTAATGTAATAAATTGTTTTACAGTATGATATCTCATGACACTTTTCCTTCGATTAATAATATTGAATGAAATCAGTATTAAATTACTGCGGTATTGTAAAGACTTTTCGTTATAACAAGACAGGGTGTTAATGTCTTTTGCGCAACCCTGATTTCAAGCGTCCCACGGTAATCAATGCGTCATGGCGTAGGTTATGATATTGGCGCCCAATGAGAAGGCAAGCTCAGGTTCGGGGACATCGATATAGGGTCGCTGACTCTTGTCCCAGGCGCATCCAATGGGGCGGGAACTGTAAATAACACATTCAAACCCATCGTGATTGATTCCATAAAGGGGCAAAATCTCCCGAAAATTCTTTTCAGTGTCCGCCGTGATGTCTGCACCAAAACGATATGGATTCTGGTAGACGGAATGATTGTCAGGAATAAGGGTGAGTGATTTGTCCGGGAAGAGGGCTTTCAACTCCCGCTGGACAGCCTGTTCAAATGCCTTCCGGTTACAACAGTCGCAGATGAGAAGGAATCCGCCGCGCTGGAGATATTCCTTTAACTTTGAGCGCTCCACCTCGCCAAAGTGGAAATCAAGGTGTCCGGTCAGGTAAAGAAAAGGAAAGTTGGTGAGGTCATCCTCCGCAAGATTGACCGCCTTCCGGCGATAGACCACGTTGCCTGTGGTATTCTGGGAGACAAAACGCATGAGATTCTGAATTCCATTCGGGGCTGTATCCCAGTCTCCATCGTGCATGACCTGACCGAGAACAATCTCTCCGGGCACAGCAGTGTCTTCCCTGTAAACGCGCGAGATACTCATATCACGCCCGAGGCGGTAATAGGCAAGGCAGTAAGTCAGTATATTAAGCCCCATCATGCGGGCATCATGAATTGCGACGTGGCGTCCTTCAGGATAAATCTCCCCGCCCCAGCCGCAGGAGAGGTCATAAGGGCTGAAAATGACCGCGGCGCGACAACCTATATTGAGTCCCTCAAAAACCGCCTGTGTCTGCTTTTCCTTTCCATCATCATAATATGCCACTGTGCCCTCAGGCGTGAAGAAGGAATAAATCGGATGCTCAGCAGGAAAAACCTGCCATGGACGGTCGGGAAAAATCGTCTGCATCTCCTCACGGAAGGACTTTTCAAATGGTCCGGTGCCACAGCATGGGTCGCCGAAGACAAAACCTCCCTGGAGGGCAAATCTCCTGATCTTTTCCCGCTCCTCCGCCGTGAAGGAAATTTTCTCAAACCCGGTAAAATACATGATGGGAACTTCATCCGGCTGGTAGGAAAAGCCGTTCATGCGCACCACATCAGCCTTGTAATCAACACCGAGGGCTTTCTGCGCCAGACTGAAAAGCCCCTTTGTGTCGCCGGGAACGTTGGTCCAGTTATAATATTTGTATGTGCTTCCATCCGGTCGGACGCCGACCATTGCCTCACCGTAATTAATCTTGCCCATGAGTGTGGGCGGAGCAGGGGGGCGTTTCTTTTCCGTGCGGCGCAAGGGTGTAACCGGCAGGGGGAGCGGTGGAAATCCCTCGCCCGCCTTAATGCGGTGACGTTCAGCCTTGGGTGGAGGTCCGCATGGCTTTTGCGCCGGAAGGGGCGGCTCCTCGAATAGCACGACGCACAAAACGATGAAGCATAAAAAAAGTTTTCCCCATGAATGAATCATGATAAAAGCATAATAGAAGCCGTGGTCTTTTGTAAAGAAAAATTTCCCCCTGTCAGGATTACAAAGATAAAATAATTTTCCAAACCGTTATTGACCTTAAGATGAAGATTTGAAAGTTCCTTCTCATGATTTGTTGTCAGAAATGGATCAAACAACACTGGCAGGGCATCGCTGATTTATAATCTGCGTCCATCAGCGCAATCTGCCGTCTTTGCTTGCATGATGGATAGTTTTCTTTATTATTATTGACATTCAGATGAAGATTTGACAGCTCCATCTAATTCGAAAACGAGGTATTGCGGAAGCGGTCATACCTCAAGAAGGAATGGTGCGTCCAAGTCTGCGAAAATCCTCTCAAGAGCGAGCCGCAGGAGAATAACCGATTCCGCTTCTGGGGTGAGATCGCAGAACTTGAAGGACGCATCCTTCGCGTCATTACGCTGGATGACAAGAAGACGATTCACAACGCCTTTCCGGACAGGAGATTCAAGAAATGAAACTGAATTACTACAAGGACACTGATTCCCTTTATATTGATCTATCGTCCCAGCCGAGCGCAGAGAGCCGGGAGATATCCGAGGGGGTCATTCTGGATTTCGATGCCAAGGGCAACATCGTCGGGATTGACATTGACAACGCCAGCCGAAAGATAAACCTCAAAGAAGTGATTCTTAACAAGATTCCAGCCGAGTTCGAAATACTGACAGCATAATTCTGATGCGCGCCTAAATTACAGCAAGCCAGCCACGGCTTCCACGGTGTCATGGGCAATCAGAATCTCCTCATTCGTCGGGATGACGCAGAGTTTAACCTTTGAGGCATCCGTGGAAAATACGCCCTCCTTGCCATTCATCGTCCTGTTTTTCTCCTTATCAATCACCGCCCCGAAGGCTTCCAACCCCTCAGAGCATTTCTCACGAACAAGAACCGAATTCTCTCCGATGCCCGCTGTGAAGGCAACGTAATCTACCCCTTCCATCGCCACCGTGTAGGCACCGATGTATTTTCGGATTCGGTAGCAAAAGATGTCAATAGCAAGGGCGGCGCGTTTGTTCCCTTCCTTAGAAGCCTTTTCCAGCTCCCGCATGTCATTGGAGATGCCGGATATGCCAATCAGCCCGCTCTGCTTGTTCAAAATCCTGTTGAGGCTGATTACATCCGCACCATCGCTCTCTATGAGATACATCAATATTGCCGGGTCAATATCCCCACAGCGAGTGCCCATGACAAGACCTTCAAGCGGCGTGAAACCCATCGATGTGTCCATAACCTTTCCCTTCTGAACCGCCGCAATGCTGGCGCCATTTCCCAGATGGACAGTAATTACATTATACGCCTCTTTGGGGAGATTGAAGAGCCTCCCAACCCGTCGCGCCACATAACGGTGAGATGTGCCATGAAATCCATAGCGCCTGATGCGCTTTTTTTCATAATACTCATAGGGAAGGGCGTAGATGAAAGAGCTTGCAGGCATGGTTTGATGGAAAGCGGTATCAAAAACGGCAACATGGGGCGTTCCACTTAGAAGCGACTTTGCAATCTCATATCCCCTGATATTGTGTGGATTATGAAGCGGAGCCAGTTGTATGAACTCCTTGATTTTTGCCAGAACCCTCTCATCTATCAGACAGGAATGGGTGAAGGTTTCTCCACCGTGAACAACCCTGTGCCCCACGGCATCAATCTCATTCTTATCCTTCATGATGCCATACTCCGCATGGGTCAACATCTCAAGGATGAGCCTGATAGCCTCCGTATGACTGGGGATAGGGATGACTTCCTTGAAGGCGGGTTTCCCCAGGCATTCAATCCTCCGGCTTGATGTCTCTTCTCCAATCTTTTCCACAATCCCCTTTGCCAAGCATGTCTCCGTGCCACCTTTAATCGCCTCAAGATTCGTTTCAAAGAGCTGAAATTTGGCGGATGAACTTCCACAGTTCAGGACAAGTACCTTCATGATGCTCCTCCTCTTTTGTTCGTTGTTTGCTCACTATTCGTCTCATTCAAATGAATTATTCCATTCTCTGTGACAATACAGTTGACCGGTATATCCCAGGGTTCCCTTGGCAGTTCCTCCACCAGTTGACAGTTATAACAAATGCCCACGGTAAAGAAATGTCCCTCGATTTTAGAAAGAAACCGGTCATAATACCCGCCGCCACGTCCAAGCCGGAACCCTGAACGGTCCAATGCAAGGGCAGGAATAACGTGGAAATCTATCTCCCCTGCCTCAACAGGATGAGTATGACACTCATCCGGCTCAAGGATGCCGTAAAGACCGGGCAAGAGCCCCTCTTCAAGGTTTTTGACTTCACATGGCAAAAGATTCTTCTTCCGGGTCTGCACCTTGGGCACAATGAGCCTCTTCCCACATTCCAGAACGCGCCGGGCAAAATTCAGGGTGTCCACCTCATCCGCAAAGGAGAGAAAAGTCATAATGCTGTGCGCATTCTTAAATTCCTCAAGGGAGAGAAGGGATTTACAAATAAGTTTATCCGCCAGTTTTCTCTCAACGGGGGCGAGTCCCGCCAGAAGACCGCGAAAATACCCCCTCAATTCCTTTTTATTTTGCGCGATGGCTTTCAATAGACAATCATTGAATAGTAGCGATAATTTTTCAGCTTTTCCCGCCCGGAGAGGAAGGAAAGCTCAATAATGGTAACAACTTCGAAAATATCTCCGCCCAGTTTTTCCACCAGCCGGCATGTGGCGCCGAGAGTCCCGCCTGTGGCGAGCAAGTCATCCAGCACCACCACCTTCTCCCCCTTCTGGATGGCATCCTTGTGAATCTCGACAGTATCCGTGCCATATTCCAGCTCATAAATTTCTTTCAGGGTTTCATGTGGGAGTTTTTTCTCCTTGCGGACGGGGATAAACCCAACCTTTAAGGCATGCGCCAAGGCGGCGCCGAAGATAAAACCCCTCGCCTCAACGCCCACCACCTTCTCAATCCCCTTGCCCTTATATCGCCTTGCCAGTATGTCAACCACCCTGTTAAAGGCATTTTTGTCTTTCAGGAGTGTTGTGATATCCTTGAAGATAACACCAGGTTTGGGGAAATCCGGGATATCGCGGATGTATTTTTTCAGGTCTTCCATTGTAAACCTCCATTAAATTTTCCCCCGGAGAGGCAAGCAGGAAGAAAACATAATCTCTTTATCACCATCCACATCAAAGTCAATCCTTTTTTCCAGAGGATAACCTGCCGGAAATACCCCGGGTTATTTTAGAAAATATCATAAGTTGGGCATCAATATTCTTTTTTCATTTTTTTCAAAATTCTCTTGATTTCTAACCTGACATGTCCCTAATAGATTATCTTTAGAAAATGTGTGATAATCAGTTTTCGGTCAGTATTTTTTCCTTATAGAAGGAGAACCCAGGATGTCCGGACATTCGAAATGGCACACCATACGGTTCAAGAAGGCTGCGGCAGATTCCAAGCGCGGTAAACTCTTCACCAAAATTATCAAAGAAATCATTGTGGCGGCAAAATTTGGCGGCGGGGATATGGAATCGAATGCCCGCCTCCGTAGCGCCGTGCGCACCGCCAAGGATGCCAATATGCCCAAGGATAATATGGAACGGGCTATCAAGAGAGGAGCGGGGGAACTTCCAGGAGTCCATTATGAGGATTTTCTGTATGAAGGCTATGGACCAGGAGGAGTGGCAATCCTTGTGGAAGGGACAACCGATAACAAAAATCGCACCACACCGGAAATCCGCCACATCTTCTCCAAGGGCGGCGGCAACCTCGGCGAATCGGGCTGCGTCAGCTGGATGTTTACTAAGAAGGGGCTGATCACGATTGTTGCGGAAGGTGTGAATGAGGATGCCCTGACGGAGGCGATCCTTGATGCAGGGGCGGATGACCTTGCGAATAATGGCGATACCTTCACAGTTACCACGGACCCGCTGGCTCTGGAATCCATCCGGTCTTCCCTTGAAGCCAAAACCTACAAGATTCTCAACTCTGAAATCGCCATGATTCCCAACAGCACGGTCAGGGTGGATGAAAAACACGCCGCCACACTGCTGAAACTCTTAAGCACCATTGAAGAGCATGATGATGTCTCCAAGGTCTGGGCTAACTTTGACATCTCCGATGAAATTATGGAACGAGTCTCATCAATGTAATGATTAATTCCCGGAGTCTGATTTGCCCTTATCCTTGATTAAAGCTGATTTTATAAAATGATAAATCGGTGTTGTTTATATGCGAACTGTACGCCTGAGCATTATCATCTTCGCTGCCTGTTCCCTCGCCCTCTCCGGCATGGGGGCGAATTACTATGTGTCCACCATCGGAAGCGATGCAAACCCCGGCACAATTGAGAATCCCTGGCGCACCATCAGCCACGCCTTTGAGGTCATAAATCCACAGGGACCCCAGCGGCACAATCTCTATATCGCAACAGGGTTCTATGAGGAAGATTTCTCCTTCAAATCCTATGTTAATGTTTATGGCGGCTTCCAGTCTGATACATGGGCACGCCAGACGGACTGGTTCCCCACATTCTTAAAAAAACCCGATGGGGCGTCTTTTGTCCTCCAGAATGACATGCTCCTTGACGGACTGGTGATTTACGGCGGGCTCGTGTGTGATGGCGTCTCACCCACCATCTCCGGTTGTCGCCTCATGATGGCAAATTCCACCGGTATCATCTGCCAGAATAGCGCCTCACCCTTCATCACCAACTGCAGTATAAAGGAATGTGCCAGCCACGGTATTGAGATTGCCTTCAACTCCTCACCCGGTATAGAAAATACCGTCATCGCCATGAATGGCGGCGATGGGGTGCACATTGCCGCCGGTTGCCGCCCAAACCTGAATCATGTCACAATCGGCAACAACATTTCGGCTGGCGTCCGCTCCGAGGATTCCAATATCCCGCTCATCGAAAACTCCATCATCTGGGAAAACTCCCCCGACCTCATAAATTGCCACGCCAGATGTTCCTGCGTTGGAGACGGAGATGATTACCCCGGCAATTCCATCGAGGACCCGCTCTTCTTCGGCTATGGCGGGTTCAATGAATATCAACCCATCTACGTTGCAACATACGGGAGCGACACCGGCAGCGGCGACGTGCTGACGCCCATGCGGCATATCCGCCAGGCGCTTGCCCTTTATTCCTACAATCTGACATCTAATTCACCCCACATCAAGAAGTCTTTAGACGGCAAAGACCGGGGCGCTTACCCGAGCCCCGATGAATATTTGACCTGGTTCGGAAATGCGCCTAAGATTTATATTGTCCAGGGTGATTATGAAGAGCAGAAAATCATTGTAACGGCTCCGTCATCTATTGTGGGCATGGAAAAAAACGGATGTGTGGTGAATGCAGGGGGAAGTGACGGCTTTTTGTGGCGCACGGATGGCAAAATCAGCACCCTCACCATCAATCAGGCAAAAACCGCCATCACACAGAATGGCGGCAGCCTGCGGCTCTCAAGCGTTTTGGTCAGTGGCGCCTCCGAGACAGGCATTGTCTGCCTCTCAGGCGCCGCCGATATGGAAGATGTCACTATCGAAAAGTGCAGTGTCAACGGGTTATCTCTCACCGGCGTATCACCACGGCTGAAAAATTCACAGTTTCGTAAAAATGGCATCTCCGGTTTGCTCTGCAAGGGACATTCCTCTCCACACATAGATTCCTGTGCATTTGAGGATAATGCATCGGGCATATTTATGACCGGCAATGGCTCGCCTGATATCCACAATTCCACATTCTCGGGGAATTTTCAATACGGGATTGTGGCGACGGACGAAGTTACACCCATTATCCTATCGAGCCGGATACACCATAATTATATCGGCATTTTTGCAGTTTCCGCATCCAGGCTCTTTATCGCCAGCAATTTCATATATGACAATCTGCAAAAGGGCATTAAACTTGGAAACGCATGCCGCGCCTTTATCACAAACAACACAATTTGTTTTAGCAAGACCGGTATTGCCGCCTATGATGCCGCCCAATCGCAGGTCCAGAACTGTATCCTGCGGGAAAATTCTGAAGAGAACCTAATTGGTTGCTCCGCCGTGTATTCCAATATATCCGGCGCCACACCCATTAACGGGAACTTCGACGCCGACCCTCAATTCCTGAACGCCGCCGCACGCGACCTCCACATCGCCCAGACATCTCCCTGCGTGGATAGCGGTCTGAATCAGACAATCGCCTTCCGGGATATTGACGGGGAGTCGCGTCCCATGGGGCTCGGCTTTGATGTGGGCGCCGATGAGTCGCCTACAGAATGGCAATTCTCTTTTGAGCAGGGTTCGCAGGACTGGAAACCAGTCTCCATCCCGCAGGTATTCACCCCACCAACCTTTCAGGCAACAAACGGCGCTCTCATTCTGACATGCCTTGATAATAATACATTTGGCTTCTGGGATTCCCCGCCCGGAGCCATGCCGGCTGATGAAAATCATCTCTACCGCGTCCGGCTTGACATAAGAGGGAGCGTTGAAGATAAAAGCAAATCCCCCGGCGTCCGTTTCCGCGCCATGGCAAGGGACTCCCAGTGGGTGGATGAACTCTCCATCTTCAGCCAGGAAAGCGGTCTTGCCTCACCACCGCCAGAGGGACGCACATACGACCTTTATGTAGCCCCAGCGGCTCGCGACCTGCTTTTCCCCCTTGAACTGAATGACCCCACACTTAACTGGGATATTATCAATCTTGACCAGAATGATGCCTCCCAGGCGACACTTTTTCTGGATGATGTGCGGTTTTCATGCCTCCCCCTGGCGGGACTTCAAACCATGACACTGGAAAAGCGGTACGAGTTTTCAAGCAATGCGGAGGGCTGGACTGGCGGTAGCGCTGGAATTTTTACACGCCCCAACCTCTATTACAGCAACAGCACACTTATAATGCAATCTCTAAACAACCTCAGTTGTTTTGGCTACTGGGAAACCCTCGTCAGCGGTTTCACCCTTAAACCCTCCCGCCTCTACCGTATCGATTTCACGCTCCGAACCAGCGCCGCCCCAACAAGGGTTCCCTCTATCCGGCTGAGAATCTCCACGGAGGACTATTGCTTCAACCTCTCCAAAATGCTGAACAGCACGGCGGATGCCTCCGTCACACTCAGGGAAAAAGACCGCGCCTACAGTTGCTATTTTGTTCCCCCTGTAGAATATACAGGCAGTGTTCTTAATCGCCTGCGCCTTGCCTGCGACCTGATTAACTTCAATGATGAGGATGACCCTTATGCCTTTATCGCCATTGAGCGTGTGATGATTTATTCCTGTCCGCTCCCACAATTCCCCGTAGGAAAATTTACTTGCCCGGATTTTTAAAGAGATTGTTCAAAAAGAAAAGCGCCCTGCCGCTAAATAGAAAAAACCTGGGCGTCCTCGGTGAAGAATCCGCCTGCCAATACCTTGTAAAAAATAACTATGCCATCATTGAGCAAAATTTCCAGTGTCCCTCAGGCGAGATTGATATCATTGCACGAGAGAAAGACACAGTCGTCTTCGTTGAAGTTAAGTCTCAATACGAACACACACCCATCCGACCCGAGCGCAAGGTGGACGCAAGGAAACAGAAGAAACTTCTCCATCTGG
>Ga0315294_10003419_pt1 | contig 17281 bp, 12 predicted proteins | sample YL17G13_40_MG_FD_203626 | JGI IMG/M metagenome (GOLD analysis project Ga0315294, IMG submission 203626) | Sediment microbial communities from Yellowstone Lake, YNP, Wyoming, USA - YL17G13_40 | ecosystem: Environmental > Aquatic > Freshwater > Lake > Sediment | place: USA: Wyoming | collected... | reverse complement strand
AGCCTGGAAGCCGCGCTCAAACTCAAGTCATCCTCCAACCCGGCCACCAGCGACGCGGCAACCCGGCTGGAACAAAAGTTGACCCGCGAGTTCGACCGGCCCATGGCGCCGGTGCCGGCGCAAATTCCGGACCCCGGCTATAACTGAACCCCCGGCCTCTCCAATGCGCAGCGAAGAGTTTCTAAAAAGTTTCTTGCTTATTTCCCTGAATATTGGTATTAGATAGACTGTTAAAAATCAGCTCCAGGAGGTGTTAGATGGTCGCATTTATGCCCAGTGACGATCAAAAGATGATCCAGGACATGGCGCGGGATTTCGCGGTGAACGAAATCCGGCCGAAAGCGCACGACTGCGATGAAAACGACGCCATTCCCGAGTCCGTGCTCCAGGCCGGCTGGGATTTGGGAATGGTCAATGCCGTGATCCCGGCCCCGTACGGCGGCTCGGGAATGGAGCGCAGCGCGGTCACCGGCGCGCTCATGTGCGAGGAACTGGCCTGGGGCGACTTGAGCATTGCCAAGGCGCTGCTCGCGCCCGCGCTCTTCGCCTATCCGGTGATGGAGTTCGGAACCGAAAAGCAGAAGCAGAAATACCTCCCGCGTTTCTGCGAGCAGAAATTCCTCCGGGCAACCGGCGCCGTGGTCGAGCCGGCGTTCGATTTTGACCTTTCCGCGCTCAAGACCAGAGCGGAAAAGAAAGGCGCCGGCTACGTGCTCAACGGCCATAAGTGCCTGGTGCCGCTCGGGCTGAGTTCGGAGCTTTACATGGTCTGGGCCGCGCTCGACGGCAAGCCCGGTTATGAAAACGTCGCGGGCTTCATCGTTGAGAAAGGCGCCGCGGGCCTGAAGCTGCTGGAGCGCGAGAAAAACATGGGACTCAAGGCCCTGGAGACCGCGGAGCTCAAGCTTGAGAATCTGGAGGTTCCGGCGGAGAACCGGCTGGGCGGAGACCAGGGCTGCGACTTCGGCAGGATCGCAAGCTTTTCCCGGGTCGCGCTGGCGGCCATGGCGGCCGGGGTGGGCAGGGCCAGCATGGAATACGCCCGGCAATACGCCAAGGACCGGGTGGCGTTCGGGGAGCCGATCGCGCACCGCCAGGCCATAGCCTTCATGCTCGCGGAAATGGCCTGGGAAATTGACGCCTCTCGGCTTATGGCCTGGGAAGCGGCCTGGGAGCTGGACGTCAAAAAGCCGGAGGCTTTCAAGGAAGCCTTCCTGGCCAAGTTGTATGCCGACCAGGCGGTGGTGTTTGTCACGGACTGCGGGGTGCAGATTCTGGGAGGGCACGGTTACATCCGCGAGCACCCGGTGGAGTTGTGGCTCCGGAACGGCCGGGGCTTCGCGACTTTCGAAGGCACGGTAATTGTTTAACCGCGGGCAAGGGAGGAAATAAAATGATAGAGTTTGAACTTAGCGACGGGCAAAAGAACATGCAGAAAATGATCCACGGTCTGGCCGCGGGGCTGATGCGCAAATGGGCCCGCTGGGCGGACGACAACGAGCACAAGAAGGTTGACGAGTGGGTCAACTTCATGTGGGGCGCGCTCAAGGGCATGGGCGGGGGCATGGGCGGGATGAGCAAGCCCAAGCCCGCGGCCGAGGGCGAGAAGAAGGAAAAGAAGCCCGGTTCCCAGAACATGCAGCTCGCGGTTATGGTCGAGGAGCTTAGCTGGGGCGACGGCGGACTTTACCTGGCCATGCCTTTCCCGGGACTGGGCGGGGCAGCGGTCATGGCCGCTGGCACCCCCGAACAAAAAGAAAGATTCCTCAAACGGTTCACCGAAGGCAAGCCCAAGTGGGCGGGAATGGCGATCACCGAGCCGGGCGCAGGTTCGGACTCCGCGGCCATTTCCACCACCGCGGTCCGCGACAAGGACTCCTGGGTCTTGAACGGCGAGAAAATTTTCGTCACCGCGGGCAAGAGCGCCCTGGACGATTCCGAGGGATTTATCGTGGTCTGGGCCACGGTGGACAAAAGCGCGGGCCGGGCCGGGATCAAGTCCTTCATCGTCGAGCACGGCACCCCCGGAATGAAAGTGACCAAGGTCGAGCACAAGCTGGGCATCCGCGCCTCCGACACCGCGGCCGTGGTCTTTGAAGACTGCAGGATACCGCTCAGCAACATCCTGGGCGACCCCGAGGTCAAGAAGGGCTTCCGCGACGTCATGGCCACTTTTGACGCCACCCGGCCCATGGTCGCGGCATCCGCCATCGGGGTGGCAAGGGCCGCGCTCGAAGAGGTGCAGAGCCAGTTCAAGGCCGCGGGCGTCCCGGTCCGCTACGGCGTGGCGGCCAACAACCTGAGCGCGCGCGAAAAAGACCTGATGATGATGGAAGCGCAGCTCAAGGCGAGCCGGCTCCTCACCTGGCGCGCCTCCTGGATGGCCGACGCCGGCATCCACAACAACATGGAGGCCAGCATAGCCAAGGCCAAGACCGGAAGGGCCGTGACCTGGCTCACCCAGAAGGCGGTGGAACTGCTCGGACCGGTCGGATACTCCAAGAAAATTTTGGTGGAAAAATGGCTGCGGGACGCTAAAATCAATGATATCTTCGAAGGCACCGGCCAGATCAACACCTTGATTGTGGCGCGCAGGCTCTTGGATTATACTAGGACCGAGTTGAAATAGCGCGAATTTTGCCGGGAATAATCAACCGCCGGGAGCGCCAACGAAATCCGCTTCCGGCGGTTTTTTGTCAAGGGGAATTTGGACCGGGCTCGGGAAGTAACTAAATTCAGTATGGGAGTCGTTGATGGAAGCAAAGAACATAAGCCTTGATGATGAACTGGGGCTGATCAGCGAGGACCTGGCGCGGGTGGAGGAAGTTTTGAGTTCGGAGGCCAGGAGCGAGGCGCAACTCATCCTGCGGGTTTCCGACCACATCCTGAAGAGCGGGGGCAAGCGGTTCCGGCCCGCGCTGCTTTTGCTTTCGAGCCGGCTCTGCGGGTGCAAGGGCGGCGAAAATGTTTTCTACGCCGCGGCCATCGAGTTCGCGCACACCGCGACCCTGCTCCATGACGACGTGGTTGACCAAGCCGAGGTGCGGCGGGGCAAAACCTCGGCCAACGTTCTTTTCGGCAACCAGGCCAGCGTGCTGGTGGGCGATTACCTTTTGTTCAAGGCCTTCAACGTCATCCACCAACTCGGCAATTACCGGGTGCTCGGGCTGCTCAACGAGATCGCATTGCAGATGGCCGAAGGCGAGGCTTTCCAGCTTGAGAACAAGGACAAGATCGACGCCAACGAATCGGAATATTTTTCCACCATCATCGACAAGACCGCGAGCCTGATCAGCGCGTCCTGCCAGATCGGCGCCATCCTGGGAGAGGCCAACCTCAAGCAGGAAGAGGCCCTGGCCGATTACGGGCTCAACGTCGGGATTGCCTTCCAATTGGTGGACGACGCTCTCGATTACACCAACGGCATGCGCCACTGGGGCAAGCAGCCGGGCAAGGACTTCATGGAAGGCAAGGCCACTCTGCCGCTGATCCGGGCTTACAAGGCCGCGGGCGACAAGGAGCGCGCGCAGCTCAAGGAACTATTCAGTCCGTCCCGGCGCAAGCACCAGGACTACCTCAAGGCGCTCAAAATAATCCACCAGCACCGCGGGGTGGAATACACCGGTGAAAAGGCCCGCCAGCATACAGCCGCAGCCAGGAAAAACCTGTCCATATTCCCGGACTCGCCGTATAAAAAAGCGCTTGACGCAATGGCCGACTTTGTCGTGAACAGAAAATACTGAGGATTTGGGGTCAGATCTTGAAATAAGACTTAACGGGCGCGTCGAGAGCGCAATGTTTAATTTAGGGCGTGTTGCCCAAATTCTTTCCATCTCTTTGTGTCTGTTGACGTGCGGCTCCCTCTCCCTGGGAGTGGAGAGGGTCGGGTCGGAGACACTCCGAAGTCCCGTGTTTCGCGGACGAAGGAGTGGTGAGGGTCGCTTGCGCTCCGGGCCTTTATTGGCAGGGGTTTGCAGACGGGAGGAAAAATCAGCGCACGAGCCGCCCGGGCTTTAGCCGGCATCTGTCAAACCGAGTGCGCTTGGAAAAATTTTCCTCACCCGCACCCTCTCCCGTCCGTTCTCCGTAGCCCCGCGTAGCGCGGGGCGAAGGATGAACGCAGGGGAGAGGGTCTAATGGCAATTGCTTTTTGATTTTGGCAACAGTCCCGTCAAGGCCTGAGCCCCGGCGCTTGACGCCATGTCCGATTTCGTCGTAAATAGAAGCTATTGAACTATTCCGGGAGGGCGATCATGGCGCGAAATTTTTGGCAAGCGGTATTGGCATGCCTTGCGGGTCTTGCTCTAACCAACAGCATTCAGGCCGGCGAGAAGCTGGACTGGTTCAAGAGCCTGAAACCAGCGGTCTTTGTTCCCGCCCAAAACGGCAAGCGCTCCCTGGCCGCGGTCGGCGATTTCAAGCCTGCGGGAGCAACTGCCACCCCGGCGGGACGCGCGCAATTGTTTGAGGCCGCGGTTCTGAACAGCCCCGGTGTCTCGGTGCGCGCCGCGGAACTCGATGACTATCCGGCGATCGTGGTTTTCCTCAAGTTCGAGCGCGGGCTGGAGCACGCTCAGGCCGGAGGCGCTTATGCGGTGGGCACCGGGCTTGAGCTGGACAAGCCCGCCAAGTTCAAGAGGGTGCTCGCTTTCGGCATGACCTCGTTCGCGCCGCCTCAAAACAAAATCGTGCCGAGCGCGGGTCCGGTCCTCTTCTATAACGACAAGTTCGATACGGTGATGGTGTCGCCCCTGGACCATTTCCTGGTGTCGATGATGGGCGGCTCCGGGGGCCGTTTACAGGTCGGCCTGGAAGGCGATCTGAAGACCATCCCGGCCGGGTTTGAGCATCCGGTGGTTTTCTATTTCGGCAAGGGCATCCGCTCAAGCTTTGACGACTGGGGCGCGCTGCTCCGGAAGTGGCACGGGAAAGAGCGCTCCAGCCCCGATGCCGACGTAGGCATAGCCTATCTCGGTTACTGGACCGACAACGGCGCGTATTATTATTACAAGACCGAGGGCGATCTCACCTATGCCCAGACCCTGCTTGCGGTGAAAGCGGACGCGGACAAGCTGGGCGTGCCGTTCAAGTATTTCCAGCTTGATTCCTGGTGGTACCCCAAGACCACGGACACGAAGGGCGGCAAGGGAATCGGCCCGCTGGACTTCATCAAGCATTTCATTTCCGGCGGGGCCTACAAGTGGGAGGCGCGTCCGGAGCTTTTCCCGGGCGGCCTGGAAAAATTCAGAAACGAGCTGGGCCTGCCCCTGATCGCGCACGCCCGGTGGTTTGACCGGCAGAATGAATACCGCGGCGAGTATCAGTTCGTGGACGGCGAAGGCGGGCGCAATCCGGCGTTTCCGGTTGAGGACCGTTTCTGGGACATGATCATGTCGAACGCGAAGAAGTGGGGCATAGCGGTCTATGAGCAGGACTGGCTGGACGTTCAATGGCGGACGATCCCTTATCTCCGGGAATCGGTTGAGGCCGGGGACAAGTGGCTCTTGGCCATGAGCTCGGCCGCGCAGAAGCAGGGGCTCACCATCCAGTATTGCATGGCCAACCCCGGAATGTTCATGCAGGCGGTGAAATATCCCAACATCACCCAGGTCAGGACTTCCAACGACTACATGGCCGGGATGCCCAAGCAGATCCACTGGATACCGTTCACCAAGACCAACATGCTGGCCTGGGCCGCAGGGCTTTATCCCTGGAAAGACACCCATCAGTCTTCCAGCGGGGAGCGGGTGGCGCGGAACGAGCGCCGGGCCGAGGAAGAGACTTTGATGGCCGTTTTGAGCGCGGGAATGGTCGGCCCGGGCGACAAGATCGGGTTCATCAACAAGGACCTCCTGCTCCGCACCTGCCGGGCCGACGGGCTCCTGCTCAAGCCCGACCGGCCAGCCATGCCCATTGACAAGATGTTCGCGCCCAACGCCACGCTCTACACCACCATCACCGAAACCCGAACCGGCGCCGGCATCTATTATTTTGTCGCCGGTTACAACATTTATCCCGAGCGCTATTGGGAGCGCGAACTCTCTTTTCAGGAACTGGGAGTGGCGCCGGGAGACTATCTGGTCTATTGCTGGAAGGGCAGGAAAATCCTGCCGGCCAAAGGCAAAATTGTTTTCCCGCCGGCGCTGCCGATTTACAGGAGCGCCTACTACGTCCTGGTCCCGGACAACCGGAGCGGCCTGTCTCTGATCGGGGAATGGGATAAGTTCGTGCCGGTGAGCAACGCCCGGTTTAAAAAGATCGAGGCGCAGGGAAATAAAATCAGTCTCCAGCTTGCGGGAGTTCCCGGCGAGGAAATCAGCCTGGCGTTCCGAGCGGACAAAAAGCCGGAGGCCAAAATTGTTTCCGGCGCCAAGGAAACCGGCTCCAATTATGACGGCGCTTCGCGCATATTCTCTCTTCAAGTGAAAATGTCCGCGGAAAAGGCCGGACTCGAAGTCAGCATATGATCCGGCATGGGGTCAAGAAATCTCGTGGGGTCAGGCCTTAACCACCAAGCCCGTAAAATGTTAAATGTTAAGGTTTGACCCCTCTGGTGAGCAGGGTGATGGTTTCGATGTGGAAGGTTTGAGGGAACATATCGATGGGGATGATTTTTTCCGCCCGGTATCCGGCGCCGAGCATTGTTTTGAGGTCCCGGGCCAGGGTTGAGGGTTCGCAGGAAACGTAGATTATCGCGCGGGGATTAAGGCCGGCAATTTTTACCGCTTCCTTTTTGGCGCCGGTCCGGGGAGGGTCAAGCACGACCAGGTCAAACCTGAGTCCGGCCCGGAGCGCGTAGTCGAGATAGTTCTCCGAAGCCTGCGCGACGAATTCGACATTGCCGACCTTGCGCTCCATTTTCAACTGGTTGGCGAGCCTGACCGCGCTGCGGTTGATTTCCACGGACACGAGCTTGTCGACTTTTCCGGCCAGTTCAAAGCTCAAGTTTCCCGCCCCCGCGAAAAGCTCCAGGCAGGTTTTGGCCCGGGCGGATCCGGCAAGTCCGGCCACAAGCTCCACCAGCTTTTGGTTTTGTTCGGGGTTGACTTGCACAAACGAAAGCAGCCGGTCAAGCCCTTTTTCGTCCGGCCCGGCTTTTATGAAACGGCCGCGTTCAAGCAGCCAGGCGCTCCGCTTCCTTGCCGACACCAGCGCGAAGACCTTGGCTGAGGCCGGGTCAAAGTCCAGTTCGATCTCGAAATTCTTTTCCGCGCGAAGCTCCCGGAGCAACCCCTTGAGCGCGGGGATGGCCTGGCGCAACTCTTTACAGGCGAGCAGGCAGTCCGCGACTTTCACGAATTTATCGGTCTGGAAGGCCTTGAACCCGGTCTCGCCGGAGAGCACGTGGAGCCTGAGGCGCGTGCGGTATTGGAGCGGGGCAGGGGAGGGGACGATTGGCTCAAGAACGGTGGCGGGGTCGAACCCGGCGCCTCGGCGGAGAGTCTCGGCCAGAACTTCGCTCTTGATCTGGAGTTGATGCTGGTAGTCAATGTGCGCGAGTTGGCACCCGCCGCATTCCTGGAAATAGGCGCACTCCGGAATCACGCGGTGGGGCGAAGGCTTGAGGATTTTTTTGACGCGACCGAAGGCGAAGGACTTCTTTTCCCGTTCGATTGTGCAGAGCACGGTTTCGCCGGGGATGACCGCGGGGACGAATATGGTTTTTCCCTCGGCCCTGGCGAGTCCCAGCCCTCGGTGGACCAGGCGCTCGATCTCGATTTCCAAGCCGGCGTTAGAAGGAGAAGTTGGTCTGGGTGAAGAACCCGCCGGGGAAATCCTCGCTCCAGATGTAATCGAAGGTCATATAGAGTCCGGGCGGGATGTGGGCCCGCCAACTGATGCCGTAACCCACGCGCCAGGGGTCTTCCCAGGATTCATATTCGAGCATGTCGTACATAACGCGTCCATAGTCGACGAACAGGCCGATGTCGAAGAACCGCCAGTACTGCCAGCGGTATTCGGCGCTGGCCATGAACATGTCGTTGTCGCGGAAGCGGTCGCCATAGAACCCGCGGTTGCCCGAGCCGCCGCCCATGCCGGTCAATTCGTAGAAGGGCACGTCAAGCATGTTCTCGCCGTAGTATTCAAATTCCTCGGAGAAGATGTGCGCGCCGGTCACGCGCAAGCCTATGCTCCGGTGTTTGGCCTGGCCGAAGAACTTGCCGTAGGCCGTGCGTTTGTCGCTGAACCAGCGGTCCATGGGCAGGTCCTGGAGCCAGGACGGCTCGAAGTATTTCCGGAAATCGAACGAGACCCGGGTGTAGTCGTAATCCGAGGCCATTTCCGGGCCGACCCGGCTGACCCCGATTGATTCGAAGTCTCCGCGGTGGGGCACGTCCGGGTCATTGCGCATGTCGCGGTAGAAACTGAGGTTGACGCCGTTGGTATGCCCTCCCTGCCTTCCCCAGAGCGGAGTGCCCCATCTTTCGCCATTATCAAGCTCGTCGTCAAACCCGAAATGCTCCTCAAAAGTGGGCTTGCCCTTCTGGGTGCCTTCCACCGGCTGCTGCCCGCCCTGGATCTTGGTGTCGCGGTAGAATAACTGGGTGTCCATTCCGTAGTGATCGGCGAAATGCTTGTTAAAGCTTATGGTCCCCTCGTTCCTGGTCCACCAATAGATGGCCTGGTGATCCAGTTCGCTGTCGTTTCCGTTTCCGTAGAACGACTGAGCGGGGAACTGTTTGATCCCCGCTGAAAACCGGAAATCCTCGACAAAGGTTATAAACCTGAGTTTGTAAACGTTGAACGACAAATTATAGTAGTTCCTGGTCGTGAACAGGGTGAAGATGTCCCAGCCGATGCCGGAATGCATGAAGTCCTGGTCGGTGTAGGACATGCCGAAGCCGTAGCCGGTGTTGTAGGGGTCGATCATGAAATTGGGCAGGAAGAACTTGGTGTTTTGCGGTTTTTCGATTTGGGGGGCATTGGTGGCGATGGGCATGTCTCCCGGGGAACGGTCTTCCTCGCGCGAGGGCAGGCTCCGCATCACCGCGTAGCCCAGGCCGTTGCTTTCAACCTTGAGCGGCCTGGTGTACATTTCCACGTATTCTTTTTCGGCGCCGGCCTGATGGCTCTCGGGCGTGAAGAAATACATGGTGCGGAAGACGCAGGGTTTGCGCGAGGTTTTTTCCAGGTTCCGGATCATGAACCCGAACTTGCCGAATTGCCCGAAATAATTGTCAGGGGGGTCAGCTTTCTTGTCCATGTCCGCGTAATAGATGTCGCGGTATAAATTTTTGGCCTGGATCGGGAGCGCCAGGTGGTTGTAAACCGTTCCCCATTTGGTGTTCAGCCCAACCCACTCCTGGGGACCGTAATTCATCTTTAACTCTTCCTCGTCGGTGATCCCGTCAACGGTCACTCCCCGGGGGTTTTTCTCGCTCAGGAACCGGGCGCCTTTGGCGGTCGGGTTCAAGTCAAGGGTGAGGGAATAGTTGTAATTATGGATGGGTCCCCAGTTGATGGGCCCCCTGGTCTCCATTTCCCATTCGATGTGATAAGGGTAATAGAACACGTGGTGGAGCATGCGGTTTTGCACGTGGGCCCAGGGCTCGGTGACGGAGACCACCTCTTTCACGATCCTCACCGGGCCGACCTTCATGCCGCGCAAGTAGCCGTTGATGTCGGCGTCGGTGATTATGTAATTGAAGAATCCCAGGGCCGCGTGGACTTCGTAGTTGATCTTCATGACGTCCAGGAAATTGGGGCTCAAGTTATCCCTGGAGCCCAGCTGCAACTGGTTGAAGAACAGGGTATGCTGCTTGGGGTAGGTGAGCCGGTAACTCTTGCCCGTAAACTGGTTGTTGTCCCCGCCCAGATCAACATAGCTCCCGGCCCGCGCCGGCGGCGGATTGTCGAACTTGCAGGCATAGGCGTAAGCGGCGCCGCCGGTGTCGGGGTTGATCACTTTGATTTCCTGACAGGCCTTGGCGTTTTCCGGGCCTGCCCCTCCGGGCGCTTTTTGACCGGCGTCCGAAAACATGAACACCAGTTCGTCGTCGCGGTCAAAAGCGGGGTTGGGGTCGGGCTTGGCTTTGGGCCCCATGCTCAGGGCGTAAACCAATTCTCTCTTGCGACGGGTCCATTGCCAGTAAAGCATTTCCTCGTAACGCTCATCGACCTGGTAGATGACCGGCTGGAAATCCTTGCCGTCATAGGCGAAAACCGCCATGTCCGCGGGCTTGGCGCCCAGGACCGCGGGCAAGCGCGCGCCGTCCAGCACCACCGGATCGTATTTATGGCTTGACTGCGCTCCCGCGGCGAACGCCACCAGAAACGACACAACTCCCACCCATACCCCGATTCTTTTCATCGACCTCTCCTTAACAAGGCATTGCACACCAACTACCTTTTTACTAAATTGGCGGGAAAAAATCAAGCGCCCGCTACTTTTTCGAGGACGGCGGCATGATAAAGCCGTCTTTGAGCCTTGGCGCTGATTCCAGCGGGCCCTTGACCGCTTCCCAGCTTGAGTTCAGGCTGTAAGTCTGGCCTGGTTTCAGGGTGATGCGCGGGCCCAGTATTTCCATCTCAATGAACCTGCCGTCAGGGTTGTCCGGGTTGTCGGCCTCGGTGTAAAACTTGTGCTTGTGAATGAATTCGCCCTTTCCCGCCACCCAGACGTAGAAGGTTGAATTGTCCGGGTAGGCTGCGCCGGGGAAAGTCTCCCAGCGCTGGAGGTAGGTGAAGCCGCCGGCCTCGTCCACCATCGCGGCCCAGCCCTCATAAGTGTCCAGGCCGATCTTTCCCACCATGTTCTTGTATTTGACGATCATCCGATTTCTCTTATAGTCGGGCTGCCAGTTCCAGGACTCGGCCAGGCCGAACATGGGATGAAACTTTTCCGGCCAGATGCTCTTGGGGTTGAGCGGGATCACCAGATAGGCTTTTTCATTGATGTTGCCCGGGCCCGGACCTGAAAAGTCCATCTGCGTGACTCTCCAGACGCCCCAGCTCTGGTCGCGTTGGGAAACGTTCTTGGCCGTGGTCTTGAAATACAGCCGGTTGGAATTGTCCAATAGCGTGAGCTCGGTGATGAACTGGAGTCCCGAGTATCCGCCCCCGCCGGGGCTGGTCATGCGCACCACCACGCGCTCCCCGCTCTTCTTCAATATTTCGGCCTTGAAGGGAGCGTCCAGGATTTCGTCCCCCGGACCCGGCCATTGCGAGGGGCCGTCCCAGCCTTGCGGCGCCGGCCAAACCTTGTCCCCGCCGTAGCTCTTCCAGTTCTCCAGCTTGTTGTTCTCGCTGATCGGGAAGACCTTGCCTTCAAACGCCTTGTTCACCCACAGGAAAGCATGCCCCTGATAGAGGTACTGGATGATCCGGCCGCCGATCTCCGGCGCCAGGTAAACTTCGGTGTCCTGGTTGGACATCTTCAGGCATTTCCAGCCCTTGTAAGTGACATCCTCAACCTGCGCCGCGAGCGTCATGCCCGCGCAGAAAAAGAGCGATAAAGCCGCAAGCATCATCAGGTTTTTCATTGCTTTCCCCCTTTAGCTCAACCAACCATTTCTACCCGAATCCGAGGCAAAGAGCAAGTGGAAAAAGCGGCTCCGGGGGTTCAAGGTTCAAAGTTCAACGAATTCCCTGGGCCGGGCCCAGTGGGGTCAGGCCGAAATCCCCTGGGGTCAGCCGGTCAGGTGGGGTCAGGCCCGAATTCATGGGGTCAGGCCTTTTCGCAGACGTTCAAGCCGCGATGATAAGGCCAGACCCCTCCGGGCCGGACCCCAGGAAATAAATCCGTATATAATGATTGACAAATTAAAAATCGAAGCTAATATTTTATCCATGACCAAAAAGTTGGATTTTGACAAGATCAGTGAGATCCTCAAGGCTTTTGCCCATCCCGTGAGAATCCAGATCGTGGCCGGACTGTTGAAAGACGAGTGCAACGTGAGCGAAATCCAGAATAGACTCGGGCTTCCCCAGTCAACCATCTCCCAGCACCTGGCCATTTTGCGCCGCTACGGGATCGTCAAGGCGAGGAGGGAAGGGGTCAAGGTCTGCTACAACGTCTCGGATCCCACGGTCAAGGAATTGATCCAGATTCTCACCCGGGAATAACCCCCGCTGCCAACCGATTGGCGAGCCTGCGTCTATCTCGCCGAATTGAGAAAATGGGTGTCGTTGAGCCGCATGATTACCGGGCCGTATAGGGGTCTGGCCTCAGCATCGCAGCCCGCGCTTCCGCGAAGAGGCCTGACCCTGTGGCCTGACTCATTTTGAGTTTAGAAAGTGCGTGTCGTTCATCCGCATGATCACCGGGCCGTATAGGGGTCTGGCCTCAGCATCGCAGCCCGCGCTTCCGCGAAGAGGCCTGACCCTGTGGCCTGACTCATTTTGAGTTTAGAAAGTGCGTGTCGTTCATCCGCATGATTACCGGGCCGTATGGGGGTCTGGCCTCAGCATCGCAGCCCGCGCTTCCGCGAAGAGGCCTGACCCCATAGCCCACCTTATTTGGAGTTCAAAAAGTGGGTGTCGTTCATCCGCATGATTACGGGGCCGTATAGGGGTCTGGCCTCAGCATCGCAGCCCGCGCTTCCGCGAAGAGGCCTGACCCCATAGCCCAACTTATTTGGAGTTCAAAAAGTGCGTGTCGTTCATCCGCATGATTACCGGGCCGTATAGGGGTCTGGCCTCAGCATCGCAGCCCGCGCTTCCGCGAAGAGGCCTGACCCCATAGCCCAAAAAGTGGGTGTCGTTCATCCGCATGATTACCGGGCCGTATGGGGGTCTGGCCTCAGCATCGCAGCCCGCGCTTCCGCGAAGAGGCCTGACCCTGTGGCCTGACTCATTTTGAGTTTAGAAAGTGCGTGTCGTTCATCCGCATGATTACGGGGCCGTATGGGTAATATTCAATCTCGTTAAGCGCGGCGCTGGACTGCTTGATCCGGCGGAAGAAATTCAAATGCAGGTCCAGAATTTTGCAGAGGATGGCGGTTATGCAGAGGTTGTGGCCGACCATGGCGATTGCTTGTTCCGGGTGGCGCTCAACCATTTCGCTGTAAGCCTGCCAGGCTCTTATTTGCAATTGGGCCAGCGATTCCCCCCCGGGCATGACCAGTTCCGCGGGCCGCTCCATCCATTGCGCGAGAAAATCCGGCCGAAGCGACATCATTTCCTTCAGGTTCCTGCCTTCCATCTCGCCCTGGTTGAGCTCCCGCAGCCGCGGGTCAAGGGCGACCTTCAAGCCTTGCTTGGCCGCGATCGCTTCCGCGGTCCGGCTCGCGCGTTTCAAGTCCGAGGAATAGATTGCGGAAAGCCGGGAAATGCTCTTGAGATATTCCGCGGCTCTCTCGGCCTGTTCCAGCCCCAAATCGGAAAGCTCCACGTCCGTGAAACCCTGGCACCGCTGCTCCCGGTTCCAGACCGTCTCGCCGTGGCGGATAAGAAATACTCTTGTTCTCATAAACTACGGGTTCTAATATTCATTCCATGTCAATGGCTTCTTATATTTGGCATGGGTGCTGAAATAGAACGGATAAAGAAGATTGGTAAATTGATATTCGCCGCTTTTTTCCCCTTGCCTTATCACTCCCAATGACTTCATTTTTCTCATGAAATTATCGAAAACTTTTATTTCGTCCGGGGTACATTCCTTTTTCATTTCCTCTTTTGAAAACCGGGACCGAATCGTCCCCCCTTTAACCAACTTTGCCAGAATTGAATGGTATGCGCGGCTTCTAATGGCATCGATCACTTTGGGTTGAAGATATTTTTCTCCTACAATTTTGGCCGCTTTTAGGATACCATTATCTGCATCTTCCACATCAATTGTGAAGTCTTGATCCTGGTAATATGTGGCTTCGCCTATTTCTTGCATTAGCACCGGGTAGCCGCCGGAGAATAGAGACATGATTCCCAGTGCTCGATCATCGAATTTGTGGTTTACCGACTTAAATGCCCGTTGATAAAACTTTTCGACCTCGTCATCATCCATCTTGCTCAAAGTCAAAGGATAAAAAATTCGTGAAACAGATTCTTGCATGGAAATCAATTCTTCTTTGCGCTCAGGGATGGAACAGAGGATCAATAATAGAGGCAAAGGTTTTCGGCTTACAGCGTTTTGGTCCACAAGACTCTTCAAATAGTTGGCAAAGTCCTGGTTCTTCGCGAGACCGTTGATGTCGTCCAGAACAATCAATATCCCTTTACGGTCTTTCAATTCCGTGAAAATTTTGTGGAGCAGAGGAAGAAAGCCACTAACCATTGCTTTCTTGTCCTGTTCAGTAAAGTCAAGTTGAATAGAAAGCTGACCGATCCCGACTTCCTTGATATGTCCTTTGAAGAGTTGTTTGAGCTGGCCGAAAAAGGAGCGGTCCTGGTTATCTTGAACCAGGCAGGAAAATATTTTATCCGCCATCCCTTCTAAATGATTGATTCCTCCGAGAGACACATAGGCGGTGATGAAATCTTCCTTTTCTTCGGCAAAGCTCTTAACCACGTTGGCGAATGAACTCTTGCCAATACCCCGCTCGCCCGCGATATAGAGATTCTCGGAGTTTCCTGCTGCGGTTTTTTTTATAAGCTGGACTGCGCGGTTGAACTCTTCAACTCGGCCCTCAAAAAATTCCTTGGGGACCGGTCTGCCCGGCGTGAAAGGGCTGCTTTCTTTAATTGTCGGTTGATTCATTATTCTTGATTCTAAGCAAGTAATTCAGCAGTGTCAATCACATGATTTTCTCCACCCGCACCAGTTCCCCGGCGTTGAGATGGCCTTCCTTGATGGTCTCCACCGGAAGCATGATCACCCCTTGCTCGGCCTTGATCCCGCGCGTTTCCATTTCGTCCGCGAGCGAAGAAGCCTTGGTGTGCACCGACTTGAGCCCGCCCAGCCACCTCCGCTTGTCCTGGACGTAGAGCAGGTCGCCGATCTCGGCCGCCATCACTCTCAGGTCGTCCGGGTGGACCAGCGCGTCCGAAACCTCCGCGGGCTTGAGCAATAGCAGAATGGTCTGGCCCTTCTTCTTGTCATTGGGCTTGCCGCCCTTGAACAATTCCTTGGCGTGCTGGATGCTCGAGATCACCAGGCCCTGGATTGATTCCTCGGTCCTGGGCTTGGTGAACAGGGACACCAGCACCCCAATGCCCGTGCACGCCACCATGCCGTACATCGCCCTCATGAAGATATAGCCCTTGTCGCCGATCCCGTGCAGCTTGGCAAAGGGCGCCACCATCTCCGGGAAGGCGATGGACAGGAACATGGCCGCGGTGCCGAAGACGAGGGTCGCGAACGCGGCCTTGGGCGTGAAGCGTTTCCACAAGATGCCCAGCACAATGGTGACCACCATGGGCGGGGTGATGGCCGCGGTGAACGATGCGTGCGCGCGGTAAACGGAATGGAAGCTCATGAAGATGGGCACGAGCACGATGCCGAGGAAGGTTGAGCCCAGGGCGAAAATCCGGGCCATTTTGAGGTAATGCTTGTCCGAGCGGTTCTTCATGACGAACGGCCGCCAGACGTCGTTGACCGCGATGGCGGAGACGCCGTTGATCAGGGCGTCCGCGGTGCTCATCATGGCCGCGGTGAGCGCGGCCATGATCAACCCGAACAGCCCGGGCATGGCCACTGCTTCGGCGACTTTCACGAATATGTCCGAGGGATTGGTGTTGGCCGGGAGCAGGTTGAGCGAGACCATGGCCTTGCCCACCCAGCCGGCGTTGGATACCGCGATTGCGGCCAGGGGCATGAGCAGGAGCACGTTGAAGATCGCGGCCTTCCGGCCCTCGCGCACGCTCTTGGCCGCCATGAAGCGCATGATCAGGCCCTGGTTCACAAAATAATAGGCCATGGAATTGGCCATGCCGTCCTGCCAGAAAATGCCGGCCATGGGAAATTCAGCCGGCTTGTTGAACCCGCTGAACGGCAACCGGTGCGCAACGCTCAGGTGGCTCCAGAACACGTCCCAGCCGCCCAGGTAATGCACGCCCAGGAAGAAAAGCAGGAACCCGGCGAAGAGCAGCAGAATCGCCTGCATCAAATCGTTCATGACCACCGCGGTCTGTCCGCCGAAGGCGGTGTAAACCCCGGTGATGATCGCCGCGGCCAGCGTGCCCCAGAAGACGTCCCATCCCAGGAGCGCGTGGAAGGCCACGCCCAGGGTGTAAAAATTGAAGCCGATGTTGGAGACCAGGTAGATGATCATGACCACCACGCCTGCCAGGCGCGCGGAGCGCGAGAAGCGCCGCTCGAAAAATTCCGGGATGGAGGTCACGCGGGAGAAGTAGATGAGCGGGACCCATCCCAGGAGGAAGAGCGGCATGAGGAACCAGTCATTGAGGTAGGTTTGGGTTGAACTCAGGCCGTAGTTAAACCCGGCCTCGGAATACTTGACAAAGCTGTAAGAGCCGACCGTGGTGGCCACGCAGCTGATCCCGATCAGCCACCAGGAGAAGCGCTGGGCGCTGAAAAAGAAATCCTTGGTCGACTTGGTGTATTTCGCGAAAAAACTGCCGTATAAAAGGGAAATGGCAAAATAGGCTATGATGACAACGTAATCAAGCCTTGTCCCGGCGTAATGGTCCATGGTCACTCCTGGTTTTGAAAACTAGAAACGCGCAAGATACGCCCAAGTGAGGTGCAGGGCGAGGTATCCGAAATAGCCGCCGATCAACACCCGGAGCATCCTGCGGTCCTCGGGATGGTCAAGAGAAGAGCCTTTTTCCCTGAACGCAAGGTAGAGCGTGCTCGCGAAAAACAGCCCGCCCACCAGGTACTGGTATTCGATCTGCAGCCAGTTATTCGGCATACTCCTCGGCACCTCCGCAATTTTGACTCATCTTAGCAAAAATCACGCGATCTGCAAACACTGCTGTCCGGGGAAAAATTGCGAGATTTTCCGCGTGCGCTCGGCGGAGGTCCATTTACGCCTCCGGGACGAACTGCAATTGGGATATCCCATCAATTGGGCAATGATCCACGTGTCTAAGCCTGCGGTTGAAATTATATTTCGATAGCCCGGCGCTTCAGCGCCGGGGAACCGGGGCCACCCCCCTCATGCTTCGGCCCGCGCCGCGCGGGCCGAAGCAAGGGGAGGGGGCTCCGCCGTTCCCGGCCATGAATGGCCGGGCTATCGAAAAGCAATTTCAATCGCAGTCCAAGCCATGAATGGCCGGGCCAATCGAATTCGGAAACGGCCTTGTCCATCTAATTGAGGGGTGGGCATAAATGTTTTGCCTTGGTTTGTGAAATCTGGTATAATTTTCACAAAGCTGACGCGGAGGTTGAAAATGGTTGCGGAGGGTCATACGCTGATCAAGTTGCTGGCGCTGGTGGACG
>Ga0315294_10003418_pt1 | contig 17282 bp, 17 predicted proteins | sample YL17G13_40_MG_FD_203626 | JGI IMG/M metagenome (GOLD analysis project Ga0315294, IMG submission 203626) | Sediment microbial communities from Yellowstone Lake, YNP, Wyoming, USA - YL17G13_40 | ecosystem: Environmental > Aquatic > Freshwater > Lake > Sediment | place: USA: Wyoming | collected... | reverse complement strand
CATTAACCGGTGGGCGTACCGGGCGTCGGACCAATATATCGAGTCGCCGCTGGGTGTACCGTCTTCGCACACAATCGTACTTCCTTTCTTGAACCAGGAAGGATCATCCATGAACGGATCTTTATCGTAGCTCAATACCTTGGCGACGATCGTTTTAACCTCGTTCGTATCAAAAACCCAAAACCGCCCGGGAATGAGCTCGTTATGATAATCGCCGATAACGTTCGTATAATAATTATCGGAATATCCCTGGCCGTAGTTGGTATTAATGAAAAACGGAAAAGGGATTTGGTACTTATTACCGACTAAAAGCAGGTATTCGGGCCGGATCGGCCAGGTTCCGTAGGCCTGGACAATGTAGTTCCGGATACTTACTGAATCCGAACTGCCGATCTCGGAGAGCGTGACGATCTTCGCCTTGTAGCCCTTTTGGGTTTTCCAATCGGCCAGAGGTTTTAGGGCTTCGGCATAACTGTCATGGGTGATGATCAAATATCGCGCGCCAATTCCTTGGCCGAACCCGATCCCGATGCAAAATAGGATGAATAATAACCGCAATGCCCGCATCTAATCCTCCGGATAATTCATATCTAGCGCATATTAATAATAGGTAAATATATCACAAAATAGTCACAATTGAGAAGGTTTGTACCGTCTATTGTTTGATACCAGGTGCTAAAAACCGTTCCACCGTTATTTTATGCTTCTCCATCTTACAATTTTCCGTGATGGCGAGCTGGTCCTGGGATGAAAGGTTGAATGTTGACAAGAGGTTTTTTATCCGGCTGATAACAGAGTCGGTTTTCTCCCAGAATTGAAAGATCGTGAATCCTTTCTGCTCCCGGACCCGGATCCAACCGCGCTGAAAGGCGAGCCCCATGTATTTTTCGCGGTTATCGCCCTTCATTTCCCAAGCGACACGGGCAAGTTCCTCTTTTGGTAACCCGAATTTCTCCGGATTCTCCAGCAGGTATTTAAAGTGGTCGGGGATTAGAACGGCTTCGCCCTGGGGCGATATCCACCAGCCCCTGAATTCCTGATCGTTCATGGGGAAGTATACTGTGAAATAATAATTAAGTCAATGCTTCACCTACGGTTCGAGATGAGATAACGGGACGGGATTAAACTAATCCGGGCATTCTTCGGGAGCGCTGCCGTCCCGATGAAGCCAAGCCAACAGCGATTTAATGCTCATTCGGACCAGGGCAATACAGCTGTCCGCGCAACCGTAATAAAGGTTAAGCGTGTCCTTGTCCGGTGCGATCGTGTAACCGCAGGAAAAAGTCACGTTCGGCACGTCGCCACCGCGTTCATAGGGCGTTTCGGGGCCCAGGATCCAGGTGTTGCTACGCAGGATGCAGCGTTCCGGGTTTTCGCTCGCGAAAAGAGCAAGGCCGGAACGGTAGAGACATCCGCCGGCGGTCTGCCGGACGCCATGGTAGATCATGAGCCAGCCCTCGGGCGTTTCGATCAGCGGCGGGGAAAGGCCGATCTTGTCGGCGTCCCACCAGGCGCCGCGCCGGGCCTTGAGGATCATTTTATGCCCTCCCCAGTGATAAAGGTCGGGCGAATACGAAAGCCAGATGTGGTTTCCATACGAAGTCATCGGCCGGTGGATCAACGCCCAATGACCGTTGACGCGCCGCGGTAATAGCGCCGCGTCCTTGTCCGGCGGGAGCATGATGAAACCAAGTCGCTCGAACCGGCGGAAATCGTCGGTCAGAGCCAGCGACACCCCGGGCCCACCCGCTGAATAGGAAGTGTAAGCGATCATATATTTGCCCAGTTCCGGGACGTGCGTGATGCGTGGGTCCTCGATACCCCAGATCTCCTCAGGATGTGAAACCGGATCGGGCAACAGGGTCGGTTTCGGATCGATCTGCCAGGAATCCACGCCGTTTTTCGAACGGGCCGCGCAGAGGTGTGAACGCCCGCTGTGATCCTCAACGCGGCATAAAAGCAGGGTCGTATCGTCGGGCAGGAGCACCGCCCCGGGATTGAAAACGCTGTTGGCCGGGTAAGGCCAATCCCGGGCCGTGAGGATCGGGTTCTTGGGGTGCCGCTGGACCAGGCCGTCGGTCGGGCAATTCATATTCACCGCCGGCTACTCGAGCCCGGGAGCGGCAATAACATGCTCGGCCTGGCGCATTTCAACAAGGGAAAGCAGAAAGGACAGCGTTGACTCCGCGCCCTGATTTTCATTGACCCGGTCGGAATGCAAGCTGTCGTAACAACCGCCCGTGACCGGATCGTAGATCGGGAGGCGGCCGCTATTCCGGCCCAGAAACCATTCAAATGCCCGCTGCGCTTCCTTATACCAGCGGTTATCGCCGGTGACGCGGTAGGCTTCGAGAGCGGCCAGGATCATGCCGTAAGCTTCGATCGGCTGCTGGTCAAAGTATGCCCGTGCGCCGCCCCGGCGGTAAAATCCATTGCTGCCGATCGGGTCGAAGTAGCCTTCCTTGGATTGCTGGATCCTGGCCAGCCAATCGAGGGTTGAGAGCGCCACGTCTTTCAGGTCGTTACGAGACAACCTTTGTCCGCACAAAAGCAGGGCATAGGACAGCTTGGCGTTGGAGTAAGTCAGAATATCTTCAAACCACGGCCAATCCGCAGCGCGGTTATTACGGTACAGTTCCATGAGTTTTTCGACCAGGATCCCCTCCGCGTTCTGAGCCGTCCGGTCGCCCGAGAACCGCCGCAGGTATTCGTTGATGCCGATGAGCGTAAAAGCCCAGGCGCGCGGGCTGCTGAATTTAATCGTCGCCGGCAAGGCGGTGCTGAAAAGCAGCCCGGCCACGTTGCGCAGCTTTTGAGATCTCGACCGGCCAAGCATAATGCCCAGCGCCCACAGGGCCCGTCCATGACTGTCTTCGGAACCGGATTCTTCCAGCCAGGCGCGGTTGTAAGCAAGAAAATTGCGGAATCGGCCGAGTTTCGGATTAAAAGCATACTGCAGGAAAGCCAGATAACGGACCACGAGCTTGTCGACCATCTGGATCGTGTCCTGGGTCATTTCCTTGACGATCGTGGTCAGGATCAAGGCGCGGGCATTATCATCGGTCGTATACCCTTCTCTCAAGTTCGGCACGATCGAAACCGAATGCTGGAGCATGCCGGTATCATCTGTTAAAGAAAAAAGATAATCAAGGTTCAGAACCGGCAGGTCGGGCGGCTGCTGGCTCATGGTCTTGGCCACGAAAATGGCACGCCTCTTCCGCATCCGTTCTTCATAAGCGCTTTCAAAACATTTCATATAACGATCCGCGACCACCGGCCAGACCATTTCCCGGCCGTACAGATAGCAGCGTTTACGGATCGCATTCCGTTTAATATTGTCCTCCAGCAGTGAGATCGTTTGCGCGGCGATCGCCTCGGGGTCATTAAAGGGAACCAGTACCCCGCGGTTTTCATCCAGCAGCTCCTGCGCATACCAGTAGGGAGTCGAGATCACGGGTTTGCCCGCGCCGACAACGTAGGCCAGAGTTCCCGAGACGATCTGTTCCGGGTTGACGTAAGGCGTGATGTAGATGTCGGTCGTGCAAATGAACTGGATAAGTTCTTCCAGGCTCACGAAACGATTGTGAAAAATAATCCCCTTTTCGACGCCGCATTCTTCGGCCAGCAGTTCCAGCGAGAGACGATAGGATTCGCCTTCATGTTTCAGGGTGTTGGGATGCGTGGCGCCCACGACTATATAGACGGTGTTGGGATGCTGCTTAAGGATGGCGGGCAGGGCTTTGATCGCGTTCTCGATACCCTTGTTCGGAGACATCAGGCCGAACGTGAGCAGGACCATTTTTCCCTCGACCCCGAATTGGTCCTTGTAAAAATTCGAATCGACAAAAGGTATATCGGGAATGCCATGGGGGATCAGCTCGATCTTCTCCCGGGGCGCTTTATAGACATCGTGCATGAATTCCACCGCCCTTTGGCTCATGACCACCATCCGGTCCGACAAGCGGATCAATTCCTCCATCACCTTGCGCTGGTTGGGATCGGGTTCGCGAAGGACCGTATGGAGGGTGGTCACCAGCGGCATGCGCAGTTCGCGCAGCAGGGCGAGGATATGGCTGCCCGCCACGCCGCCGAAGATACCGAATTCATGCTGCAGGGAAATGACGTCCACGTTGTTGATGTTCAGAAAATCGGCGGTCCGGCGGTAGGATACGATATCGCTTTCGGTTATCTCGAACCGGACCCGCGGCGGATAGGTGTACGCGGAATCCGCGTCATTCACCGCTAGGGCGAAACAGGTTGATTTGGTGAATTCGGAAGCGATCGATTCGCACAGGTCGGTCGTGAAAGTGGCAATGCCGCATTTCCGCGGCAGATAGTTGCCGATAAAGGCGATCCGTTTTATTTTCTTTTTTTTCGATTGTTCCAAGGTTGCTTTCAAATATTAATCAAGTTCTTAGTATAATACCCGGAAAACCGCGCTCTGTCAATGCCCGTGAGTTTCTTATTCCCAAAGAAATACAATACCGTCTGTTATTATGAGGGTAAACCCGATTATAAAAAAGTCAAATCTGATCTCCACGATTTTCTCGTGGGCAAACACCAAAAAAGTATACCATTCCAACCCTGTCTGGAAACGGTATACTTTTGGCGTTTGATCTTCATCGCTTGACCTATAGTAAAATAATCATATACTAAGTCAGGAAGTCCAAATAACGATAAAAAGGACGGTATCATGAAGATCAAATGGGAAAAGGCGACGCCGGAACTGATCGCGTTTTTTGAAAAGCGCATGGCCGCGGTCGATTGCGAGCGACGGAAGATGTTCGGTTATCCCTGCTGTTTCTTCAATAATAACATGTTCACGGGCGTATACAAAGACGTGATCATCGTCCGGCTGCCCGAGAAAGAACGGGTCCAGGCGCTCGCGGAACACAAAGGGACCACTATTTTTGAGCCGATACCGGGCCGGGTGATGAAGGAATACCTGGCCCTGCCGAAAAAGATCTACCGCGATAAAAAAATCTTTGACGAACTCGTGGCCCGGTCGGTCAAGTACGTATCGGGTTTGCCCAAAAAGGAAAAAAGAAGAAAAAATTGGGGGAAAAATGAAATATACGATCGAGCGGGAAGAATTTTTCAAAAGTATCACTTTTGCCGTTCTCACCGTTTGCCTGACGGCTTTGCCCCTATTCGGCCAGTGGCAGGCGGATCAGCGGCTGACTAACGACCCCAACGAGTCCCGTAGCGCTCAGACCAAGGCCGTAGCCGCGAACGGGCCGGCCGTGCACGTCGTTTGGTTCGACAACCGGGACGGAAACCAGGAGATATATTATAAATCATCGGCCGACACGGGCTTGACCTGGAGCGCCGACGCCCGTTTGACGAACAACGCGAGCAATTCCCAAACCCCCCGGATCGTCGTTTCCGGGACCAATCTTCACTGCGTCTGGCAGGACAACCGGGACGGCAACTACGAAGTCTATTACAAGCGCTCGACCGATAGCGGCATGACCTGGGGATCGGACACCCGGCTGACGTCCAACTCGAACTGGTCCCTGTTCCCGACCCTGGCGGTTTCCGGTTCCGGTGTCCGCTTACTCTGGATGGACGACCGCGACGGGAACCGCGAGACATATTTCAAGAGCTCCACCGACAACGGGAACACATGGTCTTCGGATGCAAGGCTTTCCATTGACGCCGACTGGACCTGGTCGCCGGCGATCGCGGCCGCCGGGGATACGGTCCACGCGGTTTGGTATGAAAGCGACGCGGGCGGGAACCTGGGCAAGGATATTTGGTACGCGCGGTCGACCAACTCGGGCGCGACCTGGAATTCCGCGGTAAACCTCACCAACGATCCCGGAGTATCCATGGGGCCGTGCGTCGGGGCTTCCGGGCCCGCGGTTCACGTCACGTGGGAGGATAACCGGGACGGCAACTACGAAGTCTATTACAAGCGCTCGACCGATAGCGGCGTGACCTGGGGATCGGACACCCGGCTGACGTCCAACTCCGCCGCGTCCACCGGTTCGTCGATCGACGTTTCCGGTTCGAACGCGCATTTAGTCTGGGCCGACGAGCGGGACGGGAACAGCGAGATCTACTACAAGTCGTCGGTCAATAACGGTATATCCTGGAGCCCGGATACGCGCCTGACGAACGACGGCGCAACGTCCTTTTACAACTCGATCTCGGTCTCCGGGCCCGCGGTCCACGTCACGTGGTATGACAATCGGGATGGGAACTGGGAAGTATATTACAAACGCAATCCCACGGGCAATGTTTTTATCGATGAGCAAGGATCCGGGGTGCCTGCACCGAAGCTGTTTTCCTGCGCGACCATGTTTAAGGACCGGATAATCATCAAATTCGCAAAACCCGCGCCGGCTTCGTTTAAGATCAGGCTTTACGATATCGCGGGGACCCTTGTTTTTGAAGAAAATTGCGGACGCCAGGTTTCAATCCTGGCCCTCCAGGGTGAGAAGATCTGCGGGCTGCACCGGGGCGTGTATTTCCTGAACGTCGCGCCGGTCATGGGCAAGATCGCCGGGATCAAACTGATAAAATTATAACAAGCGTTCGAAAAGTAACATGAACGACACGATCCCCGCGGAAAATCAAAGCCCGCCAACGATCGAAACCGATCTTCTCCGGCTGGCCAAAATAAATAACCGGTTCGACGGCACCGGGGGCGACAAGACGGGGGTCGAGATCATCCGCAAGGCAATGGAAACCTGCTGGATGGAAGCTATATACTATCAACAGATTGTCCAAAGGAGAACCATGAAAAAAATGATCATATGCATCTTGGCGTGCGCGGCCTTAAGTTTTTCTTACGCCCAGGAGTTTAAAACGATACAGTTGAGTCCGCCCGATACGAATCGGGGTCTGCCCGTAATGAAAGCCCTGAAAGCCCGGGCTTCGGCGTCGGAATTCGACACCGTAAAACTGCGGGACCAGGACCTGTCCGACCTGATCTGGGCCGCGAACGGCATTAACCGGCCGGAGATCGGAAAACGCACCGCGCCGTCGGCGATCAACGCCCAGGATATCGACGTGTACTTATGCCGGGAAGAGGGCATATACCTGTACGACGCGAAAAAACACGCGCTCGATCCGGTCGTTCCAGGCGATCACCGACAACTGATCGCCGACCGGCAGAAATCCTTCGCCAGGGCGCCGGTCATCCTGCTTTTAGTGTCGGATATCTCACGGTTCCGCGGCGGCGACGATTCGTTGAAACTGGTGTGGGCGGCGGAGGACGCGGGGATCGTCTCGCAGAACATCGCGGTCTTCTGCGCGGCGGTCGGGTTCAAAACCCGGCCCCGGGCGATCATGGATCAGGAGAAGCTGAGACAGGTCCTGAAACTTAAAGACAGCCAACACTTGATGCTGAACAACCCGGTTTCGTACTAGGAAAGGATTCACCCTCACCCTAACCCTCTCCCTGGAAGGGAGAGGGGTTGTTTTTTAGTTCAGTTTGGTGAATTTTTTCGTAAATTCTTTCCCGCGGTCAAGAACGATCACCTTTAAAATATAAACACCAGTAGATAGGCGGGAGGTATTGATATTGACCGGTTGGTCTGTTCCCGGGGCCGACGTAAGGCCTTCCAGGATAAGTTGCCCGGTTATATCGTACACGGAATAATTTATCCCACGGCAGTTTTGATCGGAAAAAGTTAAAACCAGTTCGTTTTTCACAAAAACCGAACTAAAGCATGGCGGGTTGTCGGCTGATGCCAGTTTCTCCTCTATGCCGCCCGGGACAAAATGCCAGCGCATCGCGTCAAAGGTGATGTGTTGCCCCGCGGTCCCGGTCGCATCGCCGAGATAGACATAGCCGCCGCTCGGGTTAAAAGGGTAGGTTCCCAGGGATACCCATTGGTCCGGGTAACTCGACTGGTCGACCACTACGGTCTGCGCGCCGCCCTGGTAATGGATCTGGTAGCGGGCGTCGGCGTTAGAAAGGGAACCGGGTATGTACGCGAACACCTCGTAGTTCCCGGCCGACGCAAGAACCGGGGTCCAGGTCACGTAGCACGTGTCGGTTGAATTTGTCGTATAGGTCCACCACATGTGACCGTTGTAGCCGGCCAGGAGATCGTGGAAATACCTCTGTGTGGACGGCGGGTCATTGAAGATATAAAAGCCCGCGGCCTCGCCCGGGTATTGGTATTGCAGGTCGTCGACGAGCGTGTCGGGCGCGGGTTCCCATCCGCCGCGCGCGCCGCGGCACCAGTAAACCTCATTCAGATTTTCGTAGCCGTTGTTGTAGCCGGGCCAGTCGTAACGGGAATACTTTCCGTAGTAGTTCGGGTACCCGGGCAGGTTCTTGTTGCCGTAGGGGTCGTTGAAGATCAGCGTGTGCCAATCCAGGACCTGGCCGACCGCGAGGATCAGGTGGCCGGCCGTTGTCAGGCCCACGCACATGCAATATGGCCATCCGGCCTGAACCTCGGCGGACGTTTCAGCCCAGGTCGGTGAGTCGTCGGACCACGTGTTCAGGTCGTGGTCCTGCAAATAGTTCATCATTCTCGAATACGGAGAATAGCCGTTGTACCACATGTAACCGTAACCGCCCCAGGCGTTGTTACCGCCGGCATCCTGGGCGACCAGGTCATAAACCTGCTCCCGGTAGTTATACTCGGCGCAGATGTAATTGCCGAAATGGCTCTCATGCCCGCTGGGCTGAGAGCACCAGCAATCCCAATGGGGCAGTTTCCGATAATAGGCGATCGCCATCATCGCGGCGGTCGGCGCGCACGACCAGTGGCCGTTGTGCCAATCGGGCGTGTCGTAGACCTGGTTGAGGTAAGGCACGTCGATCGAATCGCGTGGCCCAAAGTCCGGGCGTACGGCCGGTCGCTCCGCGATCCGGCCCGCGGGCAACGTCGCGATAACTTGCATATCACCCAAGCGCGCGGCGACGATAGAACGCCTTATCAATTCCCGCCGGTCATAGGTATGGTAAACGATCTCCGAGCCGGAAATATAGGCGGCGTCCATTTCCATGATGTCTTTCGTGGCGGTGAGCCGGGTTTGCTCGCTGCCGTCATAACTGGAAAGGTAAAGGTCCGAGTTTAATAACTGGCGCCCATCGGTTTCCAGGATATGATAGATGATGTACCGGCTGTCCGGAGACCAGTCAGGGTTTCTCCCCGGACCGATTTCAAAAGTCTGTTTGTCGCTCAATTGATAGGTCGATATTTCTCCGCTAAGCGTCGAAAAGGCAATCAACCGGCTGTCCGGTGACCAGATCGGATAGCAGTAACCGCATTTTTGATCCGTGATACGTTCTTTCTTTCCGGACTGAAGGTCCAGGAGCCATAACTGGTCATGATCGTCGTTATACACGGCAAAATTCCCGTCCGGCGATATTGGAGCGAGGTTGGCGTACCCGCCGAGATCATACCGGGCAATCGTCCTTCCGTCGGAAACAAGCAAATCCGTACCGATCGTGAACGCGGTCTTGCCGATTTTAGAAAAATTGACCTGGCCGGCTCGTAATACCGGTTCGTGCAATACGGTGATCTTTCCGGATGGCAGGTCGAGGACCGCGGGGGTTTGAAGGCCGTTTTCCGATATGACCTTCAGGCCGACCTTATTTGCCTCCGCGGATGTTGTGAAGTATTGACCGCAACCCGCCGCGGAAAACAGCTTGTCGATTATATTATCGTGAACCAGGAAAATCGCGGAACAGTGGTTGTCCGTGACGACGATTCCCAAACGGGTATCTGCCGGGTTCATGAAGTACGCGTCCGGCAGAGGATCGTATATAATAAATAAATGCAGGATAAGGATCATCATGGATTCTCTTTGGACAAGTATATTAGTTGATGAAAAGAAGTCAAGGAAGAAAAAGGTTACTCACCCCCACCTTAATCCTCCCCCCTCGAGGGGGAGGAGATAGGAGGGGGGCGATGACGTTCGCTTCGCCCCTTGACAGGCTTAAGACTAAACGGTATAATTGAATAAGAAAAAGTAATAAAATTAAGAAGTAAAGGAGGAGTTATGCGAACCGTCTTGATCGTCGTGATCGGTGTCGTCGCGGTCGTCCTGGCTTGGTCTTTTTTCGCTTACAAGAACCTCAGCCACTTTCAGGGCCTGATCGATGCCGCGCAAGTTCAACTTGAATCCCAACTCCCAAAACTCCTGGAGCAGATCCCTGAATACACGGCCGTTTTCGATAAATATTTTCAATCCGACGGGGATATGAAAAAGGCGCAAGACCTGAACCGGGCCGGTGAAGAATGCGCGTCCGTATTAAAGACGATCTCCGCGACCAAGGGCGCATCCACGGATGAGGTTGACCGGCTGAACACCTGCATGATAAAACTGACCGACGCGTATATCGAAGTACGGGGCAGGATCAGCACGGAATATCGCCGATCGTCCGCGTGGCAGGACCCTCATTTTAGGGATATGGTCTTAAAGTTAAACTGGAGGTTTGGTGAACTCAAAATGGCGATAGATTATGTAAACAGGTTAATGAATTGGTACCTCAAAAAGGAGATCGACTTTCCGAAAAGCATCATCGCCGGCGTCTTTGGTTTGCCCAAATGGAAAAAGGTTTACGCGATGGGCAGCTTATGATATCATCAATCGCTTCGGGACATGTAAAGAACAGGGTAATCGTGGGATTCATATCTGCATAAACTTTTTCATGACGCGCGCCGTCAATATATAATGGACGGCGCGCGGCCCTATAAAAACCTCAATTTGGCTTTGTTCATGGTGACGGTCATATTCACGGCCGGCTACGGCCACCAGCCGCGTTTTATAATGGACCAGCATCCGACCCGGGATAACCCGATAATAGTGTAGCAGCCGACTATCTCCAAGGCCTTTTACGCGGAGCTTAAGGATACAGCCGCGTATTCAACGCGGCGGCAGCGGGCCCGTATGCCCTGGCCATGGGCGAGAAGGAATCCTTTCCTCTGCTCGAGATCTGGCACACGATCCGGGTCATGCCCAAACTCAAGAAACAGTTCTTCAACAAATAGCGCTTTGCGCTTTGGGGTCAAATCTCTACATTCTACATATCGGTTATTAAACCGATCAATTATACGGTTATGTAGAATGTAGAGATTTGACCCCAGATGTAAAAAATTAAAAAAAAACTACGGCTGGAAAGCGCACGGGAAATTTATATACTTCCCGCATATGGATACCATAACCTTCCTCTCGGAGATTGCCAAAACCCTGGTCTGGCCCTTGACCATCGTGGCCGTCATCCTGATCCTAAGAAAACCGATACGCATTTTGATCCTTTCTATCCGCCGGTTCCAATACGCAGATCTGGCGATCGAATTCAGCCGGCAAGTCCGTTTTCTGACGGAGAAATATCAGAAAATGATCCCCGAATTAGCGGAAATAAGGACGCAGGAAAGGGACCCGGCCGCGGATCTTTTAAAAAACTCCGCCCGGAATGCGATCGTACGGGCGGTCCGGGAACTGGAAAGCACGTTCCGGGAGGCCCCAGTCGATAAAAAATTGAACAAGGAACATAAGGATTTATTCGATAAGCTAATGGATCTGGGTCAGATGGCGATCCTGGTTCCGGAACATTCTCTGGATAAGTGCGCGCTTAAGGATTATCTCCGGATGGTCAGAAGGTTTACGGATTTTTTAGAAGGGAAAAAAGGTTAAAGGATTTCTTACGCAACAATTGGCGGTTTCGCTTGTGGGAGGGATTTCCAAATCCCGATCATTTTATCGAGGCTGGGAAGTCTCTCCCACGATGTTTTTACGATTTTTCTAGTTTGTTAGGTTTTCAAAGGGGGAGACGCCCTTTGAGCTATGGGGCGTCCCGCCCCGAGAATACTCAATCCTTCTCCCTATGATTATAGGGAGAGGGGAGGGTGAGGGTTCCAAAGCAAGATCATTCTAAGGTCTGCGTTATGATGCGATCCTCGCATCCCGGACCCCCTCAGGTCCCGCCGACGTTGTCCGAGGTTGCTGCCCAAACGTACCAATAAGGCGCCATGTACACCCAGTAACCGGGCGTGAGGTTGTCAAAACCGGCATAGGAATATTCTTCGGAAAAACCATAATCATAGAACGCGCCGTAAGTCTTTTCGTCGTCCGGAGCCTTGATCACGTGGAGCAAAACCAGGTACTTGCCCTGGACGCTCGCCCGGAGGTTGAGCCCGATCTCTTCCGCCCGTTTTTCCCAAGACGTACCAGTTAGGGTAGACGTAAACCCAGAAGCCGGGTTTAAGGTCCGTGTAAGGTCCCCAGGAGCTACCCGCCCAATAACCCCAATCGCATCGCGGGCCGTAGGTATCCCGGTCTTGAGAGACGCAGATGACATGGAGCAGGTTGACATACTTGCCGTTCGCGTTCTTAGGATCGCGGAACTCGTCGGATCCATTCAAAAGCAGCTTGGTGACCGCGGTGCTGGTATAGGCCACGCTTGCGAAACAGAACAAGGGAATGATGAAGCGGATCATGGTTTTCATGTTGGCCTCCTGATGCTTATAATACAGGCCATGGGATAGGATATTCCCATTAATGGGGTCAAATCTCGACATTATATATTTCGGTAAATGATCGAGCAATTCTGCGGTTATGTATAATGTAGAGATTTGACCCCGGATAAGTCGTGATTGACAGGGGGTGCAATTGAATTATAATTGGAGAGAAAACAACCAGGAGGTTTAAAATGAATTTGTTGGTGATAATCATCATCGCGCTAGTCTTCTATTTTCTGATCGGGATCCGGATCGTCCGGCCCACGCACCGGGGGTTGATCGAGCGGCTGGGTAAATACGTCCGGTTCGCCCACCCCGGATTCCATTGGATCATTCCGATCATCGAACACATGTACCAGGTGAACACGACCGAGCAGATGGTCGACGCCGAACCTCAGGAGATCATAACGAACGACAACCTGAACGCCCGGGTCGACGCCCAGGTTTATTTCAAGGTCAAGCTCGACGAGGAGAGCGTCAAGAGCTCGCAGTACAACGTGAACAACTACCGCTGGCAGATCGTCAACCTAGCCCGCACCACGCTCCGCAACATCATCGGCACCCTGACCCTGAAATCCGCGAACAGCGAGCGGGGCAAGATCAATTCCGAACTGCACAACACCCTGAAGGAGGAGACCAAGAGCTGGGGTATCGATATCGTCCGGACCGAGTTGAAGGAGATCGACCCGCCCAAGGATGTTCAGGATACGATGAACAAAGTAGTCAAAGCCGAGAACGAGAAGATCGCCGCGATCGATTACGCGACGGCCCGCGAAACGGGCGCCGACGGCGAGAAGCGGGCGAGCATCAAGGAAGCTGAAGGCTTCAAGCAGGCGCAGATCCTGCGGGCCACGGGCGAGGCGGAGGCGATCCGGCTGGTGAACGAAGCCGCCGACAAGTATTTCGTCGGGAACGCGCAGCTCCTGCGAAAACTACAAGCCCTGGAAACGTCCCTGGCGAACAACGCGAAGATCGTCCTGCCGACCGGCACCGAACTGATCAACGTCATCGGCGAACTGGCCGGAGTCGTGCCGATCCCACGGAAATCAAAGGAAAAAGACCTGCCGTCCAAGTCCTCATTGTAGCTCACGGACGGAAAGTCGTTGAGTAAAGGAGGATGTTATGAAAAGATTAATCATGCTGTGCGGTGTTCTGTTCATGGCCCAGCTGGCGTTCGCCGACACGACCGACGTCATTGTCGGGAGCCAGGTGACCGGCAATACGATACCTTTCTGGGGCAGCGGATATGGCGCGCACCGGTTCCAGACCTTGTTCGTGCAGTCCGATATCAACCTGGCCGGTCAGATCATTAAATTCGCGGTCATGCCGCAAAGCATCTCGAACCCGACCTATAACAATCTGCGATTATATCTCTGCCATACATCCCGCACCAACAATCTTTCGACTATCTTCGACGAAAACTACGACGGCAACACGCCTCAGCTCATGTTCGACTCGGCTTCCTACACGTTCAACGTCTCCGCGGGTCAGTGGCTTGAATTCCCTGCCAACTTCGACTACGATAACGTCAACAACCTGCTCGCGGAAATACGCTGGCGCGGCAGCAGCGGCCAGAACACTTACATATGGCGGTGCGGTACAACGGGCACCGGAACGTTCCGGGTATTCTTCCTGGGCAGCGATTCCTCGACCACGGGCTCGGCGGATTACGTTCAATACTACGTCAAGTTTACGATCGTTACCGCGACCGGCGTCGAGGAGGTGGTGGTCGGCGAGAAATCCGCGATTACGGGCTTGAGCGTTCGACCTAACCCGGTCCGGCACGGCCGGTTAGTCCGGATCGTCCTGGCCGACGTACCCGAAGATCCGGTCCAGGAACTCCAGTTATACGATATGAGCGGCCGGCTGGTGCGTTGCCTGGCCGTCGATCAAGCCATGAACGCGGCCTGGGACCTGAAGGATAGGGAAGGCGAATATGTCCCCGCCGGAGTGTATTTTGTCCGGGCCGGCCTGCGGACCGCGCGGGTCGTCGTCGTCGAATAAATCCCGTTAGAGGTCGGATAGTCAAATAAAATTAGGGCGGTTTGGGATCCGTAAAGGAGGGGAAAATGTATAAGGCGATATTCCTCGTCGTCATACTGACTGCGTTCAGCCCTGCGCGGGCCGACACGACCGACGTTATTATCGGGAACCAGCAGGCCGGCAACACGATACCTTTCTGGGGCAGCGGTTTTAGCGCGCACCGGTTCCAGACTTTGTTCCTTCAGTCTGAAATCAACTTGGCCGGCCAGATCATAAAATTCGCGTTCATGCCGCAAGATATCGCGAACCCGACCTATAACAATCTACGGTTCTATTTCTGCCACACCAACCGTTCCAACGACATATCCACGATTTTCGACGACAACTATGACGGCAACACGCCCGAGCTCATGTTCGACTCGGCTTCCTGCACTTTCAGCGTCAGCGCGGGTCAGTGGCTCGAATTCCCGGTGAATTTCGACTATAACAACGTCAATAACCTGCTGTTTGAATTACGCTGGCGTGACTGCAGCGACCAGAATACATACATATGGCGGTACGGTACACCGGGCACCGGAACGTTCCGGGTATACTTCTGTGGCAGCGATTCCGCGGCTACGGGCTACGGTGATTACGCCCGTTACTACGTCAAGCTTACGATCGTTACCGCGACCGGCGTCGAGGAGGCGGTGGTCGGCGAGAAGCCCGGGGTGTCGGAACTGACCGTTCGGCCGAATCCGGTCCGGTCCGGCCGGGAAATACGGATTGCCTTCACCGATATGCCCGAAGATCCGACCTCCGAGCTTCAATTATATGGAATGGACGGCCGGCTGGTGCGTTGCCTGGCCGTTGACCGGACCATGACTGCGGTTTGGGACCTGAAGGATAAGCAAGGATTCTACGTTCCCGCGGGCGTATATTTAATACGTGCCGGTCATCGGATCGTGCGGGTCGTCGTCGTCGAATAGATCCCGTTAGAGAACTCCGCCCGCTAACGGGACAAACAGCATAGTTACTCGTTCACCTTGCCGTACAGGTTGTCGTTGAAGTAGTACTCGCTCCAGTAAACCTCGCCGTTCTCGACGTGGACCCGGTACTCGTACTCGGACGTGGAGCCGTCATTCCCGGTACAGGTGATCGCTCCTTTTTCCTTCGTGCCGCGTACGGTCCAGCGGCCCTGGGCGTGGCTTTCGCCGGCCGCCCCCCATTCCTCGCCGGACTCGGCGCTGCCATAGCTACTCGTGTAACGCTGGCCATAAGTGCCGTCGGGGTAAAGGACCACCATGGTTTCCGTGTTCTGGGTATAATTTTTCCAGGTCCCGGCAAAATGCCGGACCAGGTTGGAGCTCGCCCCTTTATCCGACGGGGCCTTTGGCTTGACCGCGGTTTTCTTGAAATTCAAAGTGTAACCTTCGGGATATGTGATCGAGAGTACGCCTTCGGATAGAGTGTATGGGTAATCGACGGAGCCGAGGAATTCGTCCGCGACCTGGATGACGCCCGGCGCGAGCTGAAAACCGATCTCTTCGCCGTTATAGATCAGGCGGTCTTCCGATTTGAAAAGCAGCGTCACCGTACTCTGCTCGGTCTTGCATTCCCAGGCGCCGAGCAATTTCTTGATATCGCCGGCCGATGTCGACGTAACCAAGGATAAGAACATGCAAAAAATTAAAATAAGCTTACCGCGCATTATACCTCCTTAAAAATAGATCATCTACCGACCGGAACGGAATGCGGACAGGGCCGCCCTCCCTTCCTCGATGAACGAATTCAGAACTTCGGGTTTGACCATCTTCTTGCTCCGGTAGAAGATGAAGTGGTTGTCCCGGCCTTCGGCGGAGACCGGATGTTTCTGTTCGAAGAATCGGAGCAGCCCGTCGTTGAAAAGCATCCGGATCCGGGTCTCGTCCTGGCCCCGGAGCAGGTAGTGCTTGGAAAATCCGGGATTGTGCTCGAAATCTATGTCCTGGTAACCCAGCAGGGCGCCGATCTTGTGCATGATATTCTCCGGGCTCAAGGTGAAGGCCGGCAGGTTCAGGTCGGGTGACCGGAACCAGACGACGGTCTGATTTCTGGTGCTTTGGTTCTTACCGCTGCCGACCGTGTAGCGGTAATCGAAGATCGCGATCTCGGGGTCCGAACCGGCGCCCCGCATCAGATTTTTCAACAGCCGGGTATGACCCTGCTGGAAAAGGTGAAAGACGCCCATTTCGTTGTAGAAGACCGGGTCGCCTTTCGGGAGAAAATTGAAACCGAGCCGGAGCGCGGCCTGGCGCACGGCCTCGGTCCTTTTCTTCTCGAGGTAAAGCACAATCCAAACGATGACCCCGATGAGCACCAGGGTTCCGATAATAAGGATCGCGGCGATCATGAACCTCCTTTAGTGGCTAATTTTAGCGAAGAGAACGAAGGTGTCAAGGGAGGGAAAGAAAGCAGAGGGGAAACGGAACAGAGGAGTAAGGGAGCAGAGGAGAAACGGAGCACCGGAGCACCGGAGCAGAGGGGAAAGGAGACAGAGCAGACCGGCATTGACTTGGACGGGAAAGGCTTTATAATAAAGTAAGAATATAAACAAGTAAAGGAAGGGATAATAAATATATGTTCCAGCAATTGAACGAGTTCAAGTACGCGGCCGCGACCGGCAAGAATTACATCATCTACTTCCTTAAATTCTGGTCGGCCGGCGATTACATCATCAAATACCATATCCGAACCCCGGACCGGGATTTTTTTTGGTACGGCCGGATTTCCAAAGAACGGGCTCTGACCGATCTGAAACTAGGCCAAAAGGAAGCCAAGGTGCTCGGCTCGGAAGAGCTGGAACTGAGGATCAAGACGCACTTTCAAGTGCTTTTCATATCCGTG
>Ga0315294_10003417_pt1 | contig 17282 bp, 15 predicted proteins | sample YL17G13_40_MG_FD_203626 | JGI IMG/M metagenome (GOLD analysis project Ga0315294, IMG submission 203626) | Sediment microbial communities from Yellowstone Lake, YNP, Wyoming, USA - YL17G13_40 | ecosystem: Environmental > Aquatic > Freshwater > Lake > Sediment | place: USA: Wyoming | collected... | reverse complement strand
CATGCAGACCCAGATACCGCAGCCTAGCATGATAAAAACCCCGCTCGTTTCCTCCTGTTTTTGTACCCAATGTGGGAAAAAAATAGAAGAAGCCACCCGCTTCTGCCCGAACTGTGGCGCCCCCATAGCACCTCCATAGCCTACCGGTTGATGCTTCCAGCCAGTCAGGAATGGGATCGCGTGGGCACCGTCTTTGTCCTGCGCTCCTGCCTAGTGACACCCTTCCTGGAACGGGAAACCACTTTTGATGTTTATTGGGAAGATTTCCGCTTTAGCATCGAGAAAACACTGTCCCAACTCTAAGACCGCACTCTTCCCTTCACCCCCGTTGCTCTGGCATAATCCCCAAAGACCAATGGAACACACGGAAATCATTGCCAAATTAGCCACGATTGTACGGAAGGTGACTAAGTCCACGATAGAGATCCGCGAAGAGACGCGTTTGATCGAAGACCTAGGCGTCGATTCGTTGGATTTGCTGGAAATCGTGATGGCGGTCGAGGACATGTTTCGAATCAAGATCACCGATCAAGACTTCAGCCATTTAGCGACTGTAAGCGCGGCTGTTTCCTACATCCAGGACAAGACACCCCTCTAGTGGCCGAGACCGTTCCTGCCCGGTTTCACCAAGCCGCCGAGCGATTTGGAGAACGACCGCTGCTTTTCCGTAAGACATCGACCGGCTGGCAATCGATCTCCTTCCGCCAATTGGAGCGTTCAGCCCGTGGCTTGGCTCTTGCGTTGGTGGAACGCTTGGGCATAGCCAAGGGTGATTTGGTGGCTCTCTATAGCGACAACCGGACAGAATGGTTGGTGGCATCGCTAGCGATTCATTTTGCAGCCACCGTAGACATTCCGCGCGGTGCGGAGACTCCGGCGGAGATCCTGGTCAATATCCTCCGTCACAGCCAAGCGCGTTTTGCCATCGTAGAGAACGCTTCCGTTCTCGAAAAGTTGGGCAGCATGGCCGAGTCCTTGCAAGCGGTGGTTTTGATGGATGCACCGGATTCCTTACCCGATCGAACCATCCGTTTTTCCGAGCTGGTCCAATATGGTTTACAACGACTGGAGACGGCTGGCCATCTTGTGGATCAACGCTGGCAGATGCTTTCTGGCGACGATTTGGCTTCCATCATCTATACCTCGGGTACCGTCGGGGATCCCAAGGGCGCGATGATTCGCCACCGCAATTTTTTACACAACCCTTCGCCCTTGGCGGAGCGGATTGCTCTTGTGCCCGATGACCGTTACTTGTCACTGTTGCCCGCCTGGCATTCCTACGAACGGATGATCGAGTACACCGGAATGTTCCTCGGCGGACAGTTGTACTACGGAAACCTGCGCAGCATAAGAGAGGATTTGGCCAGCGTACGACCGACGGTCTTCAGCACTGTGCCAGATTTCTGGATTTCCGCTTACAAGATCTTCCAACACCGACTCTTTACTGGACTTCCAATACTGCGCCGTGCTCTGCTATATTCCCTGCTCTGGGCAGCCCATCAATTCGGGCATGCCCGACGCGTCCTTAAACGACGGTTTCCCCGCATCAAGCCTGCATCTGCGCTGCGCCGGACATTGGTGGCAGTATTAGCTCGATGCATGGTTTCCCTTTATTGGTTGCCGTTCTGGTTGGCCGATCGGATGATTTTTCGCCATTTGCGCCAGACACTGGGCGGCTGTCTGCGCGTGGCTACCAGCGGCGCCGGTCCTTTGCCCCCCTTCATTGATGAATTCTTCGACACCGCTGGAATTCCCATTCTGGAAGCCTACGGCATCACCGAAGCGATGGTAGCTGTTTCCATACGTGATCTGGAAGCACCCACCTTGCAGACCGTGGGTCGGCCACTGCCTGGGATTGCGGTAGAAATTCGAGACAAGTCAGGATCCATTCTTCCACCTGGCCAACCGGGCCAAATCTTCGTGCGCGGAGCGGGGGTCTTCACCGGCTATTGGAAGAACGAAATCCTCAGCAGAACCGTGATAGATGAGGTTGGCTGGCTACTGGAGATCAAGGACGTTGGACCCAGGATGGGGAATTGCAGATCCTGGGTCGGGAAGACGACACCATCGTCCTGGCAAATGGCGAAAAAGTGCTAGCCCCTCGCCTGGAGAACGAGCTGGTCACCGACCCTTGGATCCAACAGACAGTCGTGGTGGGCCAGGGTCAGCCAATAATGGCTGTATTCCTTGTCCTGGACCCAATGGTCACAGAGGAATGGGCCAGCGCCCGTGGGCTGTCCCTGTCTGCCGAAAAGCTGATCGAACACCCTGCAATCGCCGAAGAAACCCGGAGACGCTTGGAAAGAATCTTTTCCGATCCATCCCGGTTCGCTTCGTTTGAGCGAATCACCCTCTTTCGCCTTCTTCTGCATCCGTTGGTTGTGGGACGAGAACTCTCACAGACGCGCAAACTGCGCCGGGCAGAGTTCAACCGCTTGCACGCCAAACAGATCGAAGAGATGTATCTCGAGGAGTAGAAAGGAAGATGCGATGGACGAATCATCCGATCCGCACGTGACACCCAACGGGGAAACATTAGCTGCTTACTTGCTGCAGGGATTCTCCGTAGAGCGGCAAGAAGATAGAGAATGTTTCCTGTTGCGGTTAGGCAAGTTCTCGCTGCGCGTGAGCGCTTATGATCCAGAAGACGACCAGATCCTGTTCCATCTCCCTCCAAGCCTTGAAGCACCCGTGATCTCCGGCTGGATGATGGACGATCCGGGCGGTTCAGACGATGGGGAACTGCGAGAACGATCGTTCTCCGGCTCTCGCGAGCTCTTCGCTTTTCTGGCAGACTACCGCTCTGCCAACCCCAACGGGTACCGTTTCCCCAAGGGCCTAATCTTGGTGGAAACAGAAGAGGCCGAGGAAGAAGATTGGCCGATCGAGGAGATAAACCCGGAGGAGCGGCAGCGATGGGAGAACTTGCGCACGACCGCCCTCTACATGGGCTTGTTGGCGGAACGAAAGCTAAATGGCACCCGCATCAGTGAGGTTACGCTGGAAGGGTTTCGCCGCTGGTTGCTGGCGGCGATGGTGGAAACATTCGGGCTTCCAAATTTTCAGATTGCATTGAGAGCGGCCCGAAACGCCTTGGCCAGTCCCCGGGCGGCCGCTGAGTATCGCCGCCTTTTACGATCGGTATCGGGTCATCCCTTGTTACACCAGTTCCGCCGTTGGGTCCAGGAAACATGAACGTTTGGCATTCCGTGAAAAAAGATTGCTTTACGCTGCCGATTTTCGGATTCGTCTCGGATATGTCTGAAGTATTTGACCCTTGCAGGGGAATTCGTTACAAATACGGGAACGATAGGGTTTGTGGTTTCGTCCTGCTTTCTGGCCAACCGTTGGGACAACGGCGTCAGGCAGCAAGGATCAATGAAATGGATAGCATAAGGAAAATGCACCAGACATCACCAGGAGATCTCCCGTTGCCGGATAGAGTGAGCAATTGATGTTCTGTCCATTTTGCGGAGCCAAGGTAGAAAAACTTGCCTCTCGTTGCGACACATGCGGTCAAGCAGTCCCCCTCACCGACCCACCGTTTGTGAACAGCTGTCCTTCCTGCCATATGGCAGTACGCCCGGGAGCCACCCGCTGTCAAAACTGCGGCTTATCCTTAACGATGGGCTTCTGGCTGCAGACTTGCCTCGCCTGTGGCCAAACAAATCGCAAGTCCTGGCCGTTTTGCATCGCTTGCAGCACTGAGCTGATCCCAGCCTGGCTACGCCCAGCGCCTACCCCGATGCCATCCGTACCGAAAACCTTGGCGATACCCATGGCACCGGGATCTCCCCTAGTTCCAGAACCTACCTCCGTTCAAACCCAACCCCCCATCACTTCTTCTGGCTCAAGCCCCAAAACCGCTCCTTCTTCTGGCTCAAAGTGGAAGCGACCGACGGGCATGCCCGCCTTCCTGGTGATCTGGTTCGGGCAGTTGGTGTCCCTAGTCGGCAGCTCGATGACCGGTTTTGCCATTGCCATTTACGTCTGGCAGTTGACTGGGTCCGCCACCTCCTTTTCCTTGATGGCCGTCTTCTTCCTCTTGCCAAATTTGGTCTTTGCCCCCTTTGCCGGAGCTTTGGTCGACCGCTGGAATCGAAAGCTGACGATGATGGTCTCGGACATAGCCGGCTTGGTCGTTAACCTGGTTATGCTGGCCTTGCTGACCCGGGGGCACCTGGAGATGTGGCACCTCTATGCCCTAAACGTGTTCAACGGGATCTTCCTCGCCTTCCAGTGGCCGGCATATTCCGCTTCCATCTCGATGATGCTTGAGAAGAAGCATTTTGCTCGCGCCTCCGCCCTGATGTCGGTGGCGCAAAGCAGCTCCACGATCTTGGCCCCGGTGATTGCCGCCGTCCTGATTGTGTTGATCCAGATTGCTGGCATCATCCTGCTGGACGCTATTTCCTTTCTGATTGCCATCATCACGCTGATGTTGGTGATCATCCCTCAGCCACCCAAAACCGAACTGGCCAAGAAGGCTCGCAGCAACCTCTTGCGCGAAGCCGCATTCGGTTTTGTCTATATCGCCAAATACCCCTCATTGTTAGGATTGCAGCTGACTTTCTTCTTCGGCAACCTACTGGCTGCTTTCGGTAATATCCTGTCTACGCCGATGATTCTGGCTCATACCAGCAATAACGTGACCGCACTGGCCACGGTACAGACCGTGGCCGGAATCGGCGGAGTTGCCGGTGGCCTGATCATCTCGATTTGGGGTGGACCCAAGCGCCGGATCAACGGCGTGATCGGTGGCTGGCTCCTTACCTTCTGTGGATTGCTGATGCTCGGCCTAGTGCAGGGAGCCATTCTGTGGGCGATTGCCATGTTCCTGCTAAACTTCGCCATCCCCCTGGTCAACAGCTCCAACCAGGCAATCTGGCAAGCCAAGATCCCACCGGAAATTCAGGGCAAGGTTTTCTCCGCCCGCCTGCTGATCGCTCAGATAGCTGCGCCGATTTCGATGCTTGCTGCCGGCCCGTTGGCGGACAAAATATTCGAGCCTCTGATGCACCCCGGTGGGGGGCTTTCCTATGCGCTTGGTGGGGTTTTTGGTACCGGTCCGGGTAGCGGGATGTCCTTCATGATGGCAGTGGTTGCCGTGCTGGGGATCCTGATAGCCATCATCTGCTACGCGATCCCCGCCATCCGCAAGGTAGAAACGATCGTACCCGATTTCGTATTGCCCCAAGAAACGGAAGCCGCTGCGGAAGAGCAGGCAACGGAGGAAGCGAAAGAGAAACTGGCGATAGAAGAGATCGAAGCAGGCGAGCAGGAAGCAACGGGAAGGATCATCGAGCCAGGACCGTAGCGATAAAAACTAATCATACCATCGAAAGTTCGGCCCAAGCATCACGGTTCGATGGCAGATCCTGCCCGACCAGATCCTACGGATGGGTATGGGCGAACCCGACGAACTGGTCACCTGGAATTCGCACAACCTTGATTCTTTCAAGAATGTCAGTCCATCCGCTTTTATCTTTCGTTGTTTGCAGCGTCTTGACCATCGGGATCCACTCCCGGCAGCTCTTTTGTCCATCTGACACCACCAACTCGCATGCGGTGACGTCGAGGATCCTCACCACAATGGAATGAAGTTTGCTATGAACCCAGCAACTCTTGACAAACTGATACAAATATAGTATTAGTTTAAATATGCAACTGATGACCAAGCAAAGCGATTACGCGATTCGCTTTTTGTTAAGGCTGGCACAAACACCGGAAACCTGGATTCCCTCCCGCTCGCTGGCCGAACGAGAAGGGGTCCCCTTGGCGTTCGCTCGCCGGTTGTTGGTCTCTCTGACAAAAGAGGGCTGGATTGCCAGTCGAGAGGGCGCCGAAGGCGGGTGCCGTTTACAGATTTCGGCGAAACGGATTCGTCTGCTCGATGTGCTCGAGTTGTTCCAGGGAAAACTGAAACTCCATGCCTGCCTGTTCCGCAACCAGCATTGCCCAAACCGGCTTCATTGTGTCCTGCGACCTCGGATCCAGGGGATCGAACAGAAGGTGGCCCAGGAGTTCGCCGCCATCACCATCGCTGATCTGCACCAAGATCAAGCGCTCGTCAACCGCTCGGATCGTACGATCCGGGAAAAACAATAAGGAGGGTACAAGAATGGAAATGTTTTGCCGTCAATGTGAACAGACCGCCGGCGGAAAGGGTTGCACCATCCAGGGCGTCTGCGGGAAATCACCGGAGGTAGCGACTTTGCAGGACCTGCTGCTGTTCGCCCTGAAAGGCATTGGGTTTTTTGGATACCCAGCCAGCCGAACCGGCTGGCGTGATCCGGAAGTGGATCGATTTGTGATGGAAGGGTTGTTCTCCACCGTAACCAATGTCAACTTCGACGCCGATCGGCTGGAAGCGCTACTGCGCAAAGCCGGTGAGGTCCTGAAATCGGTTCGCCAGGTCTTTATGGAATCGCACAAAACACAAGGGGGCCCAGCGCACCCGGTAACCCTTCCCAGCGCAGCCACCTGGATCCCCGCCGCGACCCGCCAGGGTTTGATCGAGCAGGGCGCTGTGGTAGGGCTTCTGTCAGAACCGGAAATCGCAGACGACATCCGCAGCTTGCGGGAAATCATCCTCTTCGGTTTGAAAGGGATGGCCGCCTATGCGGATCACGCCCATATCCTCGGCCAAAACGATGACACGGTGAACGCGTTCTTCTATCAGGGTCTGGCCGCTCTTACCGACAAATCGAAGAGCGCAGATGAACTAGTGGCGTTGGCAATGGAGTTGGGCCAGACGAATTACCGTACGATGGAAATCCTCAACCAAGGCCACATCCGCCACTTTGGTGCCCCACAGCCCACTCCGGTCCCCACTGGTGTGAGGAAGGGTCCAGCGATCGCCGTCTCTGGTCACGATTTGGAAGACCTGGAGGAACTGCTAAAACAAACCGAGGGAAAGGGTATCACGATCTATACCCATGGCGAAATGTTGCCCGCCCATGGCTATCCAGGTTTGAAAAAATATCTCCACTTTTATGGGCATTACGGTACCGCCTGGCAGAATCAGCAGAAAGAGTTTGCTGAGTTCCCGGGGGCCGTGCTGATGACCACCAATTGCATCCAGAGGCCGAGGGAATCCTACCAGGGCCGCCTTTTTACCACGGGGCTGGTGGCTTTCCCCGGAATCGTGCAGATCTCGACAGGCCCGGACGGCAAGAAAGACTTCGGTCCATTGATCGAGGCCGCTCTTTCCGCCGGCGGTTTTCCCGGGGACAAACCGGACCAGGAGATCATGGTGGGTTTCGGCCACGATGCCGTACTGGGAGTAGCCGACAAGGTGATCGAAGCGGTGAAATCCGGTCAGATCAAGCACTTCTTCCTGATCGGGGGCTGCGATGGCGCCAAGCCCGGCCGCAACTACTACACGGAGTTCGCGCAGAAAACACCACCGGATACGATGATCCTGACCCTGGCCTGCGGCAAGTTCCGCTTCAACCGGCTGGATTTCGGCACGGTCGCCGGTTTGCCCCGCCTACTTGACGTGGGACAGTGCAATGACAGCTACTCCGCCGTGCGCATTGCCAGTGCACTGGCCGAGGCCTTCGGTGTTGGTGTCAACGATCTGCCATTGTCGATCATCCTGTCGTGGTACGAGCAGAAAGCCGTGGTGGTGCTTCTTACGCTACTTTCGCTAGGCATACAAAATATCAAACTAGGCCCCTCGCTGCCAGCATTCATCACCCCTGGCGTACTGCAGGTATTGGTGGACAAATTCCACATTTCTCCCATTACCACGCCCGAAGCCGACTTGGTTGCTGCACTGGCGAAATAAACGCTGATCAATGCTCTGACTTTTTCGCGATCAAAAGCTCTGAGAATCCTCAGAGCTTTTTCGTTCTTTGCGAAAGGAATGGGGCTCCCGAAGCGACTCTTTGACGAAGGTGCCCCCTTTCTTACACTGTTCAGCGTACCTGTAGCTCGGCACGCATGGCGGCAATCCGATCTCTGGCAGAGTCACAGCGCTCTGCTTTTTTCATTGTACCCATCCCATCAATCGTAAGGAGGAACGATCTTGGCCATCAAACCGTTGCTGACAGCCGAAGATGCACCTATTTCTGGCCTGTTGCGCTAGACGGAAAAGCGATGAGACCATCATTCACCGCTTGTTTTTAAGTAGTGCGATCAGAAGAACCTCGAGACCGATAGCTGGTGAAACCGAAACTCGACATCAGCGCCAATTCGGCGCATTGTTGTACCAGACAGTAAAAAAGGAGTTGGAGGGGTATGAAGATCATTGGTGCCGCGCTAGAACATGATGTGCATGTGGCCGGCCTGGTCCATTTTTTACACTTAGCCGAGGAAGCGGGTCACGTCACAATCAACCTGGGACCCGCTGTACCCCTGGCTCGTTTGTTAGACGAGGCCCATCGCACCGGGGCGGACCTGATCGCGGTCAGCTATCGTCTAACACCCGAGGTGGCCCGCACTCTCTTTGCCCGCATGAAGAAAGCCCTTCCGGCACATGCCCTGCAAAAAGCCATCTTCGTTTTTGGCGGTACCCCTCCAGTGGCCGCGGAAGCCAAACGTTCCGGCCTGTTTCAGCAAGTCTTTTCCGGCGAAGAGCCGGTTGAGGAAATTCAGGCGTTTCTCAGCGGCAAGAAGGGCAAATTGCGAGGCTCGGTTCCGCCGCAAACATTGGAGGGCCGGGTACGGGCTCGCGCTCCCTTCCCCCTGATCCGACACCATTTCGGTTTGCCAAGCCTGGAAGAGACGGTGGCTGGCGTTACCCGAATCGCCGAATCCGGCGTGCTGGACATTCTCTCTATTGGTCCCGACCAAAATGCACAAGAATCATTTTTCCGACCGAAGGAAATGGATGTCGAAAAAGATGGGGCCGGTGGCGTTCCGTTACGCCGGCCAGAGGATTTAGCCCGGCTATACGCTGTAACCCGTCGTGGGAATCACCCTCTCCTGCGCTGCTATGCCGGCACACGGGACCTCTTGCGTTGGGCGGAGATGCTGACTCAAACGATTCATAACGCCTGGGGAGCGATTCCGCTGTTTTGGTATTCGGAACTGGACGGCCGTTCCTCTCGACCGTTGGCAGAAGCCATCAGCGAGAATCTGGAAGCGATCCGCTGGTACGCCCAGCACCAGATCCCGGTGGAAATCAACGACGTGCACCAATGGTCTCTACGCTATGCGCCGGATGCTGTGGCCGTGGCGGATACCTGGCTCTGCGCTTATATCGCCAAATCGCTTGGGATTGGAGTCTATGTGGCGCAGTACATGTGGAATACGCCGCCGGAAACGACAGCCACCAACGATTTGGGCAAGATGCTAGCGCAAAAAGAGATGGTGGAAAGCTTGCGCGAGGAAAATTTCCGCCCTATGCACATGATTCGTTCCGGCTTGATGCTGTTTTCCCCCGATCCAGCGGTAGCTAAAGGCCAATTGGCCACTTCCATCGCCTTAGCCTTGGAGCTGGAACCGAGCATCGTGCATGTGGTTGGCTCTTCGGAAGCAGATCATGCCGCGCGCCCGGAAGAGCTCATCGAAAGCGTAAAAATCGCCCAGGGAGTACTGCGCACGCTGCGCGATGATCGACCCCGTTGGTCCCAAGATGCGCGCGTGCAAGCTCGCAAGGAAGAACTGCTGAGGGAAGCCCGCATCCTGCTGGATGCGATTCGTACCTTCGGCAGTACTGCCCAAGATCCGTTCCTGGATCCCGCGGTCCTGGTGAAGGTAATCGAACGGGGCATCTTCTTCGCACCGCATATTCTCCATCGCATGACGAAAGATTTTCCTTTCCAAACCACTACCCAAGCAGGCTGTTGCCGTTCCGCCAACAGCGAGGACGCAAAACCCGTGTCGGAGGAGGAACGCTTGCAGTGGATGGGTTTGGCCTGATCGCTAGCCGCGGAATGTAGCCAGCAGGGATCGCCATTCCTGGTGCAGCATTTCCCTGCGCTCGTTCCGGTTGCTAGGCGGTAGCGGCCAAAAAACCCAATCCAGGACTTCTTCTCCGATGCCCGGCGGTGTCGACTCCAAGATTTGATCGTCGGTAGCCAATGGCACATCCAGCCATTCGCCAGCGAGAATCCGTCGTCGGCGAACCCAAGCCATTTGCAAAGTGGCCCACAGCATGGGTAACAATCGGTGGTTTTTCAAGCTGAACACGCGGCAATGGCTACCAGAGGCTTGGTGCAGAGCTGCGTGCGGCGCATTCGGAAACGGCATGCAGCCGTCCACCCAGCGATTCACTTGCGAGGCAAGAATGCGGGCACAAGCTCCCACCGCCAACTTTCTACCGGGCAAGTTCGCAATCTCTTCTTTACTGTAGGCCTTCCCCTCCCGGTCGAACCATCGACCCTGTGCTCCTCCACCAACAATCACGATCAGGGGGAAATCGCACCGCAACCCCTCGCGCAAGATCATCTCAAAGGCGAAACGCGTGCTGGCCAAGCAGCCTCCCCGGCAGACCGATTCCATGGCGCAAAGCCCTGCCCCATCGAGGCAGGCGTCGACCGGAACGACCGGAGCCATTGGTTTTTCGTGCCCCACCAGTGCAAGTACACGGGGGAACAAGCGCCGGAACTCGGCGGAAAACAGTGAGGGGTCGGCCCGCCGAAAAGGGGTCGGAGAACAGTCACCCACGATCGCGGTCGTGTCGTCGCCAAATCCCAATTCCCGTGCCATCTGGAGCAGCGGAATCCGTTCCGGCTCAAACCCCATCAAGCCGGCGGCGGTCCAATCCGTCTCCAGGGCGTTGGTTCCACCCACCAGTAACCGGCTATCGATCGGATCCACTGGTGCCGGACAATTACCCTGGCCGCCGACAACCCCGTCGATCAGCGTGAGGTCCGGCTGGAAGAGCCATAGCAAGTCCACCAGTTTTTGTTCCAACGCCCAGTTGTGGTTTCGCTGGCGCAAGTTGTAGGGCAACAGCCCCATCGTATTCTTGAAACCGAGGGTGACCTGGGTGTAGAGGTTGGTTTTCATCTTGGGCAGGGAAATCAGTGCTGTTTCCCCATCGAACAACGGGTGCAGGATGCGGGGAAGCAGCACTTCTTTTTGCACCCGTGCTTGTGGCACATAAATCCGCTCCACCGGTTCTTCTTCCAGCGCCACTAAGCGCAGTCCGTAGCGCCGGGCCAAGCGATCCAGCCCGGCCGTGACGAACGAACCGCGGGTGGGCACCCCCCGCCCGGAGGATTCTACGATGGTGATCCCCTTCGTGCCGGACGGCAGCCATTGTATGATTGCCTCGATCACCCGCGGGTCGGTGCTTTCCGGATAGTCATCTTCCACCAAACCCATGCGGTGGTAGACGGTGACCAGGTTCGGCTTGAGCAGGACCGGACGGCCGATCAGTTTATGCCGGAACCCGGTGTGGGCGTCCAAGGTGTCAAGGCATTGCCGGACGCCTGCCCGGATTGCCTTCACGTCTTGCCGATTCTCCCAGGAAGGTCGGCCGAATTCCGGTGGCAGGGCCACGCTATCGCGTTGGTAGTCCCCAGCCGGCAGTCGAGTAACGACGACGGCGGAACTCACACCGAGCGGTCCCCTGATTTCGAAGTTCCTTGCCCCATCACAATCGCCTCCACCGGGCAGACCCGTTCACAAAAGCCGCAACCGATGCAATCCGCTTCCCGCATCAACCCGGCCGGGCGGTGACGGCGCCGGGAGTGGGCCGGGAGCAATTCCAGGGCATGGGTTGGGCAAGTCAGAACGCAGAGCCGACAACAGACGCAGCGACCCAAGTCGATCACCGGTTGTTTCACCAATCTGCGGAGCGATTTCCCAAAAGAACCGGGCACGCGGTCCCAGGTGGAAGCAGGAGCCACCGGCAACCAGGGAGAAACCGACTGCTTCAAGAATGAGCAAGACTCCGAGTCGGGGCGTACCGGGGGTTCTCCCGTTCGTGTATCCCAACCAATGGCTTGCCAGTACACTCGAACCATTTCCGCCATCGGAATGGAGCGGCTCCGGTTAGCGCCCACGGTCTGGGGTGGATGGCCTGCGGCTCGAGGGGTGATCCCCACCCGTCGGGGGTCAATCCCCTGCTGTAGATTGAACCGCTGCCGCAATGCCTGGATCCGGTTTCCCACCTCCATGTAGTCCGCCGGGGACCGGTCCCAGCCGGTGGCGGCATTCAGCCACTCGAACAAGGGGAAGCGGTGCACACCCAGATAGGCGCCGAACATGCAGACCCCGGCCGCATTGATCAATTGATGGTAGCGGGAGACGGCCGCCGCCTTCTGCCCGTTCTCGGCATTGGGCAAAAAGCGCGAGGACTTGGTCGAGAACAAGGGAGGTTTCGGCAATTCGGGCAGCTTCCGCCACAACTGGTAGCTGTCGTAGTAGATCCAGCCACCCTGGGTGTGACGGCCGGGGGTGGGGTCAGCCACTGCGTGCAACGCCAAACCGGGATCCAAGCGGGGGTCGTGCAGAGCTAGTTCCTGCCCTCCCGCCTGCACCGCCCAAGTCTCCGATCCCCCACCCACCTTGCGCGCAGCTTCGGCTGATCCGTCGGCCAACAGGTCGCCAATTCCCTCTCGGGCGATCATCTTGCGGACCAGTGCCACCATCGCCGGTCCATTACCCCAGCGCAAGTCAATCCCGTCCAGATCCGTTTGCGTCAGCGCACCACGTTCCCGGCACTCCATCGCCCAAGCGATGGTCCCTCCGGCGGAAATGGTGTCCATTCCGGCACGGTTCAAAAGGTCGTTGGCCGCAAAAACGGCGTTCAAGTCGGTATTCAACATCAAGGCGGAGAGAGAAGCAACGGTCTCGTACTCCGGTTTGTGTTCCAGCTCCTCTTCTCGCCGCAGCAGGCTGCCACAGCCCAGCGGGCAAGCCGCACAGTGATAGCGGGATTCCTCCTGCGCCTGCAGTCGTTCCGGATCGATGCTGGCCGACATCCGCCGCGGGTAGTCGCGCTCGGACCCGGCCCAGTTTCGCACGGGCGCATCACCCCACTGCACGCTGGCTTCGCTCATGCCGGTGGTTCCCCAGCGGGCCAGCACCGATAGCAGCAAGGCTCCGTCCAGCCGAACGTAGGCGGGAAACAGGCGCAGCAGGGCACCCAGGAACGGGAGAATGCGTGACCCGGGCAGGGGATACCGCCGCCGCACGTAGCGCGCACAAACCCGACTCAGAGTTTTCATTCGCTCAGGGTCGGCGCAGGACACCGGTTTCGACCCGGCCAGCACCAGCGCCTTCAACCGTTTGGCTCCCATCACTGCTCCCAAGCCAGACCGGGCCGCGATCCGCCCTCCCTCGTTGACGATCCCGGAGATCCAAGATTGACGTTCCCCGGCCGGCCCGATGCAGGCGATCGAAGGGGCCTTGCGCCGCGTTACGGTTCCAGCCAACGTTCGCTCGCAGGGTACCGTATCCATCCCCCAAACGGAGGAAGCGTCGCGCAACTCCACCCGGTTGTGGTCAAGGTAAAGGGAGACGGGGCGTTCGCTTTGCCCTTGGATGAAGATTCCATCCAGACCGCATTGCTTGATGGCCAGAGCGAAGGACCCGCCGCAGTTGGCGTCGCCCCAGGTCTTGGTCAGGGGTGATTTGGCCGCCACCAGCCAACGGCCGGTGAACAAGCTGGGCGTGCCGGTCAACAGGCCCGGCGCGAAGGCCAGCACATTTTCCGACCCCAGCGGGTCGGCACCCGGCGGGATCGCTTCCTGCAGGACAGCCGCTACAAGTCCCATTCCTCCCAGGTAGGTTTGGTAGAAGGAATCCGGCAACTCCTGCCGGCGATAACTGCCGCGCGTAAGGTCCACCCAAAGGATCCGGCCGGCATAGGGTTTATCGTCCATGGGTTTATTGTAACTGAAGTCCACTGCGCTAATGTTCTATACTTGCGATATGGATTGGAAGCAATGGAAGCAAGCTTGTCTGGAGTTGATCGAAACGGCCGACGCCACTTACCTGACCACCATCGGCAGCGATGGATTTCCGCACACGAGGGCCATGCTCAACCTGCGCAACCTAAAACAATACCCTCATCACGCCGACCTCTTTGCTGCGCACCGGGATGATTTATTGCTCTACTTCACTACCAACAGCTCGTCGATCAAGCTGGAACAGATCCGCGTCAATCCGAACGCCTGCGCCTATTACTGCCATCCCCGGCTCTTCCAGGGCGTGATGTTGGCCGGAACCCTCGCTATCGTGGATGATTCCGCTCTTCGCCATGCCCTCTGGAGCGAAGGATGGGAGCGATACTACCCCCAGGGACCGGACGACCCCGACCACAGCGTGCTGGCCATGACGCCTCGCTTCCTGGAAGGCTGGATCCACGCCACCCGTTTTGCCTTCCCGCTGAACTCTGAGTAAAGGGATCGATTCCGGGAAGATCCAACGGCTGTTAGAGCTAAGTGCGCGGCGGGAAGGCGGGGGATAGAGCCAACAGACAGAGCAAGTCCCAGAGGAGATAACAACCGGCGATGGCGGTGATCCCGGAGGGATCCCATGGCGGCGAGACTTCCACCAAGTCCGCCCCGACAAAATTGAGCCCGGCCAATCCCCGCAATGTCTGTTGCGCCTCGAAGGCGGTCATCCCACCGGAGACCGGTGTGCCCGTGCCGGGGGCATAGGCCGGATCTAGGGCGTCGATATCAAAACTGATATAGGCCGGCGTATCCCCCACCACCCGGCGGATCTCCGCTACCGTCCCCTTCCAGCCTAATTCGTAGAATTCCTCGATGTGAATCACGCGCATCCCGGACCGGTAGGAATACTCCCACAACAACTCATCCCCACCGCGGATGCCGATCTGGATTGTGTGCCTGGGGTCGATCCGGCCGCTTTCGGCGGCGATCCGAATCGGACAGCCATGTGCCCGATCGCTTCCCCGGTGAGGGGGCGCGGTGTCGCAGTGGGCGTCGAAGTGAACCAGGGCCAGGCCCCCCGAGCTCGTCCCTTCCAGGATTGGCAGCGTCACGGAGTGATCCCCGCCGGCAGCCACCACCCGTACGTCGTGGTCTCGCAAGCGTCGGAACCAAGAGCCGATGTCCGCTTGCGATGCCTCCAAATGATAGACATCCTGAATCGGTACATCGCCCAAATCGGCCATGCGGTGCGTATCAAGCGGAGAGAAGCGGAGCTGATGATGGTAGGGAGGGAATACAGCCAATGATTGCTCGCGCAAGACCCGGGGGCCGAACCGCGCGCCCGGACGGACGGTGACCCCGCCGTCGAATGGCACCCCCACCAAAGCCAGATCGAGACCGGCCGGACTCTCCGCCCGAGGCAGGCGGAAGAAGGTGGAAAACCCGGCGTAGGCCGGCAGTAACATCTCCTCGGACTGAGTCTTGGCCTTTTTTAAGCGGGACTGCAGCTCGGGCGAGTATTCTTCCGGATTCATGCACCGATTGTAGCAGAGAGACGCAGCCGCCAGGGTCGACGTTAGGGGGTCAGCGCTTGCCAATCCCCTGCAACCAGGTTGATCACCAGGTTGCGGTCCACCGGCTCCTTGTCCTGCCAGAGCCCCAGCACCAACCCGGCCCGGTTGTATACCACCATCTTGCCGGCGATGCTCAGGCCACGGAATTTCAGCTTTACTCCGACCGGAGATTGTTCGTCCCCGCCATAGTGGGCGATGAAAGCCCATCCGATCTGGGGGACGATCTCCTCAATTTCTGTCGGGTTCATCCGCAGGAAGCCGAACAGGTTGAGGTCGGTCATCACCTGCCGGGCCACCGTCTCCACCCCGCTTTGGGTGAATTCGCGGGCATAAGTGGGAAAATCCTTGCCCTGGGCGGAAAACGAGGGGATGGCGGCGATTTGTCCAGTGCGGAGGGTCATCGTCTGGTCTGCCCCGATCGCCACTAGGCGGTAGGTCACTGGGTAACTGACCAACGATCCCGTTTCCACGTCATAAAGCACGCTGCCGTCATCGTAGCGCGTCAAGGTCACGTCTTGGGCGTGGTAGTGTCCGCTAAAGATCACCGGGACGCCGAAACGGGCCAGCATGTTCCCGATCTGGGGATAATCGTCCAGTAGGTAATCACCGAAGTTCTTCTGCTGGCTGTCGTAATGTTCCATCAAATTGTGGTGACACATCGCCAGCACGGCTTTCTTCTGCGTCTTAGCCTGAGCCAGCATTTTCTCGATCCAGTCCAGCCGCTCCTGCGTAAGCCGGCCGTTGGTCTGTGGCTCACCCATAGCCAGGTTGTCCGCGTAGTCGCAAGAGTCGATCGCCAGCAGCCACAAGCCCGGCACCGGCTCCGCCAGGTAGCTGAGAGAGTTCGGGTCACGGGCTAGGGCCTGGCCGTAGCCGAAATCCCGATAGATCTGGGCGAATTCCGTCGGTGTCACCACGGGCACAGGTTCCGTCCCGGTGGCGGTATAGCGCACAGCATCCGGGTTTTCGATGTCATGGTTGCCGGGGACGACGAACACTTGGCGTCCCCCTTGTTCGACCGTGGTCAGGAACGTTGCCAGTCGTTCGTGATTGGGTTTTTCCCCGTCCTTGGTCAGATCGCCCGAGATCAGCACGAATTGCGCCGGGGACCGGCCGATCTCGCCGATCAGCGTTTCCAGCAACTCCTGGGACTGGGTCAGCATCTTCCGGTCGGAGTCAATATACGCCTGAAAAAAGGGCCCGTTGGTGCCTAGTGCGGGGTCGTAGTAATGCAGATCGCTGGCTACCAAGAACTGGGTCGAAGGGAAATCTGTCCGGGGGAGGTGTAGGGTTTGGGATAATGCAGGATCCGTCTCGTAGCGGAATGTGAGCGAGGAAAGGCTCGGCCCGCTGCAAGTCGACAGCACGAAGACGGCCAATACCAGGAAACCGGTTGCGGTGAAGGGGGAAGGTCGTGGTAGCCGGGTCAGGAAGGAAACCAACAGAACCAGCAAGCCGAAGCCCGCTCCGAAGTACGGATGGTAGATGTAGAGCGGATTGGACAGCATCAGCCCGTGTAGGGGAAAACTGGGGATCACAAACTCAACCAGCGAGCAAAGTAAGAGAAGAAACCCCGCCAGGATGTTCATCCGCCGCAGAGAGCGCCCCCGACCCTTCAGGCCGAGAGCCCCCCACAGCAAGGCGAAAGCCATGGCTAGGATGGTATGCCACAGCGGTAGCGGCTCACCGGGGCTCAGGATCAAGCTGGAAACGGCCATCCCCAACAACAGCAACGACCCTAACAGGGCAATCGTTTTTTGGATTCGCATAGTACCATTAGAATAGCAAAAACAAACCCAACAGTCCGTTTGTTTCCGACTCGGCCAGCCCGATTCGAACTCCCCGATCCACATTGCGCTGAAAAAATTTGTTTCCTTCGTCACGCCTTTATGGATCCTTCATTTGG
>Ga0315294_10003416_pt1 | contig 17283 bp, 15 predicted proteins | sample YL17G13_40_MG_FD_203626 | JGI IMG/M metagenome (GOLD analysis project Ga0315294, IMG submission 203626) | Sediment microbial communities from Yellowstone Lake, YNP, Wyoming, USA - YL17G13_40 | ecosystem: Environmental > Aquatic > Freshwater > Lake > Sediment | place: USA: Wyoming | collected... | reverse complement strand
CGCTCAACACCGTCGACCTCGGACTCGTCTACGGAATCGACTTCGACGAGAAGGAGCGGCTCGTGAAGGTCAGGATGACGCTGACCACCCCCTACTGTCCCTACGGTCCCGAGCTCGTGGCGCAGGCCAAGGGGGCGGCCGAATCGCTCGACGGCGTCAAGTTCGCGGACGTCCAGCTCGTCTGGGAACCCCCCTGGGACCCAAAGACGATGGCCGCGGACCACGTCAAGGACAAGCTCGGGCTCTGGTGAACCCAAAGCTTTCGGTCTCGGTCATCGCCCACAACGAGGCGCACGAGCTTCCCGGATGCCTGGCCTCGGTGCGCGGGCTCGCGGACGAACGAATCGTCGTGGACTGCGCCAGCCGGGACGGCACCGCGGCAGTCGCGCGCCGGCTCGGCGCCCGGGTCTTCCGCCGGCCCAACCTCCATAACCTCAACGTCAACAAGGCGTTCGGCGTGGCGCAGGCGCGCGGCAGGTGGGTCCTGTACCTGGACCCCGACGAGCGGCTGACGGCGCCCCTTCGGCGCGAAATCGCACGCGTCATCCGGTCAGGGAAGTCCGCCGACGCCTACGAGATTCCCCGTCGGAACTTCTACTTCGGCCGGTGGCTGAGATGGGGCGGCAAGTACCCGGACCGCCAGCGCCGGCTCTTCCGCCGCGGGAAGGCGTTTTTCCCCGCCCGGCACCTGCACGAGCGGGTCACCGTGCGAGGTTCGCTCCTTCATCTCCGCGAGCCCTTTGACCATCACCCCTACCCGGACCTCGACGCTTTCCTCCGGAAGGCGCTTCTTTACGCCGACTTCCAGGCGCGGTTCCTGCTCGCCCGGGGCGTCCGCCCGGGCCCGCTGACGGCGTTCCGCTGGGTGTTCTGGACCCCCGCCCGCCGGTTCTTGTCCCGGTACGTCCTCAAGCTCGGGTTCCTGGACGGCCGGGCCGGATTCCTCGCCGCCGCCCACGACACCTTCACGCAGTGGATGACCTGGGCCGCCCTGCGCCGGCTGGGCTTGACTCCCCGCACCTCGCGCCCTTAGAGTGGGATTGGCCCTGCGCTGCTCGTATGGAGGCGCGAAAAAATTGAACCGATACCAAAGTAACGGGGCCTAAAAAAGGATACGTGGTGTGCTGTGTCCTCCATAATGAGGATGCTCCCAAACCCGTTCCTCTTGGCCCCACCCTTAGTCAAGGGTTCAACTTTGAGTAACCCCCGACGGCAGAGGCGGAGCCAGTCTTCTTTCTCATGAGTCAACAGGCCGAGCTATTCGCCGGCGTCAACCGGCCGCCCCTGGCCAAGCGGATGTCGCCCCGGTCCTTGGACGAATTCGTAGGCCAGGACCATCTGCTCGGCCCAGGCAAACCGTTGCGGGTGCTCATCGAGACCGACCAGCTCAGCTCCCTGATCCTGTGGGGCCCCCCGGGATGCGGCAAGAGCGCGGTCGCGGGCATCATCGCGGGGCGGACGAAGGCCGAGCTCATCCGGCTGAACGCGGTCACCTCGACCGTGGACGACTTGCGGCAGTTGAAGAAGGAATCCCAGGGACGCCGCGCCACGGGCCAGCGCACGATCCTGTTCCTTGACGAGATCCACCGGTTCAACAAGGCCCAGCAGGACGCCCTCCTGCCCGACGTCGAGGAGGGGCTCTACATCCTGATCGGGACGACCACGCACAACCCGTTCTTCTACGTTACCCGGGCCCTGATCTCGCGTTCCCGCGTCTTCACCTTCGAGCCGCTTAGCGAGGAAGCCCTCATCGTCCTGCTCAACCGGGCGCTGGCGGATCCCGAGCGCGGGCTGGCCGCCCTCGGAGTGGAGGCAGAGCCCGCCGCGCTGGCCGCGCTCGCGCGCTCCGCCGACGGAGACGCCCGCGGCGCGTTGAACGGGCTCGAGCTGGCGGTGATGGCGAACGCGCCAAAGACCGGGAAGCTCCGGCTCACGGAGGCCCAGGTCAAGGATGCGCTCCAGAACAAGCACATGCGGTACGACCGGGATGAGGACGAGCACTACGACGTCATCTCCGCGTTCATCAAGAGCGTGCGCGGCTCCGACCCCGACGCCGCGATCTACTGGCTCGCGCGCATGATCGCGGGCGGCGAAGACCCCCGGTTCATCGCCCGCCGGCTGATCATCCTCGCCAGCGAGGACATCGGGAACGCGGACCCGCGCGGACTGCTGATGGCGTCGGCCGCGATGCAGGCCGTGGACACGATCGGACTCCCCGAGGTCCAGATCATTCTCGCCCACGTGACCGCCTACCTCGCCTGCGCGCCCAAGAGCAACGCTTCGTACCAGGCCATCGCGGCCGCGATGAAGGACGTCGCCGAACAGCCGCTCCAGCCGGTGCCCAACCACCTGCGCAGCACCGGGTACAAGGGCGCCGAGGAGCTCGGCCACGTGGGCTACCAGTACGCGCACGAGGGCGAGGGAGCATGGGTGGATCAGGTATACATGGAGCACCCGAAGAAGTACTACAACCCGACCGACCGCGGCGCCGAAGCCAAGCTCAAGGAATACCTGGACAAGCTCGAAGCGCGGCGGAAGAAGGCGTGAGCCAGGCAAGGTCAACGGATCGGTGATGCAGAGACCGTCCCTCCTCTTCCCGGGGCGTGCTCACAGTACCCGCGGGGGTGACCCCGTAGGATCTGCATGATCAGCGAACGACCCAAGGCATGGGAAGAAGTTTCCCCAATCAAGGGTGCGCTCCTCATGGGAGCGTCGGTAGCCATCGTCTGGTACCTCATGCTTTCGATTGTTCTCGGGATCAGCCAGTTGGTGTTGCCCTCGTTCTGCAAGACCCGTTGGGACTTCATGTATGTCTGCTGGCTGTCTAGCTGGTTTATCTGTGCAGTTGCGGCTTCATTGGTTGGGTGCTTTCCGCTTGCCCGCAGACTGCTTGGTCATTCTGTTCCTGAGGCCTTCTCGGCGGGGATCGTGGGTTGGCTCCTAGGTGTGTTCCTGATGCTATCCCAGCCGATAGGCGGCTACTTCATCGGGTTCTTGAGGGTAGTATTCGGATCCTTGTTCTATGTGTTCTTCTGGATTCCCTCTAGTGCCGAGATGTACCAGGGGGGGATGATGGCGGGAGCGACCTTCGTGGTGCCCGCCATGCTTGTGTGCAATGCTCTGGCGTTCCATAGGAGCTTGGAACGCGGAGGGAGGCGGCCCGGAACAGATCACGCATAACCCGGGCAACCCGGGGATAACCCGGGGTAACCCGGGGACATCCTTCGGATCTTCGGATTCCGGATTCGGGGACGGTCTTGGGATCAATGAAGCCAATGATCCGCAGGGCGTCCCTGGCCGCCACAACCTTGGGGTTAGGGAGATGGCACGGCTTGCCTGTGGCGAATATTATGGCTATAGTTATGGCTAGAAATTCCTCTCCGGCAGGAGGTGGGGCGTGAGACTGGCGACGGTGGCGGAAGCGAAGAACAACCTGACGAAGTACCTGGGCGAGGCGCATCGCAGGCGCGAACCGATCCTCGTGACCAAACACGGCAAGCCCTACGCCCTGATCCGCGCGATCGAGGCATCGGACATCGAGACGCTCGACTGGGGTCGCCTGTCCCAGGACAGCCTGCGACGCGCGTGGGAAGGAGACGACGACCGGTACTATGCCTACCTGTAGCCGGGGCGACCTCGTCGTGGTCGAGGTACGCTTCTCCGACGCCTCGGGAGCCAAGCGGCGTCCCGCCGTCGTGGTGAGCGACGAGGTGTTCCACGGCGGACTGCCGGACATCCTCGTATGCCCCGTTTCGAGCCAACCCCGGTACCTGCGCAAGCCCGGCCCGGGAGATGTGGCGATCAAGCCATGGAAGTCCGTTGGCCTGCACTTCCCCAGCACAATGCGCGTGAGCAAGCTTCTGGCGGTGGACAAGAAGATCGTCGTGCGCATCCTCGGCCACCTGCCCGCAGAGGTCATGGCCCAGGCGGACGGGGCGCTTCGAAAGGCCCTGAAGCTCCCGTGATTCGGTGAGCGGGCGACGCCCGATGATCCGCAGAGCGCCCCTGCGGGCGAGAACGCGCAAGTGGCTGAGGAAGATGGCCGCGGAAGGCACGATCATCCTCGGGACCGGCAACAAGCCGCTGGGGCTGAAGAAGCCGATCCGGACGAGGGGGAAGCCGCTCTCCCAGATGATCATCGAGGATCGGCGATGACCGCGCGGATAAAGTCGACCGTCCGAACTTTGCTGGTGGCCGTCGTCGGGATCATCGTCCTGCGGGGCGCGCTCCTCGGGGTGCCCGCGCTGACGGACCCGACCGAGAGCCGGTACGCCATGATCTCGTGCCAGATGGCCGAATCCGGCGACTGGATCACGCCGCGGCTGTGGCTGAAGGGCGACCTCGTGCCGTACTGGGGCAAGCCGCCGCTCCACTTCTGGCTGGCGGCGGCGTCCTTCAAGGCATTCGGGATCTCGACGGCGGCGGCCCGGCTCCCGGCCTTCCTGACCGGGCTGGCCACGATCGCGCTCACGGGCTGGCTCGGGATGCGGCTGTGGGGGGCGGCGGCCGGCGCCACGGCCGCGCTCATCCTCGCATCCGCCGCTTTCTTCTACCCCGCCCTGGGCGCATCCATCATCGACATGACTCTCACGCTGGCGGTGACCGGCGCCGTGGTCGGCTGCGCCGCCGCCGTGAAACTGCGCTCCCGCGGTTGGGGTCTCGCGTGCTTCGCGTTCCTGGCGGCCGGGTTCATGACCAAGGGGCCGGTCGCGCTTGTCCTCGCGGGATTGCCGGTTCTCGGCTGGGCCGCCGTGACCGGCCGATGGCGCGATCTTGACCGGCTCCCATGGGCGGCCGGGTCGGCGGTGTTCCTCGTGCTCGTGGTCCCCTGGTTCCTCGCGGCCGAGCGGGCGACTCGCGGATTCCTGGCGTATTTCTTCATCAACGAGAACTTCCTCCGGTTCGTCTCCCGCAGCTACGGCGACCTCTACGGGGCCGGCCACGCCTACCCCTACGGCACGATCTGGCCGGTCCTGGTCGTCGGATTCCTGCCGTGGACGGTGCCGCTCGTCGGCAAGGCCTGGCAGCACGCCCGGGCGATCCGGCGCGATTCCGGGCTCGTACTCGCCCTCTGCTGGGGCTTGAGCGCCGCGATCCTGTTCACGTTCGGCCGCCAGTGGCTGCCCGCGTACATCCTCCCGGCCCTGCCGGGTCTCGCCCTCGCGACCGCGCGGCTCGTCCGGCCACGGTCCCGCGTCCTGATCGCGTGGGCGTTCCTGGTCCCGGTCCTCGCCTGTGCCGTCGTCCCCGCCAGAGCGCTCATCGACGACCAGCGGTCGTGCCGGGCCGTGATCGGCATGATCTCCGAAATCCCGGACGCCCGCGGGATGCGGATCGCGTTTCATGGTATCGTCCCGCACTCGGCGCAGTTCTACGGAACGGCCGCCGGACTCACCGTTGACCCGGCACCCCTGGACGAAACCGCGCTGGCGCGAACCGTACCGGGCCGGATCGTGGTCGTCGCCGATCCGCGGGGACGCCTCCCGGCATCCCTGCGCCGGCGCTTGCGTGCCGCCGCGATCGTGGCCACGGGCCGGTGGGCCGCCTGCCGTTGGTGATATCATCCTCGGCATGAAGATCACGCTGGATTGCGCCGTCTACCGCGACAAGGTGCACGCCTGCTGGCTCGGCAAGAACATCGGAGGCACCCTCGGCGCGCCATATGAATGCCGCAAATGGGTCAACAGCCTCGAGTACTTCGACCCCGTGCCCAAGGAACCGGCGCCCAACGACGACCTGGACATCCAGCTCGTCTGGCTCCAGATGCTCGAGGAGAAAGGGGTGCCGCCGCGGCTCCCGTGGTTCGCCGAGTACTGGAGCCGGCACCTTGCCGCGTACCCGTGGAACGAATACGGGTTCTGCGCCCGCAATCTCGAGCGCGGCCTGATGCCGCCGGTTTCGGGCTGGTTCGAGAACTACTACGTCGACGAGGAAGGCTCCCCGATCCGGAGCGAGATCTGGGCCTGCCTGGCGCCCGCGGACCCCGAGCAGGCCGCCGCGCTCGCGTGGATGGATTCGGCGATGGACCACGCGGGCGGCGAGGGGATGTGGGGCGAGATGTTCATGGCCGCCATGGAGAGCGCGGCGTTCGTGCTCGACGACCCCGACGAGCTGATCGAGCTCGGCCTCTCGATGATTCCCCCCTCGTGCTCGATCGCGAGAGTCGTCCGTGAGGCGGTCTGGTGCCGGAAGAACGGCAAGGGCTGGGCCGAGGCCCGGGAGCGGATCGTCAAGACCTTCGGCCACGACCAGCCGTGCAACGCGATCCCGAACCACGGATTCATCATCCTGGGCTGGCTGTACGGCCGCGACTTCGGGGACCGGCTCTGCAAGGCCGTGAACTGCGGCTACGACACCGACTGCACGGGAGCGACGCTGGGATCACTCCTGGGCATCATCGGCGGCACCGCGGCCGTCCCGCCGAAGTGGAGCGATCCCGTCGGCGAATCCATCAGCTTGCACAAGTTCACACGGACGACGAAGGCGCCGAAGACGATCCGGGAGGCCGCGGACCGGACCGCCGCGCTCGCCGAGCGGTATGCGGCCCGTCCCGGGAGCCCGGTCGAGTTCGGGTCCATGACGGCCATCCCGGACGGCGCGCGGGCCGGGTTGTTCCGGACCGCGAAGGCTCAATCGGTCCTGCGCGAGGACCTGCGCGCAGGCTGGGCGGCCGACCGGGACCTAGACATCGGCCTCCACCTCGACGGCGTGCCCGTCTTCCGGCCCGGCGAGATCCGCTCGGTCCGGATCTCGTTCCGCCGCAACGGAGAGGGCGTTGGCGGCCAGCCGACGCTCCAGGGCCCCCCCGGTTGGGCAATCTCGCCGGACGAAGGCGCGTTCACGGTAAAGGCCGGTCCCATCGGCCAGTCGGCGAAGCTCAAGGTCACGGCCGAGGTCGGCGGACGGTCGTACCAGGCCGAGTTCACGGTCCTGGGGCCCGATGAAGCCAAGGGCTATCCCGCCGCCGCGAACGTCGAGTATTGCCCCGTGTGCCACGGGAGAAAGGGCTCCTGCATATGCCCGAAGTAGACGACCGCGCCAAGGACGCCGGATTCCAGACTGACTGACCCGTCGGTCCTCGAGTCCAAGGTTCCGCAGCGGCAGGCGGGATCTACTCTCCTCGAGTACCTTTCCACGCGGTTCCGGTACAAGGACCGGGAAACGTGGGCCGGGCTGATCGCCGCCGGCACCGTGACCGTGAACGGCAAGCCCAGCCGCCCGGGCTTGAAGCTCAGGCACGGCGACCGGGTAGCCTACACCGTGACCCTCAAGGAGCCGCCCGTCGACACGCGCATCGTGATCGTCCACGAGGAGCCGTCCTTCGCCGTCGCGATCAAGCCCGGCCAGCTCCCATCCCACGCCGACGGCAACTTCATCAAGCACACGTTCATTCACCTGATCCGGAACCTGCTGAAGAAGGACCGTAGCGAGATCCGGCTCGTCCACCGGCTCGACCGCGAGACGAGTGGGATCATGGTCGTCGCCCGCACCAAGCCGGCGCATGCGAATCTCATGCGCCAGTTCGCGGCAGGCACGGTGGAGAAGGCCTACACGGCGGCGGCCAAGGGATGGATCGGCCGGGACCGGTTCGAGGTCGCGGGGTGGGTTGGCCGGGACCCCGCCAGCCGGATCTCGGTCCGGCACGCCCTGGTACCCGAGGGCACGCCCGGCGCGAAGGAGTCCCGGACCGAGTTCGTGACTGAGCAGGCCCTCCGGGATGCTACGGTGCTTCGGTGCATTCCCCACACCGGCCGGACCAACCAGATCCGCGTGCATCTCGCCTCGATCGGACACCCGGTCGTCGGCGACAAGCTCTACGGGAAATCCGATGAGGAGTTTCTCGAGTTCGTCCGTCACGTCCGCGCCGGCGGCGACCCCGCCTACGCCGGGCACGCGGAAACACCCCGCCACCTCCTGCACGCCTCCCGCCTTTCGTTCGACCATCCCGAAACCGGACGGCGGCTGGCCTTCACCGCTCCCCTCCCCGTCGACATGCAGGGTTACGTGGAGAACCACCGGGCGTAGGGCTGCTACTGGGCTTTGCGGCGGGCGGCTTCCTTCTGGATCAGTTCCGCGATGCGCGGGTTCTTGAGGAGGATACCGTTGAACTGGTCGCGGGACAGTGAGAAAAGCATGCCGTCCTGCTCGCCGATCACGGTGGCGTTGCGGGGCGTGTTGTAGAGCAGGGCCATCTCGCCGAAGAACCTGACCGGGGCCTTGGTTTCAATCCGCTTCCGGGAGAACATTCCCCCCTTGTAGATTCCGACCACCCCCGACACCACGAAGTAGCACCGGTCGCCCTTCTGTCCTTCGCGAATGATGGTCTCGCCGCGGCGGAAGGCCTGGCGCTCGAGTGCGTGCATGAGGAGATCCAGTTCCTCCATCTTCAGCAGTTCGAAGAAGGACACCTGCTTCAGCGTGATCCGCAGGACAGCCACTTCGTTTTCCGAGAAGTCCACCCTAGATCCCCCGCTCCCGGAGTGGCGCGACCTTGGCCAGCGCGGGGAAATCGCGGTCGCGATGGAGGACCAGGAAATCGTGCCGGATCGCGATCGCCGCGATGAGGCAATCCACCGAGGAACGGACGGTCACACCGGCTCTGCGCGCCGTACGGTAGAGACCGGCGGCATCCTCAAAAGCGGCCGCGGGCAGGGGAGAGTCCACGACGATCATCGCCAACAGCGCGTCGCGCATCTTCCGGAAGTCGGCCTCCTCGCGAATCCCCTGCAGGACTTCCTGGATCACGGGCAGACACGTGGCGATCTCGCCGGGATTCAGCCACGACTCGAGCGCAAGGGGCCGCCCCGGCCGGACCATCTCCACCCAGGCCGAGCTGTCAACGAGGTAGGGGCCCTTCCCGGGCGGCGCGCTAGCGACGGGAACGCCGCCTCGGCCGGTCCTCGCGCATTGCGGCGAGATCGCCGTGCCAAACCCCGGTGCCCGCGAACTCGAATATCCGCCTGGCCTTCGCGACGCGGACGATCTCCCGGAGCGCCGCATCCACGGCGCCCGAGTACGTCTTCGCCCCCGTCACGCGGGTGGCCTCCTCGAGCAGTTCCCTATCAAGCACAAGATTTGTGCGTTTCATGTGTATAGCCTCCCACTCCAAGAAGCGGTTGTCAAGGGCGCGCCCGGGCTGATGCGATCCTACTCGACCTCGGTCAGGGACCAACCGGAGACGGACTTCGTCCAGACCAGGAGGTCGTCGCCCTCCGGCCGGACGACGCGGACCACGAGGCGGTCGGAGCGGAAGGTCCAGGTCACCTTGGGAGCAGGCGCGTCGAGGGCGGAAGGCACGAGCACGGAAGGGATCAGGAATCTCGACGCGGATTCAGAGGAAGAAGCCGAGATGACGAAGTCGTGGCGGTCGCGGACCGGGCCGCCGGGGTCCTGCTCGCACCGGGCCTCGACCAGCCCGGGCGGGAGCGCGACATGCAGGGCGGCGGCCTTGCCGCGGTAGATGGCGCCCTCGGGAAGGGCCTCGGCCGGGCCCGGAGTGTGGAGCCGCCACTCGACCTTAGCCGCCTCGTCGGTCTCCACCTCATCGAGCATGACCACGTAGGCCTTCCGGACCACGACGAAGTGCCGGCGCGCGCGCTTGACCCCATCGCCGCAGTTCGCGGTGGCATCGCCGACGAGGGCCGAATGCTTCGGACCTTCGGGCAAGCGCTCGAGCGTGCCCTTGGTCTTCTGAACCTGACCGCGACCGCCGATCAGGAGCCCGTTGTGGCCCGCCGTGCTCACGACATACATCCCCCACCGCTTGCCCGAGAAGTAGTCGGCGTTGTAGACGCCGGCGCCGAGATCGATAGCCAGCCACTCGCCGTGGGCCCAGAGCTGGACCGTGTTGTTGTCGAGATGGGTGTGGTTGGCGCCGAGGTCGCCGCACTTGAACCCGGCGACAAAGGAGGGCTTCTCGGATGAATCCACGAATACGGACCACCCGATCCGGGGGTAGACCCGCGCCGTGTCGAGCGCCAGCGGCGAGCCGGCCGCGGGAAGCCATGGCTCGCCCACGGGTCGCCACAGGACCGAGAACGCCTCGACCGGCCAGCCCCCCGCGCGACGCTTCCAGCCCTCGAGGATGCGGTCCATGTACCGAATCCAGTCCGGGTTGCGCCAGCGCCTCCCGCACCAGTAGATCACCGCATCATTGACCGCGGACCCCGCGTCACCCCAGCTCATGGCTATCCCGCCCGGGCAGAACGACACCGGGAAGCCCGCCGTCAGCCGGGTTCCCGGCAAGTCCGCCAGCCCGCCGTCGGGGAGTCCGGCGGCCTGGAGCGCGGCCAGCGCCATGAATCCGTAACGCGCTCCGTACTGCCAGTAGCCGGTTCCCTCGTCCCAGCCCCCGTCGTCGCCGAACGCCTCGAAGAACGGGCGCATGGCGGCACGCGCGCGCTCCACGGCTTCGCGGGCACGTGAGTGTTCCCCTTCGAGCGCGAGCGCGGCGATCAGGGCTCCCCCGTTACAGACCGCGTTCCAGTTGTGGTAGACCCGGAACCACCATGCGGGCTTGGGTCCGTCGGTATTGGCGAGATACAGGTCGACCGACCGGCGGGCCACGATCTGGCGGAGCTTGGCCCGTCTCCCGGGGTCGAGCCCCGCGTAGAGCCAGTCGTACGCGATCCCCATCGTGGCGGCCATCTCGCCCGCCATGAGGTCGAAGAACGCCGCGTCGCCGTGCGCGGGATCGGTCCACGACGACCACCGCCCGTCCCAGTTCTCGATCTCGGCCCAGGCCCGGTCGACGTAGACGGTGGATCCCGTCAGCAGGTGCCCGAGGGCCAGGGACACGATCCGGTGCTGGGCGCGGCGGGCCGAACCCAGTTCACCCCCGACCCGGTTCTGGGGCGTGGACGGCGTAGCCGGCGGCTCGACCGGCGACTCCTTGAGGACGCGGTCGCACTCCCCGATCAGCGCCCGGTACCAAGGCGCCACGGCGGGGTCCCGGGTCTTCTCCCGCAGGGCCGGCAGTCCGTCGCCCCGGACAAACAGCCGCGGATGTGCCGGCGCGGAAGCGGCATCGGCAAGGCCCGTGGTCATCAGCAGGATCGCGAGGCCTGGAATGGCCCTACTGCACGACAACGCGGAAGCAGGCGCAGCCCGTGGTCTCGACGCCGGCCCACGGGACCGTCCAGCGCAGCCACCGCGTTCCCGCGACCGGGTTCCCGGTCGTGAACGAGGCCGCCGCCGGCATTGTCGGCGAGGCGATCAGCGAAAAGGCCACGCCTAGCGCGATCCCGTCCGTGCTGCCGCAACTCAGCGCGGTTGCCGCAGCCTCGGGCAGGAAGCTCGTGCCCATGGGCACCGCGTCCGTGATCACGAACGTGAAAGCCGACGCAGAGGAATAGTTGCTCCAGCACAGCTTGAACCGGACCGTATCGCTCGACGCGGCGATCTGGAGCGGCGGCTCCTTCGTGAGCTTCACGTCGACTCCGACCACGTTGATGACGGCCATTCCCGTGATCGACCCGTCCGCGGCGTCGGTCGCCACGATCGTCTGCATCCCGAGCTTGGTCATCGAGACGTTGAAGAAGAGCTTGACCCCGTTCTCGTTCGGAGCCGCACTGCATCCGAAGCCGCTGCTCCAGACGAAGTTGTAGGCGTCCATGCCCGTGCCCTCGATCTTGGCGCCCGGGTCGGTCGACGTGAAGCTCGTCGTCCCGCAGTAGTCGTCCTTCGTGTCGCCGCCGCCTCCCGCCTCGATCGCGATGACCGTAATCCAGAACTGCTGGCCGACGTAGACCACCGGAGGAGGGATGATCGTGTAGTGGACGCCGCTCTCCATGAACGGCGCCGTGAAGATCTTGTGGTTCTTGATGCAGTGGTTGTAGTTCACCATCGAACTCCCGCCCGTTACCGTGATCCGGATGTTGCGCTTCTCCCCCGTCGGCACGGAGGTGAACCCCATGAACGAGACGCACTGGTCGGGACCGTTGGTCGTGTAGGTCGAGAGCGCGCCCGTGTTGGTCTCGCACTTGGCGACCATGCCGGTCTTGGGACAGAACACGGCGACCGTGTTGATCGTGGGCCCGGACGTGCATCCGGTGCCGTTGGGCTCGAACGGCTCGCCCAGCCAGAAGTTCGTCCCGACCTTCTGGCCGAGCGGAACATACGGGTGGAGGATGGACCCCCCGCCCCAGACGGCGTAGATCGCGCCCCCTGACGCCACCGAGATCGGCCCGCCCGACTCGAGGACGATGCGCCACATGCCCGCCGAGTTCCCCGGCGCGTTGAGCGCCGTCACGTCGTAGCCATCCCCGTACAGCCGCGGATTCGGGGCGTTGTTGTTCCCGGGAAAGAACCCCGCAGGACACGTGTCCCGGAGGACGAAGAACCAGCTCCCGTAGGTGTCGGACAGCCACAACGGAACCCCCCCGCAGTTCCCGCCGGGCGGCGTCTGGACCTGGTTCCGGGGCTTGTAGACCTCGAGCCGGTACGTGGCGGCGGCGGCCCCCGCGTTCGAGACGAGCCCGCGGGCTCCCCCGAACGCGCCGTCCCAAGGACCGGGGAAGAGGTAGAACGCCTCCCCCACGGTGTTCGACATCAGGAGCCCCGAGCTCCTGGTCGGCGACAGGTGGCAGAGGTTGTTCGCGTCCGGTCCGAAGAGCGCGCACCAGCCGTGGTGGGAGACAAGCTTGGTCTGCGACGAGATGATCCGGTAGTGCCGGTTACAGGCCTCGTTCCGCATTATGTACGGCTCCACCTGGGCCTCCTCCCCGACCTCGTAGCTGGTCACCCAGTTCCAGGTGCTGGTCGAGTACTCCCAGACGAACACGTGAACCGTGGTGGCCAGCGTCGGATCCAGCACATCGGTGGGCCCGACCGACGTGTTGACGACGTTCAGCATGTCGAACTGCGTCGCCTGGGCTCCATGCCGCAGGAACCCGTAGATCATGAATCCCGAGAACCCCATGTTCGTGCTGGGATCGTACGTGAACTGGTCCTGGTCCGAGTTGCACGCCCCCGACAGCACCTGCCAGAGGACCGGCGAGTTCGACACCACTTTGTAGAGGACGTGATACGGGATCGTAGGATTGCTACCGCACGTGCTGACGTTGCAGGCCCCATACGTCCCGGTCGTCAGCCCGAGCGAGTAGGCCGTGTACATGGCGGGCGCGCGTTCCGCCTTGCACCCCGCGACGCCGCCGCCCGGGATCGCTCCCGAACCCAGCGTGCACGCGGAGTTGCCCGCGAACCCGTTCAGGCAGTCGCCGATCAGGCAGCCGATCGACTGGCTCACCCCCCCCGAGGTCGCGTACGCCACTCCCGCATACTCGATCCCGCGCAGCTCGAAGTTCGTCGCCTTGTTCAACGGATAGAAGTTGATGAACAATCCGTCGTTGCCGAGGCTGTTGATCGTGCTCACGCTCACGTAGCTCAGGTAGGTGGTCCGGAGCGCGATATTGGCGAGGTGAACGAAGTTCTTGGGCCGGCCCTGGTGACCGGTCCCCTCGACGACGTTCGTCCGCCCGAGCTCCATCAGGCTCGTGATCGTGATCGCGGTGCCACCCGCGCTCGATGTGGGCCTGACGCGGGCCTTCCAGCGCATCTCGAGCGTCATTTGCGGGGGCATGTCCAGCGACCAGGTCAGGATCGTCTTGGCCCCGGCAACCACGCGGCCCGGCGAAGCGGCGGCACACCCGCTAGGCGTCATCGACCACCCCACGCACGGATCGTCGAACCCGTACCCGGGCGTCCAGACGTCGATCTCGTTCGGCACGGTGTCCCAGAGCGACACCTTCCACCACGTCTTGGACGTGGACACGTTCTTGACGAAGATCGAGTAGGTCATCTCGTCGTCGGGAGCGCCCACCTGAGGCGCGAACAGGAGGTCGTTGTCCCCGATGACCCAGAACAGGAACCGCCGGACCGTGGTCCCGACCTGGTTCGACGATCTGCCGGGCGCGCAGTTGGTGGGATTCCACGAGATGTGCGCCTGGTTCGGAAGTGCGATCCCTTCAGGTGCCGCCGTATCCCCCGATCCGGGCTCGAACGACTCGCCGTTGCCCCAGTCCACGGTGAGCTGGAACGTGATCGCCCCAGTCGCCCCACCGGTGGGCGTGATCGGACCATTGATCGTCCAACGAAGCAGCGGCGGCGGGCCGGGGTCGGGATCGTATCCGGGGTCCGCGTCGGGAACAGCACTGCCCCCGGCGTAGTGCATGTACTGCGGGATCGAATCCGTGATCCAGATCGTATTGAGCGAAACGGGGCCCGGACGCCCGTAGTAGATGGTGTAAGTCACCGTATCGCCGGGCGCGGCCACGGTCGAATCCGTCGCCTTGTAGACGTAGCCGATGTACCTGGTCTCGACGCCCAGCGGGGCGCCCGGCGCGTCTGACCCGCAGGAATCGGTCAGCCCGCCCCGCATTCCCACGGGGTCGTAGGCGGGCGCGAGCTCGATCGTGGATCCGTCCACGGGACACGCCCCGATGTCGACGTAGAGATCCAGGTAGGGGAAACACCAACATCCCTTCGACGTGTCGCACGGATCGGTCGAGAGCGCGAGGGCCCCGGACCACGTCCAGGCGGGATGGCCTCCGGCCGTGGACCAGAATCCGGCGTAGGTCATCGTGTAGATGGCGCTGACCTGACCGCCGCAGACGTAGCTGAAATAGGCCCCCGTCAGGTCGGTTCCTCCGGCCGCGGTGCCGTAGTTGAACACGGTGAGTCCCGTGATGTTGCTCGTCGTGCACCCGGCGCAGGTGATGTCGTCGCACTCGTAGATCCAGTACGTCGAGATGGGCGCCACCCGCCAGTTGGGGAAGAGGACGGGATAGGTGCTGGCGTCGAACGGGGGGCCCGAGTCGGAGCCTACATCGATAATGCCATCCGCGCGCAACGAAGAAGGAAACACAGGCAGGCATAGCCAGACCGCCAAGCCAACGGCCAGCCGAGGAACCCCCCTCCAGGTCCGGCGCGCTCCCCTTGCTCTCACCATCCCTGCCCCCTAGCCTACACCCCTGCCGTCCAGCTGAACACCCCCTCCGCCACGTTGCGCTGCCTCCCCGCATGCGCGACAATCCTCCGCAAAGTGAAGGTCAAGCGCGCGGTTCCCGCCAACGGCCCGGCCGGATTGCCCGGTGCCGGGCCGGCGTGGCTCGGGATCATCCGGGCCCCGTTCCTTCTGCTGGCACTGTCCTGTGCGGGCCTGGGAGTCGCGGCTGCCAGCCTCGAGCCCGGTCAGCTGGGCCTCCTTGATGTCGCCCTCGTCTTCGTCGGCGCGCTCGCCGCCCACATCAGCGTCAACTCGCTCAACGAGTACTCCGATTACCGTACCGGGCTGGATTTCAACACGCGCAGGACCCCGTTCAGCGGCGGCAGCGGGATCCTGCCGGCCCGCGGCCACCTGGCGTGGCTGGCCTTGGCCACGGGACTAGCCGCGTTGGCCCTGACCGCGGCCATCGGGATCCGGTTCGTTTTCGCGCGAGGCTGGCCCCTTCTGGTCACGGGCCTTCCGGGCATCGCCGTCGTCGCCCTTTACACCCCCTGGATCGGGCGCCACTGGCTCCCCTGCCTGCTCGCCCCCGGATTTGGGTTCGGCATCTGCATGGTCAATGCCGCCTGCTTCTCCCTGTCGGGCCGGTATGACCCCACGGCGTTCGTGGCGTCGCTCGTTCCCTTCTTCCTGGTGAGCAACCTCCTGCTGCTGAACCAGTTGCCGGACATGGTGGCGGACCGGCAGGCGAGCCGCCGGAATGTGCCGATCGTCTTCGGCCGGAGGGCCGCCATCGCCGTGTACGCCGCCTTCCTTGCCTCCGCCTATGCCGTCATCGCCGCCGGCGTGGCTCTCGGTCTGTTCCCGCTCTACGCCGCCGCCGGATTGCTGACCGCCGCGGTGGGGCTGCCCTCCGCGATCTCGCTGATCAGGACTCCGCCGACGGACGATGCGCTCCTGCGCCACCAGGGGATCAACGTGATCGTCAATCTGGCCACCCCCGCCCTCATGGCGGTCGGCATCGTCATGGGGAGGTAGCATGGCCGGAACCGCTGGCGCAGCCGGGATCATCTGGGCTCTCCTCGTCTTCGCCAACTACCTCGCGACCCACGGGCTGACCGCCGAGTTCGCTGTCCCTTCGGTGTACCTGCGGCAATGGTACGCGGCCTGGCCGGGCTGGACCGTCGGTGCCGTTACCGGCGCCAGGCACGCGTGGGAGATCGCGGCCGCCGGCGCCATCCTGATCGCGGGAGCGGGAGGGGGCGGCGCGTTGGCGGGGTGGGTTTCGGGCGGCGGACGAGGTGCGCTGCTGGACCGGCTCGCGCTGGGGGCCGGAGTCCTGGCCCTGGCCGTCTTCGGGTTGGGGCTGGCCGGGCTGGCGGCGGTTCCCGTGTTCTGGGTCATGGTGGCCGGCGGACTCGCATGGTCTCTGCCGCCGTTCGCGCGGCTCGCGCGCGAGGCCGCCGCCCGCTGCCCGCGAAGTCCCTGGGCGGCCGCGCTGGCGGGAATCGTGGCATGCCTTCTCGTCCTCGACCTGCTTGCCGCCCTGACACCCGAGTGGTCCTACGATTCCCTCCTCTACCATCTCGCCGTTCCCGCCCGTATTCTGCTCGATCACCGGTTCACGCTCCTCGAAGGACACATGCAGTTCTCGTTCCCACTCAACCCCGAGATGCTCTACACGGCTGCCATGGCGCTGGGCGGAGAGGCGGCCGCCAAGGCCCTGAACGTAGGCATCTGGATTCTCGCGGTCGGTGCCGTCGCCCGGCTCGTGCGCATCCTCACCCCGGCGCCTCTCGCCGCCCTCCTCGCCGTGGCGCTTTTCTACTCCCAGCCCGTGCTCGGAGTGGAGGCCGAGGCCGCGTTCGCCGAAAGCGGCTGGACTCTCTGGATCGCGATGGCGGCCGTGCACGCGGCGAGCGACCGCCCCAGGATCGGACTGGTGGGGGCATACGCCGGTCTCGCCGCCGGCGCCAAGTATCTGGCGGTCCTCCAAGCCCTGCCGCTCGCACTCATCCTGCTTCCCGCACTCCGCCGACGCGGAGCATTCCTAGCCGGCGGTCTCTTCGCCGTCGTCGCTTTGCCCTGGTACGTGAAGAACTGGCTCTTCCAGCTCGATCCGTTCTTTCCCGCCCTGGCTCCGTACGGAATGGCATTCGGTTTCACCGAAGACAAGCTCGCCCTCAAGGAACTCGAGGTCGCGGACTACGGCCTCCCCGTCGTGACCCGACCGTGGCTGTTTCTCATCCTGCCGTGGGACTACGTCCAGCACGACCTCGGCGGCCGGTACTGGCAGGAGACCTCGGGTCCGCTCCTCCTCGCGCTGGCCCCCCTTGGGC
>Ga0315294_10003413_pt1 | contig 17287 bp, 16 predicted proteins | sample YL17G13_40_MG_FD_203626 | JGI IMG/M metagenome (GOLD analysis project Ga0315294, IMG submission 203626) | Sediment microbial communities from Yellowstone Lake, YNP, Wyoming, USA - YL17G13_40 | ecosystem: Environmental > Aquatic > Freshwater > Lake > Sediment | place: USA: Wyoming | collected... | reverse complement strand
CGTCGCCAGCACCTTCGTCATCGCCGACGTCAACGTCGTCTTCCCGTGATCGATGTGCCCGATCGTCCCCACGTTCACATGCGGTTTCGTCCGCTCAAACTTCGCTTTGGCCATCCCTTACCTCCTTTGGTTTTGGCGTCTTATGTCATCCAAGCCCACGACCAGAGTTGAACTGGTGACCCCATCCTTACCAAGGATGTGCTCTGCCAACTGAGCTACGTGGGCGTCCAACTTTGCTTCCTATATAAGCGGGAAACGGGATTCGAACCCGCGACAGACGGCTTGGAAGGCCGCCGCTCTACCAACTGAGCTATTCCCGCGTCTGGTGGGCAGGGAAGGATTCGAACCTTCGGAGCGTTTCCGCAGCGGGTTTACAGCCCGCCCCATTTAACCACTTTGGTACCTGCCCAACATTATTCATAGAATAATGGCAGCTCACTTCAGCCAGCGAGAGGATTTGAACCCCCGACCCGCTGATTACAAATCAGCCGCTCTACCAACTGAGCTACGCTGGCGCTCTATCCGCCTTCAAAATAAAAAAAAGACTTCCCTCCAGGAAGAGAAGCTTAGAGAAAAGTCTATATATCAGAAGCTTTTTCTCTACGACCCGAAATTCTTAAATTGTGTAACAGCTCTTGGAGACAAAAAAATATGAAGCAGCGTACAATATATTAATAAAAGCCGAAATAGTTGTCAAGAGATTAGTTGAAAAAAAACGTGCCAACCGGCCAGAACCCCAAGACTATTTTGTAGGATCCCCTCTTTATTGAAAAAAAGCCCCGTTTTTCCTTAAATCGAGGAAACTACTCAGGTAGACAGGAGTCAGGAGTCAGAATTCAGAATGGCCTGCGAATAGGCATCCAACCGCTGCTTATTTCTTGATCGGCGCGAGGGGCGAGTTGTTGCGCATTATCCGCCCCCGTTCCAGGCTCTGTTCCAGCATCCGGTAGAACTCGATCTGGAAGAGGACATACTTCGCCCTCTGGACCGCGGTCAGGGTGGATTCGAGATAAGATTCGAGCTCGTCGTCCCTCTGCCGGGAGAGCCGCTGGGCGTCCTTGATGCTCTTGATCCGGGCGCCGATCTCGACCTCGTTCGGAGTCGTCTCCGCGACTAGCCGGCGCAACCTCTGGATGTCGGCGGTCATATCCCGCTGGATCTTCATTTTGTCCTTTTCGATCCTGTTGATCGTGGGAAAGAACTTGGCCGCCTGCTCCTCTGTCAGGTCCAAGGCCTGGGTCAGACGGAGAAGCCTCAGCGTGGCCAAGTTCTCGCGCACCCGCTGGCGGTTCTGCCCACCGCCCTGGCCTTGTCCTTGGCCCTGGCCGAAGGCCGTTCCGCCCAGGAAAACGAGAAACGCCAGAGCCAAGCTGACATGTTTTGTCTTCATCATTCCCCTCCTAAATCTTCAAGACTTTACTGATCTCTGCATCTAGGATCTGGACCTCTTCGTCGGACAAGCTGTCCAGGAAGAACGAATTCCCGTAGAGCAGATGCTTGACCTCGCCGCCGAACTCTCCGGCCTCTTCCAGGATCGAGGCACGGATCAAGGAATTGAATTCCGCTTCGAGATCGACATTGTCCCCGATTTTTTCGTAGAGCATATTGACCTGGTCCCCGAATACGAGCGGAGACGTCTCTAAAAGGCCCCTCCCCTGGAAGAGCAATACATAAAGGCCTAATCCGACGGCCAGGACCGAAGCGGCTCCGGCCCACGCCCAGCGCAAACCGGGGGAGAACGCCGGCGCCTGCCGCGGCCGGAGCTTGAACTCCGTTTGTTCGGCCGGGCCGGTCTTGGCAAGATTCGCATGGAGCCGGGCGATCGAATCCTGCCAGTATTCGGGAGGGAGGACGGGTTCGGACAGGTTCCGGGCTTCGCCCTGGATCTTTTCCAGATGGAATCTGTAGGCCCGGCACGAGCCGCACACCTCCGCATGAGCGTCCAATTTCCGCCGCTTCCGGACGGCCAGGTTTCCGTCTATTCCGTCCGAGATCCATTTTTCAGACTTACGACATCTCATTTCACACCTCGCTCAGATACGGCTGGAGCCGGGCTTGGAGCATCTTCCGGGCCTTATGCATCCTCCAGGACACCGTGCTCTCCGAACAGCCGAGGAGCTTCGCCGCCTCGGCGTGGGACATCCCCTGGAGCACGACCAGGTTGAAGGCGGCCTTGTAGGCCGGAGGAAGTTTCTCGATCGCCTCCTCGAGCTTCTCCTTGAGTTCTTTTTTAAGCGAATCGCCTTCGGGCGACAGGGCCGCGTACTCCGTTCTGTCGAACACCGCCGCGCTGTCCTCGAAGTCCTCCCGGCCCTTTTCCCGGCCTTTTTTCTTCAGGTGGTTCAGGGTTAGGTTCACGGCGATCCTATATGCCCAGGTGTAGAAGCTCGACTTCAGTTTGAAGCTGCCGAGAGCCTTATAGGCGTACATGAAAGTTTCCTGGGTCAGGTCGTCGGCGTCCTCATGGTTGCGCGTCATCCCGAAGATCGTATGATAGATCTTCTCCTGGATGCGCCGAACGAGCTCGACATAGGCCTCCATTTGGCCCGATTTCGCTCGTTCGACGAGTCCGTCGTTCGCCGCGTCCTGCATGTTCTCATTCATAGTATTAGACAGGGATTATATCAATTCCTTGGGGCGTCCTCACATTTTTTGACGAAAAGACGGCCGAAATCCTTCCGGTTGGGCCAAGGGACGAGCCTTCGGCTCGCCACTCGCCCGTGGCTTGTATCCACGGGCGAGTACGGCGGAAGTGGACCCCCAGGCAATGCCCGGGGCCCCGGCCGCCGGGGAAAAGGGGATCCCCCTTCGCCGGCGGTGCCGGAGACGAGGTTCGCCCTCCGCGGCAGGTCCCGCCTCGCGGACGCCGCGAAAAAACGTTCGACGGTCGGTGTCTTTTCGGGTTGACCGTCCTTCGGAATGCTGATATTATTTGATCTCCCGTTGAATATTTAAAAGGATCATCTCCCCCATGATCGAACGCTATACCAATCCCGAAATGGGCGCCGTCTGGACCGAGGACAACAAATACCGCCGCTGGCTCGACGTCGAGATCGCCGTCTGCGAGGCCTGGACGAAGCTGGGCAAGATCCCGGCCCCGGCCTTGAGGCGCATCAAGGCCAAGGCCGGTTTCGAGGTCAAGCGGATCGAGGAGATCGAAAAGGTCGTCAAGCACGACATCATCGCCTTTCTCTCCTCCGTCGCGGAAAAAGTGGGCGAGGACAGCCGTTTCATCCATCTCGGCCTGACCTCCTACGACGTGGTGGACACGGCCCTGTCCCTTCTCATTCGCGAGTCGCTCGAAAAGATCCGCAAGCGGCTGGTTGAGCTCAAGAAGGTCATCCGCCGGGAAGCGCTTAAACACAAAAAAACAATCTGCATAGGACGGACACACGGCATCCACGCCGAACCGGTCACCTTCGGATTCAAGGTGCTCGTCTGGTACGCGGAGATCGGGCGCCATATCGAGCGGGTCGACCGGGCCATCGATGTCATCAGCGTCGGCCGCATCTCCGGCTCGGTCGGGACGTACATCCATTTGGATCCCCGGGTCGAAGTCACGGCGCTGAAGAAGCTGGGACTGCGGCCCGCGCCCGTATCGACCCAAGTCCTCCAGCGCGACCGCCACGCTGAAGTCTTGAGCGTGCTGGCCCTCATCGCTTCGACGCTCGAAAAATTCGCCGTCGAGATCCGGCACCTCCAACGGAGCGAGGTCCTTGAACTCGAAGAGCCGTTCACGAAGGGCCAGAAAGGCTCGTCCTCCATGCCCCACAAGAAGAACCCGGTCCGCTGCGAGAGGATCTCCGGACTGGCCCGTCTCGTCCGCGGCCATCTCCAGGTCGCCTTCGAGAACATCCCCCTCTGGCACGAGCGGGACATCTCCCACTCCTCGGCCGAGCGGGTCATCGTCCCGGATTCCTTCACCCTGACCGACTTCATGCTGACCGAGTCCATCGATATCATCGGGAACTGGCGGGTTCATCCGGAGGCCATGAAGCGCAACATCCGGGCCACGCGCGGCCTGATCTTCTCCCAACGGGTCCTCCTGGCTTTGACCCGGAATGGCGTCCTTCGCGACGAAGCCTATCCCCTCGTCCAGAAGAACAGCCTCAAGGCCTGGGACGAAGCGCTCGATTTCAAGACTTTGGTCCTGGCCGATCCGGATATCCGCAAAACGCTCTCCTCCGAAGAGATCGAGGCCTGTTTCTCCCTCCAGCCTTATCTCGAAAAGATCGATTACATATTCGAAAGGGTCCTCGGCCATGAAAGTTAGAATCCTCGTCTCCTTCAAGGACAGCGTCCTCGATCCTCAAGGCCAGACGGTGAAGAACGCCCTGCACACCCTGGGCTACGACGCCATCCGCGACGTCCGGCAGGGCAAAGTCTTCGAGATCGATCTCGCCGGGGTGTCGAGAACGGAAGCTGAGAAGATCGTCCCTGAGATCTCGGACAAGGTCCTGGTCAATCCCATCATAGAAAAGTTCGCCTGGCAGATCATCGAGGAATAGCCGCCGTGAAGTTCGGAGTCGTCGCCTTTCCCGGGTCCAACTGCGATTTTGACGCGTTCTACGCCTTTCATGACGTCATGAAACAGCCGACGGTTTGGCTGTGGCACAAGGACCACAGTCTAAAGGATGTCGATTGCGTCGTCCTGCCCGGCGGATTCTCCTATGGCGATTACCTGCGCTCAGGCGCCATCGCCCGCTTCTCGCCTCTCATGCAGGAAGTTCGCGAGTTCGCCGCCAAGGGCGGCCTCGTCTTGGGGATCTGCAACGGATTCCAGGTCCTGCTCGAACTGGGCCTGCTCCCGGGGGCCATGCTCCGCAATCAGCACCTCAAGTTCCTCTGCCGGTTCGTCACCATCCGGCTGGAGAACAGTCGGACGCGCTTCACCCATAAAGGGCGGACGGGGCAGGTCCTGCGGATCCCCATCGCCCACTTCGACGGCAACTATTTCGCCCCGCCCGAAATGCTCGAGGAGATCGAGGCGAACGGCCAGGTCGTCTTCCGCTACACGGACGCGGAAGGCCGCTTGACCGAGGAGGCCAACGTCAACGGTTCTCTCCACGGCATCGCCGGGCTGACGAACAGCATGGGCAACGTGATGGGGATGATGCCCCATCCGGAGCGCGCCTCGGAGACGCTGCTCGGCAGCACGGACGGCCGGGTGATCTTCGAGTCCCTGATTTCGCGGTTCTGAATGGAAGGGCCATGATCGATCAGAACATCCTCGATAACCACAATCTGACGCGCGGCGAGTACGAATTCATCGTCCGGCTCATCGGCCGCGAGCCGAACCTGACCGAGCTCGGCGTCTTCTCGGCCATGTGGTCCGAGCACTGCAGCTATAAGAGCTCGAAGTTCTATCTCAAACAGCTGCCGACAAAGGGGGCGAACGTCGTCCAGGGACCGGGCGAGAACGCCGGCATCATCGACATCGGCGACGGGCAGGTCATCGTCTTCAAGATCGAATCGCACAACCACCCCTCGTTCATCGAACCCTTTCAAGGCGCGGCCACGGGCGTCGGCGGGATCCTGCGCGATATCTTCACCATGGGCGCCCGGCCCATCGCCATCCTCGATTCGCTCCGGTTCGGACCGCTGACGTCGCCGAAGAACCGGGCCATCATGGACGGCGTCATTTCGGGGATCTCGTCCTACGGCAACTCGATCGGCGTTCCGACCGTCGGAGGCGAGGTCTATTTCGACGACTGTTACGCGCTGAACCCGCTGGTCAACGTCTTTTGCCTGGGCCTGGCCGAAAAGGACAAGGTCTTTTACGCCAAGACCGGCGGCGCCGGCAACGCCGTCCTGTACGTCGGCTCGAAGACGGGCCGCGACGGCATCCACGGCGCGACCATGGCTTCGGCCGAGTTCGGCAAGGAGACCGAGCACAAGCGGCCGAACGTCCAGGTCGGCGACCCGTTCAAAGAAAAGCTCCTGCTCGAGGCCTGCCTCGAGGTAATGGACAAAGACCTGATCGTCGGCATCCAGGACATGGGGGCGGCCGGGCTGACCTGCTCGACGGCGGAGATGCCGGCCAAATCGGGCACGGGCCTGGAGATCGATCTCGACAAAGTGCCGCAGCGCGAGGAGGGCATGACGCCCTACGAGATCCTCCTTTCGGAATCGCAGGAGCGCATGCTCATCGTCGCCCTTCCCGAAAAGGTCAAGGCCGTCCGCGAGGTCTTCGCCAAGTGGGACCTGGACGCGGTCGAGATCGGCCGGGTCATCGACGGCGGCCGGATGAAGGTCCGTTTTCATGGCGAGCTCGTGGTCGACGTGCCGGTCGCGGCCGTGGTCGATCTGTGCCCCATTTATCAGCGGCCGGTCGCTCCGCCGGCGGAACCGGCTCCGGCCGTCCATCCGACCCCTCCCCTCCCCAAGGACTGCGGCGGCCTGCTTCTCGAGCTTTTGGCGTCGCCTACCATCGCCGATAAGGAATGGGTCTTCCGCCAGTACGACCACATGGTCCAGACGAACACGATGCTCCTCCCCGGCGCGGACGCGGCCGTCCTGCGGATCAAGGACTCGAAAAAAGCCCTGGCCGTCACTCTGGACGGCAATTCGCTTTACGCCCGGCTCGATCCGCGCTCGGGGGGCTTGATCGCCGTGGCCGAAGCCTGCCGGAATCTGGCCTGTGTCGGCGCGCGCCCGGTCGGCGTGACGAACTGCCTGAACTTCGGCAATCCCGAAAAACCCGAGGTCATGCGGCAGTTCAAGGAGGTCGTCGAGGGCCTGTCCGAGGCCTGCCGCGCCTTCGGGATTCCGGTCACGGGCGGGAATGTCAGCTTCTACAACGACACCGAGGGCGCCTCGATCCATCCGACCCCCGTGCTTGGCGTCGTCGGGCTCCTGAAGGACATCGACAAGGTCGTGACGCCGGGATTCAAGAGCGCCGGCGATACGGTGGTCCTCCTCGGCGAGAACACGGCGGAGCTGACGGGTTCGGAGTATCTCAAAGTCCATTTCAAGGATGAAGGCGGCCGGCCTCCGGCGATCGATCTGGCCGGGGAAAAAGCGGTCCAGGAGACCTGCCTCGCCGCCGCCGAAGCCGGGCTCCTCAGATCCGCGCACGACCTGTCCGAAGGCGGGCTGGCCGTCTGCGCCGCCGAGAGCGGATTTTTCGGCGACGACAGGCTCGGCTGCGAGCTCGACCTGGGCGACGACATCCGGACGGATGCGCTTCTCTTCGGAGAGGCTCAATCCCGCATTTTAGCGACCTTGACGCCTTCGAATGTGGAGGAGCTTCTCCACCTGGCCAAGCTGAACGGCATTAAAGCCCGGGTCGTCGGGAAGGTCGGCGGGGACGTCCTCCGCATCCGCCAAAAAGGCAGGGATGTCTTGACGGTCCCCGTCAAGACGGCCTTTGAAACATGGAAAGAGGCGATCCCCCGGCATTTCACGTTCCCGCGATAGATCCGATCTTCATCGCGGATCGCCCCGCGGCGGAATGCGCGGCGCGCTCATAGGCGCTTGGGCCAAAGGAGGGAGCTATGGCCGATGAGATCTTCGTCAGTCCCAAAAAGCACGGCCGGATCATGGTCCTGCTTTCGGGCCGCGGCTCGAACTTCATGAAGATCCACGACGCCGTCCGGGACGGCGAAGTCGACGCGGAGATCGCCCTCGTCTTCAGCAATAAGGAGGATGCCCCCGGCCTCAGGATAGCCCGGGAGCGCGGACTCGAAACCCTGTTCCTTAACGCCAAGCTCTATCCCGACAAGGAAGAATACGACAGAGAGATCATCCGCGAAGCCGGCAAACGGGGGGTCGACCTCATCTGTCTCGCCGGGTATATGAAGGTCCTGACCCCGCTCTTCTGCGCCGCCTTCAAGAACCGGATCATGAACATCCATCCGGCCCTCTTGCCCTCGTTCCCCGGGCTTCACGTCCAGCAAAAGGCGATCGACTGGGGCGTCCGATTCTCGGGCTGCACCGTCCATTTCGTGGCGGCGGAGATCGACATGGGCCCGATCATCCTCCAGGCCGCCGTGCCCGTTCTGCGGGACGACACGGAGGAGACCCTCAGCGCCCGCATTCTCCTCGAAGAGCACAAGATCTACCCCGAGGCGGTGCGGTTGTATTTCGAGGGCAAGATCGAGGTCCAAGACCGCCGCGTCCTCATCCGGGAATAAACGGCGGGGCCGATCAGCGGGCGGCGATCCGGTGGATTTTTTTCTTCCCGGCTTTGAGCATGATCCCGTCCGGGCCGACATCCTTGATCGTTATCAGCCGCTCGAGGCTGTCGAGCCGTTCGTCGTTGACGTAGAGCCCGCCCTGCTTGATCAGCCGTTTCGCCTCGCCCCGCGACGGGGTCAGGCCGACATCGGTGAACAGTTCGGCCGGGCTGATCCCGGCTTCGAGCCGCGCGCGCGGGACCGTCGTCGTGGGGAGGGCCGCGATGTCTTTTTGGCCGTCCCCTCCGAAGGCCGCGGCGGAGGCCGCTTGAGCTTCGCGCGCGGCCTCTTCGCCATGGGTCAGTTTCGTCGCCTCGAAAGCCAGGATCCGTTTCGCCGCGTTGATCTCGTCGTTCCTGAGGCCTTCCAAACGGCGGATCTCATCCAGAGGGAGGAACGTGTAGAGGCGGAGAAAGCGGCCGATGTCGCGGTCGTCGCAGTTGACCCAGGACTGGTAAAAAGCGTAAGGGCTGAAGAGGGCCGGATGCAGCCACACGGCGCCCTGGGCCGTTTTCCCCATCTTGGCGCCCGAAGCGGTGATTAAAAGAGGGAAGGTCAGGGCTTGGACCTCGGCCCCCTCGACACGGCGGATGAGATCGACGCCGGCCAGAATGTTCCCCCATTGGTCGTCCCCGCCCATCTGGAGCGCGCAGCCGTACGTCCGGAAAAGATGGAGGTAGTCATAGGCCTGGAGAAGCTGGTAGTTGAATTCGAGGAAGGATAAGCCTTTCTCGAGGCGGAGCTTATAAGCTTCGGCGGCCAGCATCCGGTTGACGCTGAAATGCCGGCCGATATCCCGAAGGAACGAGACATAATTCAGGGACAGGAGCCAATCCGCGTTGTCGACCGCGAGCGCGTCCTTCCCGTCGAAGCGGAGGTAATGGTCGAGCTGGGCCAGGATGGACTTCCCGTAAGCCCGGATCATTCCTTCAGCCAGCATCTCGCGCAGCTCGGACTTGCCGCTCGGGTCGCCGATCATGGTCGTCCCGCTGCCGACGACGGCGACGGCCCGATGGCCCGCCCGCCGGAGGTGCATCATGGCCATGATCGGGACGAGGCTTCCGGCATGGAGGCTCGCGGCCGTGCTGTCGAAGCCGATATAGAACGCGGCTTTCTTTTCGCCGAGCATCTTCCGCACGGCGTCCTCATGAGAGACCTGGGCGATGAAGCCGCGGTCCTTCAGTTCGTCGTAGATGTTACCGCTCACGTCCGCCGATCTCCTTTATCCGCGGGAAAACCCGCCCGAGAACTTCACGGCTTCCTTTTATATAGCACAGCACCCGGCCGGATACAATCGGACGGGGGGCCGACCATACGCGCGCTCCAGGTTTGACGACGACGCGGTTGGTTCCGTCCATGTCCGCCTCCGTCAGCCCTTCATGACGCCGATGGGAACGACCCGGGCGACGAGGCGGCCGAGGCCGACCTCATCGGACACCCGGACGACCTCATCGACGTCCTTATACGCGGCGGAAGCTTCCTCGGCGACGCCCTTCCAGTTCGTGGACCGGAGCTCGATCCCTTTTTTCGCCAGGTCGTCGCGGATCTGCTCTCCGCGGAATCGCCGAACAGCCTCGTGCCGCGACATCATCCGGCCCGCCCCGTGGGCCGTCGAGCTGAAGCTCAAGGCCTCGGCCTCCACCGTCCCCGCCAGGAGATAGGAAGCCGTGCCCATGCTCCCGGGGATGATCACCGGCTGGCCGACGGACCGATAGGCCTCGGGGAGCTCTTTCCTTCCGGGCCCGAAGCTGCGCGTGGCCCCCTTGCGGTGGACGCAGAGCTCCTTTTCCCGGCCGCCGACGGTGTGCGTCTCGATCTTGGCCACGTTGTGGCAGACGTCATATATCTGGCCCATTCCCCGGGAGCTCCCGAGGACCTTCTTGAAAACGTCCCTGACCCAGTGAGCGATCATCTGCCGGTTGGCAAACGCGTAGTTGACCGCAGCGCACATCGACCGGTAGTACTCCCGACCCATAGCCGAGCGGATCGGCGCGTGGATGAGCTCGCGGTCGGGCAGGCCCGTGACGCCGTACGCTCCCTCCATGGACTGGATATAGTCCGAGGCCACCTGATGGCCCAGGCCGCGGCTGCCGCAGTGGATCATGACCAGGATCTGGCCTTCGCCGTCCAGGCCAAAGGCGCGGGCCGTCTCGGGGTCGAAAATCCGGTCCACCTTCTGGATCTCGAGAAAATGGTTCCCGGAGCCGAGCGTGCCGAGCTGCGGGCTGCCGCGCTCCATCGCCCGGGACGAAACGCGGCTGCCGTCGGCATCCTTCATCCGGCCTTCCTCCTCGGTCATTCGCAGGTCGTCGGCCAGGCCGTATCCGTTCTCGACGGCCCATTGGGCGCCCTTGACCAGGATCTCCTTGAGCACGCCCAGGCTGAGCTTCGTAACGCCGCTTTTACCGACGCCGGCCGGGACCTCCTTGAAGATCTCGGCCAGGAGTTCTTTGCGCTTCCCGGCGACGTCCTTCTCCGTGAAGTCCGTCCGGAGGAGACGGACACCGCAGTTGATGTCATATCCCACCCCTCCCGGGGAGATGATGCCGTCATCCAGGTCGAAAGCGGCCACCCCCCCGATCGGAAAGCCGTATCCCTGATGCGCGTCGGGCATGACATAGGACATCCGTTGAATGCCCGGGAGGCAGGCGACGTTCATGGCCTGTTCAAGCGTGGAATCGCCCCGAACCGATTCGAGTAGCTTCCGCGAGGCGAAAATCCGGGCCGGGACCTTCATCTCGCCGCGCCTCGGGATTTCCCAGGTGTTGTCATCGATCCGCTGAAGTTCCATGAGCTCCCTCACATATCGACCACGACCTGGATGGCCCAGCCGTCGCAGCCGTGCTCGATCTTCATCTCGTTATAGGTGACGGCCTTGACCTCGCCGAAGATCTCGTACCGGCCGCCCGTCTCATCGCCCCAGAGAACGGCGCTCAAGCGGAACCCTTCTCCGCCGTCTTCGATCTTCAGGTCTTCGACGCCGCCGAGGAGGAAACGCTTCGTCTCGTGAAGATACAGGATCTCCTCCAGAAATTTATAGAGAAGCTGTTCGGGGTCCCGACCCTCGATCGTCACGGGAATGGAACGGAGGGGCTTGATCGTCCACCAGTCCCACATGAGCGAGGCCGCGGCCAGCGCGGCGTTGGCGAAGGCTTCCTCCCGGGTCGCTCCGAAAGCCCGGAACTTGCCGTCGGCGGTATGCGGCAATATCCTGTATCTTTCCATTTCTAAATAATATAGCACAATTGACTTGAAATGTAGTTCTTTTGCCTTCCTTGGCGTTAACTACACGGAACACTAAAATTCGTATAACACATGGCCCCGGCGGGTACACAGTGATCTTTGGCGGCAAAACGAAACAGTCCGGTATTTGCGAAGCCGTCCGCTGGAAGGCAATGATCCTGTCTACAGCAACCCACCGGATGCTTTATATGTTTTTACTCATGTCAATGCGCGTATGAGTCCTATGAAAACAGCCCACTATTCTCCTGAAAGATTGAATAGTCTTTCAAGTCTAAAAGCTTCTTGGCCTGAATCCCCTAAAGCTTTTCTCGTCTGGTTTGACAATATGAGACGTGACTATTTGTTTACGATTGATGAGCTGAAGACGATTGTTGATTTTCAATCGTGCAACCGTTTTTCTGATGGTGCTATTTTCGCCGTTTTAAGAAGAAGATGAAAAGATTTGGTTATATCCCAGTGATGAAACCTATGATCCGCCACATTCGAAGCGGAAGGAATCCCCCCCACGGAAATTCAAGGACAGCGTATTACGTCCTCTTTTTATTGAAGATTCGGTTAAGCTGAGGGATCGATCGGACAATGGACATCACCTGCTCTTGTTCCTGGGGAGACAAATCCGGCCAGGTGTCATGCCCCTGGATCGAGTCCCGACTAAGAACAAAATAACGCGGCCCCTGGACGGTCGAATAAATGAAGGATCGGTCGTTCCAGTATATTCCAAATCCTTCCTGTTGGCTCTTTCGGAACTCGTTGGTATTCAAGATGATGACATACCGCTGCGGAAGCGGCCGACAAAGAGATCGTCCCCGAATTTGGGCGAGCAGCGCCGCGTTATCCGCTTCCAAGCCCAGGAACGTGATGAGGGTTGGAAGGATGTCGAGATTCGAGGCCAGGCTGCTCTTGTTGGCCCGCAAACTCTCGACGAAAGCCGGATATTCGCGGAGCCAGGAGGCCGGCGCTCGAATCATGAGCGGTATCTGCACGACTTCTCGATAGAACGAAAGGACCCGAGGCAATCCTTTCCCCCAAGGAACGCTACCATGGTCGGAAGTGAAGACGAAAATAGTCCGGTCAAGGAGACGCCGGTCTTCAAGAAAGCTGTAGATCTTTTCGAACGTTTTGTCCAGAATGAACAAGGCTTTATCATGCCGGCTGGTCAGATCCGGAGGTACCTTCACATATCGGCTGTGGTCCTGATAGGGTTCGTGCATCGCGTTGGAATTATAGACGGCGACAAAAGGTTTTCCGGGCGGGATTCGATCCAGGCCTTGCCTCAGGTAATCCACCGCGCCCAGATCATCGACGCCCAGATCGTGGACGATCGGAAGATCCATGCTCTCGCCAGTAGCGTGGAAATCCGGTCCCCGATTCAGTAGAAAAGCGTCTAATTCGGACCAATTGTACTGAAACGAGCTTACGAAGAGCGTGGCATGATCCGCGGCGCGTGCCCAGTCCCAGAGCAGGGGAAGGGTATGCAATTTATTGGATCCTTCTTCGGGTCCCACGCCAGTCATGATCGAGGGAACGCTAAGCTCCGTTGCGCCGGAGTTCGTATAAAAATTGTCGAAGATGAAAAAGTTCGCCTTTTCCCGCTCATACCAAGCCGAAAGGAACGGCATCGCTCGGCCGTCATACCCGAAGGCCGCTAAGCCCTCCGGGCTGAGAGATTCGTTGACGATAAATACAATATTGTCTGGGGAAGCCAAGATCGAGGGGGCGACGGAAAGCCGAGAATGCGACGTATAGAGTATATCCCTTTTTAGGCGACGCATATTGTTCTCGATCGCACTGAAAAACGAGGCGTCGAGAGTCATCAACATCGTGGCGCTGAAGCGGTGGATGTTGAGAACGCCTGCAGCCAAAAGCACGATAGCGATGACCAAGGCCAAAAACGAACGCCATCTCCAACGGACGGATTGGCGCCATTGCGGCCGATACCAGAGATACGAGAAGATCGCCGCAAATCCTAAGAAGACAACACCGTTCAGGTTCAACAAGAACGTCTGGACATAATTCCAGAGATAGTGCGGGTAATCGACGATAATCCTCAGAAGATCGCCAGTGATGAACGATCGGAAAGCGAGGTGGATAATGAGCGATGCGGCCAAGAGAGTCGTAAAGAATAATCCGACGACCAAGGCGAACGCGAGCCTTAAGGGACGGCTTCGGAGCGCTTTATCGATGAGCCCCAGGATAAGCCAGAATAAAAAGCTGAGGGCCAAGCTGAAGACATAAACGCCGAGCGACCAATGGCCGAGGGGTTTGCGGATAGCGAATAAAATAAGGCTGACAGCGGCGCAAAGCCCGAAAAAGGCCCACCACGGCCGGATCTTCATCGTCCGGCCAGGTGATCTCTCCGATTCCAAGCTCAAACTCCTTCTAATTTTTATAACAGAGCGGCCGAATTTTTGTCAATCAGTCTTCCCAAATCTGTTAACGCAAAGGGATAATGTCCGGTTTGTGCAAAATAAAAATGCCCGGTTTTTGAGAACAGGAGTAAGGGACTTCTTCATGTTTCAGAGACCCTTGGAGTGCCGGGATGAACGAGGACATTATCATCATGAAGGCGTTTCCATTTTGATCGAGATCCCTCTCCATGTTTATACCTGGCGGCGGCTTAACGCCCAATTCGCCGGGGTCCAGGCGGCGGAAAGCGCCTGAAGAAAAAAATTCCGTCCACCAGTCCCACATGAGCGAGGCCGCGGCCAACGCGGCGTTGGCGAAGGCTTCCTCCCGGGTCGCGCCGAAAGCCCGGAACTTGCCGTCGGCGGTATGAGGCAATATCCTGTATCTTTCCATTTCTAAATAATATGGCACAATTGACTTCAAAAGAGGCCTTTGATATAAGGGCCATAGGATCAAGGTGTTTTAGTGAAGCGAGGCGGCCTGACCGTAATTCTCATCGCCGTCGGGCTGTCTCTCCTCGTCATCCTGCCCCAGATCGGCGGCTTCTCCCATTTTAAAACCGTCCAGGACGCCGCGAGTTATATCCGGATGGCCGAGGGAAATCCGGACAACGTCCTCCTTCATCACGCCCGGCGCATGTTCCATCCCCTGATCGTCGGAAGCCTGCGCTGGATCGCCGGGACGGATATCGCCTTCCTCATCGTCGGGATTCTCAGCCTCTTCATCTTTTTATGGATCGTCCTGACCTATCTCCACCGGGATCGAACGTATAGCCTTCCCGCTTGCTTCGGATTCGTTTTCCTCCCCTATCTCTTCGTCCTGTTCCATGACCTCTATCTTCAGACGCTCTTTTTTCTAGCCTTGTCCGCCGTCTTTTGGTGCCTGATCTTGAAAAAACAATACGTTGCCGGCGTGTTCCTCCTTTTCCCGATGAGCCTGACGCGGGACGAGACCGTCATCATCGCCGCCGCCTTTATCGCGGTCATCCTCCTGAAGAAGCAGAAGGACCTGACCAAAAAGCCGGCCTGGCTTTTTTCCGGGGCCGTTCTCTTAACGACGGGCTTCGGCGCCTTTCTGACATCGTTCCTGACGCGCTCGAACACCAACCTCAATAAACTGTCCCAGCTCCTGTTTTCTGTCCTTCGCCTGCCGCTCTTTCTTTTCGAAAACCTGACCGGACTCCAGCATTGGCTGGATACGTACAAAGTCTTGCCCGACTACACCCATCCACCCATGGTCGTCTTCGATCTGCCGGCCTGGGTCCAGAAATTCTCGGCCATCCAACAGGCCGGGATCTACGAATGGAATCTCATTCTTCCGGCCACCCTCATCCTGCTGATCCTATCGGCTTTCGGCACGGGTCCGACCATTCTTTATGTCCTCTGGAAAAAGACGAAGTTCAAGGACCTCCGCGGCTCCCTGGCGCTCAATACTATGCTTCTTTTCGGCTGTCTGATCTTCGTCCTCTCCCCGGCTCTCGGCCCTCCCGTCATTAGGTATTTCGTCAACGCCTGGCCGCTCTTCTTCCTGGCGATGCCCGTCCTGCTCAAACCGCTCTGGACGGTCGATAAAAGCGAAATGACCCGGATCCTAGGGATTTATTTTCTATCGAGCTGGTTCTGCGTTTTCACCTTTCTCCGGCTCGGGCTGTTGACCGTCCTGATCTCGATCTTGATCGAGATCCCTCTCCATGTCTATACCTGGCGGCGGCTTAGCGCCCTATTCGCCGGGGTCCAGGCTGCGGAAACCGCCTGAGGGAAAAAATCCCGCTCTCAGAACACTCCTGCGATGATCGTATGGCAATACGGGCAGGATCCGCCGCAAACCCGGTTTTCCTCGACCTGGAATCCCCGTCTCTGAATGAGCGGCCGGAAGCACTGAGGACAATAGGTGATATCCCCCTCTCCCGAGACATTGCCGATATAGACGTAGCGAAGGTCCGCTCTCTTTCCGATGGCGAACGCCCGACGCAGCGTATCGACCGGAGTCGGACCCGCTTCGGTAAACTTGAAATCCGGATGGAACCGGCTGATATGCCAGGGCATATCGGGATCGACGCCGGCCATAAACCGGGCGATGTCATTGAGCTCCGCATCGCCGTCGTTCAGTCCGGGGACGACCAGCGTCGTCACCTCGACCCAGATGCCGAGCCGGCGCATCCGGCGGATGGAATCGAGGACGGGCTCCAGCCGCGCCCCGCAGACCTTTTTATAAGTCTCCTCGCGGAAGGCCTTAAGATCCACATTGGCTGCGTCGAGAAACGGGCGGATGGTTTCGAGGGCCTCGGCCGTCATGAAGCCGTTGGTCACGAAATTGTTGGCCAGGCCCGCTTCATGGGCGAGCTTGGCCGTGTCATAGGCGTATTCGAAAAAAACCGTCGGTTCGGTGTATGTATAGGAGATGCTCCGGCACCCCCTGGCCAGGGCGGCCCGGACGATATTCTCAGGAGAAAGTTCTTCGCCGCAACCGGCCGACCGCCCTTTTCTTGAGGCCTGGCTGATCTGCCAGTTCTGGCAGAACGAACAGCGAAAATTGCAGCCGGCCGTGGCGATCGAAAACGACGTCGATCCGGGCCAAAAATGGAAGAAGGGCTTTTTCTCGATGGGATCGACGTGGGCGGCGATGACCTCGCCGTAGACATGGGTCATGAGCCGCCCGCCGCGGTTTTCCCGGACGCCGCAGACGCCGAATTTGCCGGGAGCGATGTCGCAGCGGTGGGAGCAAAGGGAACACAGGGTCCGATCGCCGGCGCCGGCCTGATAAAGCATCGCCTCTCTGATCATGATCGCACCCGGATCCCCACGGCCATTATAGATGAGGCCGGGGGAAGACTCAATCGACGGAGGCGCCCGGGAGCGCCGCGGCGATTACAAACAGGCGGAGGGACAGAGCCCGGACAGTTTGCACTCCGGGCATTTCGGTTTGCGCGCCCGGCAAATCCGGCGGCCATGGTTGACCAACAGGTAATTGAAATCGAGCCAGTCCTCCTTGGGGACGATCGTCAACAGGTCCCGCTCGATTTTTTCGGGGTCCTCCTGCCGGCTCAGGCCGAGCCGGCCCGAGAGACGCTTGACGTGGACATCCACCGCGATCCCTTCCGCCTTCCCGTAGGCCGAGGAAAGGACGATATTGGCCGTTTTGCGGGCGACGCCGGGAAGGGTGATGAGTTCAGCCATCGTGTCCGGCACCCGCCCGCCGAAATCGGCGACGATCTTGGTCGCCGCGCCGATGATGTTCTTCGCCTTGTTCCTGAAAAATCCCGTCGGGCGGACGTCCCTCTCGAGCTCGGCCCGGTCCGCCGCAGCGAAAGCGGCGGCGTCCGGATACTTCATGAAGAGGGCCGGAGTAAGCTTATTGACCCGTTCATCGGTGCACTGGGCGCTGAGGATCGTGGCCACCAGGATTTGGAGGGGAGTTTCGAATGTGAGGGCGGTGCGGCTTTGGGGGTATTCCTTCTCTAG